>Ga0105238_10000962_pt1 | contig 29496 bp, 20 predicted proteins | sample KBSC34metaG_FD_81526 | JGI IMG/M metagenome (GOLD analysis project Ga0105238, IMG submission 81526) | Corn rhizosphere microbial communities from Kellogg Biological Station, Michigan, USA - KBS C3-4 metaG | ecosystem: Host-associated > Plants > Roots > Rhizosphere > Soil | place: Michigan, USA...
CTGTCCGCCCCTGTCTACCCCACATCCCTCTATGAGGCGCTGATCTGTATCCTGCTGTTCCTGCTTCTCTGGGGATTGCGGCGCCGCCTGACAACACCCGGCTTGCTTTTTAGCCTTTTTGCCCTGCTCAATGGGGCGGAGCGGCTATTGATAGAATTTATACGGATCAATCCCCGGTATCCCTTTCTCGGTCTGTCCCTTAGCCAGGCCCAGATCATCGCCCTGGGGTGGCTGGCGGCGGGATTCGTCGGGACAATCGCCTTTTTCGTGTATCATTTTTCCAAATTCAGGCGCTAGGAAGCTATTTTCGTCCTATGATACTAACATTACTGTCTCATCAATGGAAGTCCTTCTGGCGCGGCCGCAACGCCGCCAGGAGCCTTGTCGCCCAGATCTTTATGGGCCTCGTCATTGCCTATCTTCTGGCGTCCATGCTTCTCGCAGGTCTGGCCACCGGGCGCGCCCTGCATAAGATCTTCCCCGGCCAGGACACGGTCAGCATATTTTGCGGATTTGTCCTTTATTATTTCTTTATCGACATCCTTATGCGATTTGCCATGCAGGAGCTGCCGGTACTGGCAGTACAACCCTACCTGGGTCAAAACATCCGCAGAAGGCAGATGGTGAGCTTCCTCAACATACGCTCGCTGTTCCACTTCCTCAACCTGATGCCCCTGCTTTTCTTCGTCCCCTTTGCCTGCACGGACATGGCGGCGCATAGTGGAGCGCTCGCATCAACAGCCTTTATCACGGCCATTATCTTTATCATTCTCTTTAACAACTTCCTCATCCTCTATATCAAGCGCAGGACCATTATCAACGTCTGGTGGCTGGTAGGCTTTGCGGTCGTGATGATAGCCTTTATGCTGCTGGATTTCTTCCACATCATCTCTCTGCGCGGCTGGTCCTCCGGTCTTTTCATGGGGATATTGGCCAAACCCATGCTGGTAATTATCCCCGTGGCCCTGGGCCTGTCGGCCTGGTTCAATAACTACCGGTTTCTCCTGACAAATCTCTACCTCGACGAGGGCGGCCGATCGGAAAAGGGAAAATCCTCACGGGAATATTCCTGGCTGCAGCAGCTGGGTCTCACCGGCGACCTCATCGCCCTGGAGCTAAAGCTCATGCTTCGTAATAAGCGGCCTAAATATCTCGTCCGGATGACCGCGTTGTTCATGTTCTATGGCTTTATATTCTATAACAAACATTATTTGTCGGAACAGAGCATGTACATCGTTCTCTTCTTTCCAGCTCTATTCATGACAGGGATCTTCATCATGAACTATGGCCAGTTCCTCTTTGCCTGGCATAGCAGCTACTTCGATGGACTGATGGCGTCCAATGTCAGCATCCCCGCCTTTATCCGCAGCAAATTCATGCTGTACAACGCTATCAGCACCACCATCTTCATTATCACCAGCCTCTACGGCCTCATCACCTGGAAAGTGCTCGTTATACAAACGGCCGGATTCCTCTATAATATTGGCATCAACAGCGTCATCTCTATCTACCTGGCCACGTATAGCTATAAGGGCATCGACCTTACCCGCAGCGCCACCTTCAACTATCAGGGCATCGGTATGGTGCAATGGCTATACGTCCTTATCATCATATTGGTTCCCTATGGGATATATTACCCGCTGGCCAAATTCGTCAGTCCCTGGGCCGGCTGTGCGGTAATAGGCGGTCTGGGTCTTATCGGCCTGCTGATGCAAAGCTACTGGGTCCAGGTGCTGACCCGCGAGTTCAAACAACGTAAATATCTCATGCTGGCAGGATTCAGAGAAAAATAAATCATCACCCCTACAATACATTATTTATGATCACCATTACGGATCTTATCAAATCTTACAACGGCAACACCGTCGTCAATATCCCGCAGCTGGATATCGCCATAGGCGAAATAGTCGGGCTGGTAGGCAACAATGGCGCCGGCAAGACCACCCTCTTCCGGCTGATGCTCGACCTGATACGCGCGGACAAAGGCCGGATACTTTCAAAAGAAAAGAATGTGGCCACCTCCGAAGATTGGAAAAAATATACGGCGGCCTACCTGGATGAAGGCTTTCTGATCAATTACCTTACCCCGGAAGAATATTTCTACTTTGTAGGCAAATTACACCAGCTGTCCAGGGTGGATGTGGATGAGTTCCTCCAACGCTTTGAAGCGTTCTTTGACGGCAGCGTCCTCAACAGCGGCAAGTACATCCGGGACCTTTCGAAAGGCAATCAGTTCAAGGTAGGTATCGCGGCCTGTCTCCTGCAAAAGCCGGAGCTCCTCATCCTGGACGAACCCTTTGCCAATCTCGATCCGTCCTCTCAGATGCGTCTGATCCGTATGCTGAAAGAACTTCCGGCACAGAGCAGGATGACGGTCTTTATCAGCAGCCATGACCTCAACCACGTCACGGATGTATGTCATCGCATACTGCTGATGGAAAAAGGACGTATCATCAAGGACATCGATACGACGGCCGATACCCTGCAGGAACTGGAAATGTATTTTGAAGTATAGCACCCGATGAGCATATGGATAAAAAAAATAGATACTCTTTCTGGAAGGTCTGTTTCTGGGTGACGTTGATCAATGTGACGGGTCTGGGACTGTTGCTGACCATGGTCTATTTTGTCAAATTCCCACAACAGACCTGGAATCCTCATAACTTCCCTCTTAGCCGGTTTCTTCTAAGGGGTAGCGTATCCCTGGTCTTCCAGTGTATATTCGACTATTTTGCGCTGATCCACTACTACCGGGTCATGGCCAAAAAAGGCGGATGGTCGTCCTATTTGCTGGTGACCCTGGCTCTTTTGGGAACATCTTTTGTTTACTACATTGTCAATGACCTTACACTTTCCCGATCGGAAAGGCCCTTCTCTATCGACATCAGCATGAAGCTCTTTGCCTACTCCTTCAGCGCTGTATTCCAGATAGGCATACCGCTGGCTATCGCAGCCGTCACCCGCCAGCTGGACGAGAAGAAATGGCAGGGCGAGAATCAGAAAGTGCTGGAGCAGCGGACATCCCGGCTGGAAAAGGAGAAGCTGCAGGCAAATTACCTTTTTCTAAAGGCCCAGATCAACCCGCACTTCCTGCACAATACCCTGAATTTCCTTTATGCCCGGAGCCTCCCCTATTCTGCCGAGCTGTCGGAAGGCATCCTCACCTTATCGGAGATCATGCGCTATTCCCTGGATAAAGAGGAGGATGCGGATGGCAAGGTGCTCCTGACAAAGGAGATCGAGCACATGAACAATATCATCAGGATACAGCAGCTGCGATTTGGCAACGCTCTGCAGGTGGTATTTACCATACAGGGCAGCCCGGATGGACTTCGCATTCTGCCTTTTGTTCTGATCACCATTGTAGAAAATGCCTTCAAGCACGGCGAGTTGAAGGACCCTCAACATCCGGCGACGCTGGACCTTTGCATCGAGGACACCGCCGCCCCCTCCCCGGGCGCTGGCAAGAGGCTCCGATTCCACTGCGTCAACAAGAAAAAGACAGGACCCAAAGAGCTCTCTACCGGCATCGGGCTGGAAAACACCCGTAAAAGGCTGGAACTTGCTTATGGAGAGAATTATTCTTTGTATATTAAAGACCAGCGGGAAACCTACACCGCTGACCTATCCATTAACTTGTAACTATGACCACCTGTATCATTGTCGACGACGAACAGCATGCCATCGATGTGCTGGAACATTATGTAAAGCAAATACCTTCCCTCCATCTGCTGGCCTCTTTTACCAATCCGCTGCAGGCGCTGGAGCTGCTGAACAGGGAGAAGGTCGACCTTCTCTTCCTCGATATACAGATGCCGGACATTTCGGGACTCGACTTTGTCCGCGCCATCCAGGGCAGGTCAAAAGTTATACTCACTACCGCCTACAGCGAATTTGTTATGGAGGGGTTTGAACTGGAAGTGGAAGACTATCTGCTGAAGCCTATCCCCTTCCCCAGATTCCTCAAGGCTGTACAACGGATACTACAGGCAGGATCAGATGCCCCTGTCCCCGAGCCAGGCGTGGATGATTATTTCTTTGTGAAGACAGAGCTGAAAGGCAAGATGCTCCGGGTAAACTTTTCGGATATCGACTATTTCGAAAGCATGAATAACTATGTGGCCATCCATCACAATGGGATAAAGACCCTGGCCCTTCTTACGATGAAGGACCTGGAAAACCGTCTGCCACCGGCGCGCTTTATGCGCATCCACCGCAGTTTTATCATTCCTGTCGATAAGATCACCGCCATTGAAGGGAATATGGTGATGCTCCGCAATGTCAGGGAAGGCATCCTGCTGGGCGAGACGTACCGGCCGGCATTTCTGGAAAAGATGCGGGGGAAGATGTTACAATAGACTATTTTCTTTTGAACACCTTCTCACTATTATGTATCGGCGTTACCGTCTCCAGGTACGCATAAATAGCCGCCAGGTCGCTATTTTTCATCCCGGAATACATTAGCCATGGCATGGGCGTATTGAAGTCGGCCGGCGCCAGCTGCCTGGGCGTATAGCCACTGTCGGTATACTGCTTGAATTTCCGGATAAAAAGATTCCTGTCCCAATTGCCGATACCCGTGGTTTTGTCAAACGTAATGTTCGGCGCGGTGACGACCGTCCCATTGGGGAAGTCAAAGGTCCTGCCTCCGCCAAATTCTGTCCCCGCGACGACTGTTCCCTTTTCTACCTTGCTATGACATTCGGCGCAGCCGGCCATCAATACCAGGTATTTCCCATAAGCCGTGATGTTATTGGAGTCAGGCTTTTTCTCCATAGCTGCCTTGGAAGGCATTGTATTCACGAGAATATTGAGCGGGAAGTCCAACTGATGGACAGGCACCTGGTGCTGTATGGCGGGCAGGGTCCTTATATAGGCGATGATGGACATGATGTCCTCCGGGTCCGTCCGTCCGTAATGAGGATAGGGCATCAAGGGGAAAAGCGGCTTGCCATTTTTCTCGACCCCGGTGGTAATGGCCCTGAAGATATCCCCATCCGTCCAGTCCTGCAGACCGGCGGGTGTAATATTGCGGGAGTAAACGGTGCCTGGGAACCCCACCTCATGGCTGAATTTCTCTCCGCCGCCGCCAAAAGTCTCTTTCTTCAAGGGAGCCCCATAGATGGACCAGTCGCGCTGGCTATGACAGTCCATGCAGACGGCCACGTGATTGGCCAGGTATTCGCCTCGCTGCACCCTCGCCGGTGTTATCTGTACTTTAAGGTCGGGAGGCGCACCCGTATTGGGAAGCGCAATCTTGATAAAACCAACGACGCCGGCTAGGCCAATGACGACCACGCCCAGGATGATAAGCAATACCTTTAGGGCTTTTTTCATGTCAGGAGTTATTTCCTCCTAAGATAAGGGATTCCACTTAAATGGCAATGCCCATGACGGACCACGGGTCCGTCGTCCGAAGGACCATCATAAATGACGGCGGCCCCGGTAGGGGCCCCGCCATCTCCTGTGATGCGCCGGATAGCGGATGAGCTGTCCGCCAACCGTCTAAAAGCTCTATGTTGACTATTGTTTTTTCAGATACCCAAAGATCCCATTCATCTCATCGTCCGGCCCAGCCGTGAAATACAGCCTGGATTGATCGATAGTGGAAGTAGAAGGAGCAAACGACAACGCCCAGAGTCCGTCAATGACGATGGTTTGATTATGCGAATGCAGCTGTCCCAGCCACTGCCCCATCATACTATATACATTGATCCTGCCATCGCCAAAATTGCCTACCAGTATCACAGAGTCAGCATCGTGACTGCTGCCCTTGCCGCTGTTCTCGCCATGATTATCTCCCTGGTTGTCCTCACCCATATCGTCGGCATCCAGGAAAGTGCTTCCTGCTGCGGTTATACCCCAGGGTGAGTTCAGCCATCCTCTGGAAGCAAAGCGGGCCTTGAAAGAGCCATCCATTCCAAAAATGTCCACAAATCCATTGCCCGGGCCTTTTACATCGTCGCCCGTGGGGCCGACCTTGGCATAGGTCACATAAAGCCAGCTGCCGATGGCCTGTATATTGAAGGGGGCGAATCCCGCAGGAATGTTGGGATCATAGAAAGGCATCGATATCTGGGCAAAACCTGTATCCCATACGACGATCCGATTGGCCTTGAAGTCCGCCGCATAGATATAATTATTGGTCCCCCACCAACCGATGGCCAATCCCTTGAACTCACTGGTAGAGGAAAGGTCCTTGATCCTTATGGCGTTGTTGCCCGCCGCCCCATTCCAGCCGGCCAGTATTCCCTCCTCCGTGACAAAAATGAAATTAGCCGTGCCGCCATTGGAAAGCCGGAAACCTTTGCCACCTGCAAAAACAATACCCGACGCCGGTCCACCGGTAGTATCTGTCGCCGTAGGGATATTGACCCTCGGTCTTGCTGGGATCAACGCGCCCTCCCCTGTATACACTTCACTCACGCCTTGCCCATTGGCATTCACCCAGGCAATACCCGATGGAGCCCAGGCAAGCCCCCAGGCATTTTTCAACGTTGTGTCCATATGGACAGGATTGTACTTTGAGACATTCGACACGAGGTTCACCTGCATAAAATTCCGCAGGTCCTTTTGGTCGATATTCACCTTGTGACATCCGGCAGCCAGCGCCAGCGTGGCAAGTAGGAAAACAGGGAGTTTGTTGATCCTTAGGGAAACATTCTTTTGTAGCATCTTGTTCATACAGCAAATTTTAAGGTTAATGAAATGGGATGACAATTCCTACACCCGGCTGGTGTGACCCAGGTGAGATTCCACGGCAAATTGTAAGGAGGAAAGCAGCTTTCAGCGGGTAAAAAAAACAAACGGCAGGCACCCCCGTTGGGGTTGCCCGCCGCGCAAAGTATTGTCGAGGCGCCGTCGCTTTATTGCTTTATCAGGTAGCCATAGACCCCATCTGCTTCATTATCAGGACCTGCTGTAAAATATAGCCTGCGCGGATCCACCTGGGCATCGGCGGGCGGGAAAGACAGCGACCAAAGCCCTTCAACCTCCAGCACATGATTATGAGATTGCAGCTGACCCAGGAATCTACCCTCGGCGGTAAAGACATTGATACGTCCATCTCCAAAATTCCCTATCAGTACCAGGGGTTCCTTATCATCGTTCCCCTGGCCGCCGCCATGCACTCCTTCACCGCCAGTGAGGTCCCTGCCTTCCAGGAAAGAAGCGGGCGCCGCTGTCACACCCCAGGGAAGATTCAACGTGCCGCGGGAGGCAAAACGCTTTACAAGGCGGCCGTCTATGGTAAACACATCGACAAATCCTTTCCCAGGGCCCGCAACGCCATGTCCCGGGTTGGGGTCATGAGCGGTCGCCAGCTGACCATAGATGACAAAAAGGTAATCTCCCACAGCCTGTATATTATAAGGGGAATAGGCTGCCGGCATGTCGGGGTCATAGAAAGGCATATCTACTTTATGAAAGTCCTCATCCCACACGTCGATCTTTTTCTGACCGAAATTTGCCGCATAGAGGAAAAAATGGTTCAGTTTGTCGCTGGCGATAGCCAGTCCGGTATAACTCGCACCCCTTGGATTCTTGATCCGCGCGGCAGTGATGCCTCCATTCCAAGCGGAGATCACCCCATCGAATCCCGAAAAGATCAACGAAGACGGGCCATCAGGAAACCAAAATAGCAGCGAGGGGTTCAAGACTACCCCACAAGGCAATCCATTGATCGAATCTGTCGGTGATGGAATCCTCAAATCTCCCAGTTTGCGCCCTTCCTCATCATAAGCCTCGTTCCTGTGCCCTCCTACAGAATTGACCCAGGCTACGGCGCTGGATGACCAGGCTATTCCAAAACCATTGATCAAGGTAGTATCTATATACCTGGGATGATATTCCTCGCTGTTTGCTACCAGGTTTACCACTTTGAAATCTTTTAAATCCTTGCTGTCGATGGGAGGTGGTTTATGACATCCCAATGCCAGCGCCGTCACAGCCATCCATCCAATACTCGTAATTTTCATTTTCATACCAGTTAAAATTTTAAGGTTAACATTATCACACAATCCCCCCTCTGGGGATAAATTCCTATTTTTATGGCCCAAGTACCAATTTGATTATTGCCATGACCGATCTGGAAAATGCCAGCGAAGAAACACTTCTCCTTTTACTGGCTGATGGAAATGAAAAGGCATTTCGCGTCATCTTTTACAAATACGTCGACAGGATCCATCAGGTGTCCCTTTATTACTTAAGATCAGAGGTGCTGGCAGAGGAAGTAGTTCAGGAAGTTTTCATGAGAGTATGGATTAAAAGAACGGACCTTCGCCAGGTTCACCATTTTGAAGGCTGGCTGTTTGTCATGAGTAAGAATTATATACTCAATTATCTTGAAAAAATGGCCGGTGAAAGACGGGCGCTGCATACATTGAGCAGATCCATGCCACCGTCGGAGGATCGTACGGTGCTGAGCATAACGGATCATGAATACGAAGCCCTGCTTCACAAAGCCCTTCTCACACTTTCACCCATGCAAAGGGAAATTTATCATATGGCCAGGGAGGAACAATTGACGTATGATCAGATAGGCAAAAAGCTCGGCATCTCTGCCCTCACCGTCAAGACTCATATGAGCCGCGCCCTTCGTCAGCTGCGTAAGTTCTTTCCGCACCTCCTCTGATCACGCCACAAACATAAATACTGTATCGGTGACCGTGGCCCACATTTTCCGAACGACCCCTTCAATCTTCCTAAGGGAGCCTCCGGCCCACTGTGGCAATTTTTTTTTTAAAGGCTGTACTCCGACCGGCGCCTTCATCTGTCTTTATACGGTATGCAAGACCCGGAATACTTTATCAGGTTGCTAAAAAGCCATCTCGGGGACACCCTCACCCCCGAAGAGAGAGAAGATTTTTTGGATGCCCTGCGTTCAGGCGCATACAGGGATGTCCTTGGGGATGAGATCCTTGCCCGGCTCAGAAATCCTCCGCCTGCGGGTCATAGCCTATCCTCTTCAGCACAACAACGGATCATCGACAACATCCTCGGCCCGGAAGAAGCCCCGGTAGTTCCCCTGCCCCGCCGCAAACGCTGGCCCTGGGTGGCGGCCGCGGCATCGCTCGTCGTCCTGGCCTCCATCACCTTTTTATACCGTACCCACACGATGCACGGCGCCGGAAGCAGCAGCCATTCCCTGCTAGCCGCCAACAATAGCAACGGAGTATTACCCGTCAACCTGGAGGATGGCAGCAACATCGAGCTGCAGCCGGGGTCGAAACTCTCCTATCCGGAACATTTTACCGGCTCCCGGCGGGAAGTACAATTGGAAGGAAGTGCTTTCTTTAAGATAGCTTCCGATCCCCAACGGCCATTTTATGCGGTAAGTCAGGGATTGATCACCCATGTGCTGGGTACCAGCTTTTCCATGGACTGGAACCAACGCCGGGAAGAATTGAAGGTCGCAGTCCGCACGGGCAGGGTCGAAGTCAGCGGCATACAGCTTACACCCAACCACCAGGTGGTCTATTCGAAAGGAAGCAATACCCTGACTTCCACCCTGGTCGACAGCCCCCGGATCATCATCCCTGGGAAAAGCCTCGTCTTTAAAGCCACGCCGGCCAGCCAGGTCTTCGCCTTGCTGCAGGACAGCTATGGCATCGACATCGTCATGGAGAACGGGAAGGTAGGGAAGGGCCTTTTTACCGGCGATCTGAGCCATCAACCGTTCTATACAGCTTTAAAAATAATTTGCCTTTCCCTGAACCATAGCTATGCCATCAGGGGTACAAAAGTCTTTATCACACATTAAAACAAATACGCCATATGAACATTCGTTTTATCAGCACCTGACCTATTCAATACCAGAGGGCTCATCCGAGAGATGAAACCTGCAATAAAAAAGCCGATAATGTAGGGCATTACCGGCTCTCAAACCTTTGCAGATTTTATCTTGTCCGTCGTGTGGAACGTTCGAACAAAACTGTTTAAAGTTATAAAAAAAACAATTATCGCTTTAATCAGGCTTGTAATGAGGACCTTCATGCCCCGAAACTTACTGCTTTGCCTGCTGCTGCTGACGGCTGCAACCCGTTGCATGGCACAGACCCTATTGGAGAGGAAAGTATCCATAGTGGTCGTGGACAAGCCTGTCAGCGAAGTCATTCGACAGCTGGGGGAGCAGACAGGTATTGAATTTTATTACAGTCCGGATGGAATACACGCCGACAGGGCCATCTCTCTGGCCGTGCATGACAAGACGCTGAGGGAGTTGCTGTCGGTGGATTTTCTTGCGCTGCACATCCGGTATCAGCTATTGGATGATAAGATACTGCTTATGCCGGATGCGGTGCAGAAAGGGGATGTCGTACGCCTGGCGGAAGGCATCGTCACCGACGAAAAGAAAATGCCTGTTGCAGGCGCCAGCGTGCTCCTGAAGGGCTCGCATACGGGGACCACTACAGATGCAAAAGGCCGTTTCAGTCTGCCCTTACGGAAAGAAGGGCCGGCTGTCCTGCTCGTTAGCTGTATTGGCTATCGGCTCCGGGAAGTGAATTTTACAGGCGCCTCCCTACAGATCACACTGGGCCCCGATCTTCCCGGCGCCTATGATACCATGGTGGTTATAGGCTATGGCAGCGCTCGGCGCAAGGACCTCACGCTGTCGATGGGCAGCATTACCTCCAGCCAGCTTACGGAAAGGCCCAATGCCATCAATATCCTGGAAGGCATGCAGGGCAAAGTCGCGGGCCTCAGCGTCATCAACAACTCGGGCAGGCCAGGCGGCAGTCCCTCGGTGATCATTCGCGGCGCAGGCTCGATCAATGCCTCCAGCAATCCGCTGTATGTCGTGGATGGCATCGTCGGTGCTAATCCTAATCTGCTCGACCCGCATATCATCCAATCCATGGATGTGCTGAAGGATGCGGCGGCTACGGCCATATACGGCGCCCGGGGCGCCAACGGCGTCGTAATCATTACCACCCGGCAGGCAAAAAAAGGCATTAGCGAGATCAACTTTGTACATACGCTCAGCATGGGCACGTTGCAGCACAGACTCAAGCTCCTGAGTTCCGAAGGCGCCCTTGAAATGTTCCAACGCGCCTATGCTTACAGCAATCAGCTGCCGCCCAACATGGACCCCACTGCCAGTTTCACCCGGCGGTCGGAGCTTTTCACCCCCGATGGCCGTCCCAAATATCACACGGACTGGCAGAAGGAGGCCACCCGTACAGCCCTCTCCAGCAACAGCGCCCTCAGCTTTGCCACAGGCAGAGATAATCTCGCCAGCCTCTTCACCATCTCCTACAAGGACCAGCAGGGCATCCTGCTCAATAGCGACATGCGGCAGATCAACGTCTTTGGCAATATCACTTCCGACACCCGCCCCTGGCTGCATCTTCAATCCACGCTCAACGTGGGCGGTCAGCAGGGCTCCAATGTGGACCTGAATCTCTTTGGCCTCAATGCCATCCGGGAGATATACGAGTTTCTTCCCTTCCTCCCCGTAAAATATGCCGACGGCGCCTGGTCCCGGAAAGGAGACTACCCCAACGCGGAAAACTCCGAGAACCCCGTGCGGCTTCTCAACGACGTGCAGGATCGCACCGGCACTATATATGGCAATGGCAGTATCGTAGGCGTCATCCATCTCTCTCCCAAGCTGGATCTCACTACCAGCTGGGGAGGGCAGCTCAATGCCAATTATCACAACTACTATAGCGCCAAGGACGTGCTTGACTATTCTCTGGTGCAGAACGGCGTCGCGCAGAAAAGCAATGGGACGATAGGCAGCTGGACCAACGAGGACTATCTCACCTTTAAACATTGCAAGGGTCCTTCGGTATTGACAATGGTGGCGGGCGCCAGCTGGTACTATACGGTGAATACAAATACTTTCACCGGCGCTGAGAATTTTTTTGACGATTATTTCTCCTACAACAGCCTGCAGACGGGCACAGTGTACGAACAACCCTCTTCTTCCCGGAGCGACAGCCGCTTCAACTCCTACTATCTGCGGGCGAATTATGATTATGACGGTCGCTGGTTCCTGGGCTCATCCCTTCGGGTGGATGGGTCCTCCCGATTTGGCGTAGACAATAAATACGGCTATTTCCCCTCTGTCTCCGCCGCCTGGAAGATCTCCCGTGAAAAATTCTTCGAGAGCTTTTCCGATAAGGTCAACAGCCTGAAGCTCCGGGCCAGCTTTGGCTCTGTAGGCAATGCGGAGATACAGAACTATTCCTCCCTCAATCAGCTGGCCACCACGCAGGTGATCTTTTCCGGCGTGCCCCAGACAGGCGTCATACTCGCTCCCAATGCCGGCAATGCCAGGCTGAAATGGGAACGGCAGGTGCAAATAGATCTCGGCATCGACGCGGGGATCCTGGACGACAGGGTGGAGATCACAGGCGACTATTACAATAAGATCACTTCGGATATGCTGTACCAGAAACAGCTGCCAGCATCCAGCGGGTTCATGACAGTGTGGGACAATATCGGCTCCGTACGCAATCGTGGGGTGGAGCTCAGCGTCACCAGCAAGAACATCGTCACCCACTACCTGAGCTGGACTACGAGCGTCAACTATTCCATGAACAGGTCGAAGATCCTCGATCTCAACGGCGATATACTTACCACCTGGGCAGGCCGCCTGGAGAAAGGCAGGAGCATGGATGAGTTCTATGGCTATGTACGCACCCGGGCATGGGGTACAGAAGAGGCCGCGCAGGCCGCGGTATATGGCAACAAGCCTGGAGATATCCACTGGCTGGACAGGAATAAGGACAATGTCCTGGATGCCAGCGACCAGACCTATCTGGGACATAAGATGCCACGCTACGAGCTGAACATTACCAACACGCTTACCTATAAGAGCCTTTCGCTGTTTGTCGACTGGCAGTCGCTGGGCGGCAACAGGATCATGAACTATACCCGCTATATTACGGCGGGCGAAACGCCACGGACCAACAGCTACCAGTACACGCTCAATGCCTGGACGCCCGAACATCAGCATACGGTACAGGGCGCCCTTCGGCTGGGCAACCAACCCAATCAGAACAATACGGATAATTACAATATCGAGGACGCGGGTTTCTGGCGGCTGCGGACGGTGACGCTTGCCTATACCATGCCGCGCCGGCTGCTGCAGCGGCTGTCCCTTTCGAAGATGGTGGTATCGCTGACTGCCGGAAACTATCTGCTCCTCTCCCACTACACTGGTTATGACCCGGAAGTAACACCCTTCGACGGCACATTGAACCAGGGCGTGGACGTATATCAATACCCCAAGCCAAAGACTTTGGCCATTAATCTAAACCTGACATTCTGATGCCTCGATATATTATCATACTACTGTTGGGCATATCCTTTGGCAGCTGCAAGAAATTCCTTTCAGAGCATCCCAGCGGATTCCTTACGCCTACGGATTATTATGCTACACCAGACCAGATCAGGGCGGCCGTCAATGGCACATACGTGGGACTGAACAGCCTGTTCAGCTCCAACATCGGTGTGGCGGAAAGCAATATCTATCCCCTGGAATATATCACGGGCTATTCCGTACGCCCCCGCGCCTTGTCGACGGGGGACGAAGGGCATTTTCTTTTGCTGGATAATATCAACAATCAAAATGCCTTTATAGAGCCTTACTGGACGGCTACTTTTTACCCCCTGGAAAACTGCAACAGCGTCATTGCCAATCTCACTCCTTCCACGGTAGTGAGCGATGTCGTAAAGAAGGCTTATCTGGGGGAGGTATATTTTCTCCGTGCCTGGTATTATTTCCAGGGGGTCAAAATGTTCGGCGATATGCCTCTTAAGACCTTGCCCACTACGGACCTCACCGACATCAAGCCGGGCAAGGCGCCGCAGCAGAAGATCTATGATCAGATCGTCAGCGACCTGCAGATGGCTGAAAATGCCGGACTGCCGTGGACGGATGCTTCGGGGAAAGTTACCCTGGGAGCCGTCAAGGCGCTGCTGGCCAAAGTCTATCTTACGATGGCGCAGTATCCCCTGCAAAAAGGAGCGCCGTATTTACAAAAGGCCTATGACAAATCCCTGGAGGTGATCAACAGCGGACAGTTCCTGCTCTTCCCTACCTATGATCTTCTACGGGACGCCAGCAAACAAAATATAGGGGAACATATTTTCATGATACAGCACAATGCCACCAATCTCCCGGACATTATGCATTTTGCGCTCATGCCTTATCCCGAAGTACCTGTATCGGTGCTGGATAACCAGGGTGGCGCACTGGCCCCGCGGGAGGAGTTCTACCAGTCATATGACAGCGCCGATGTTCGGCGGCAGGAAAAGCAGTTCTTTTATACCTATATGAAGAATGTGGAGGACACGTCCCAAACCATCACCCTGTCACAGCCCTATATCTATAAGTACTGGGACAGCCTGGCCGAGCAGACAAAAAGATCGGGCGCTAATTTCGAGCTCATCCGTTACGCCGATGTGCTGCTGGTCTGTGCGGAAGCCCGTACTTTATTGGATGGCGGCGCGACCCATGATCCGGCCGCCATCGACGCCTGGTATGCGGTACATCATCGAGCCTTTCCCTCTGCCCTCCCACCGGCAACATTGTCTTTCGACGACGTGTACAAGGAAAGGTTCTGGGAGCTGTGTTTCGAGTTCCAGAACTGGTATGATATGATCCGTACCCGCAAGGCCTTTGATGTGGTCAATAATAAAATAGTGGATCTGGTGGGCTACCAGGCGCCCAATCATATCAGGGCTTTCGCGGAAAAGGACCTGTTATTGCCCATACCGTATACCGAGCTGTTGAAGGATCCCAATTTGCAATGACCTTACAACTTCAACGTCACCTTCCCACCCGTGCGCACCGCCTCATATATCCCATCGATGATCTTCAGGTCCTTTACGGCCTCTACCCCATCCACGGGCACGATAGGCTGCTTCCCTTCCAAAAGAATACCCGACATCTCATCCATCTGGACGGTCTGATGAGTGGTGACGGGCTGATCGATCTCACCCTTGTTGGTACGCCCTCTGATGGGTCCATAACCCGTTGCCGGCCATAGCTCGGCCCAGCCATTGGATCCATCCAGGAAGAATCTATCCAGGTTATTCATATTATAAGTGGAAAGACAGGAAGCTACCGCCCCGCTGGGGAAGCCCAGCTGGAACTGAATGGTCTCGTCCACGCCTTCCTTGAACTTCACGGGGTCGGTCTTGGTCTCCTGCGCCGTCACCCAAACGGGATCTTCGCCGACCATATAACGGCTGCCATTTATCGAATAGATGCCGATGTCCATCATGGCGCCGCCGCCGGCCAATTGTTTGTTCAATCGCCATTGCGTAGGATCACCGATGACAAAGCCGGACAGCCCCTGGAAAAAGCGGATGGTCCCCAGCTCCCCGGCCTTACGCATCCGGATGATCTCGAGAGTATGGGGTTCAAAGTGCATCCTGTATCCCACCAGCAGCTTAACGCCTGCCTTGTTGCACGCATCCACCATCTCCTGTCCCTCCTTGGCATTGACGGCCATCGGCTTCTCACAGATGGCATGCTTGCCGGCCTTAGCCACGCGGATGACCTCGTCATGATGCAGCCCATTGGGGGTGATGACATATACGGCATCGATGTCGGGATTGTTCCTGATAGCGTCGAAGTTCTCGTAGTTATAACAATTCTTCTCCGGGATATTATATTGGGACTGCCAGCGCTTGATCTTGTCGGGGTGACCGCTGATAACCCCTACCAGCTTAGCCTTTGTACAGGACCGCATGGCTTCGGCAACTCTTGTTCCATAGCTGCCAAGGCCCATTATAGCCACGCGCAGCACGGGCCCATCGGATGGGTTTTTACATCCTATCGCAGGCGCCACGGTAGCCGCAGCAGTAAGATAAGACAGCGAGGGCAAGGCGACGGCCGAAGCGGCCAGCTTTTGAAGAAAATCACGACGGGAGTTCATGGAAACAGCTTTTGAGTGTTTTGAGTGACCCAATTTAACGAATTTGTCCCATCATCCCGAAAATCTCCCCGGGGGTTTTTCCCTCCCTGCGCAGGAACTGTATGGAAGCAGCTCCGGCCGACTTGGACAGCTTGTTCCCGTCGGCATCCGTAAATAAGACATGGTGGTGGAAAGTCGCATTTGCAAATCCCGCACCCTCGGGAAGCAGCTCGGCCAGGTACAATTGGGCGAGCGTAGATGACCATAGGTCCAGGCCTCTCACTATAAGGTCTATCCCGAAATGCAGGTCGTCCACCAGGGATGTCAGCTGATAGGCGGGCATGCCGTCTTTTTTCCGGACGACGAAATCCTTAACGTCCCTGTCTAGGGGTCCTGTCCACATTGCCTCCGTCAATTGTCCGCTATTGAAGGCCCCATCCGTCTTCCGCATGGTCAGCTTCCGCTGCATATCCGTTCTCACCCGCCAGCTGACATCGGGCATGTCCAATGAAAGTCCTTTATCCCTGCAGGTCCCGGGATACTCTCCACCTGCCGACTCTCTGGCTATCTGCGTACGGGAACAGGTGCAGGCAAAAAGGACACCCTGCTGCCTCAGCGCCTCCAACGCCCGGCGGTATAAAGTCATCCGGTGCAATTGTGACCAGCCCTGCCCGAAGTCCGTCCTGTCGCGAGGCCCCTCGTCCCAGGGTATGTCCAAAAAATGTAATGTGTCGAATATATCCTGGACATAGCGTTCCTCTATCCTCTCCCTGTCCAGATCGTCTATACGAAGCAAGATTTTCGCCCCCATGCGACGGGCCAGGTCGGCCGTCAGCTTGAAGGAGTAGGCATTACCCAAATGCAGGTAACCGCTGGGTGTAGGCGCTATCCGGGTGCGGCGAAAATTGCGGGGCGCAGACATGTGCGCAATTTAGTCCCTTTCGGCCAATACCAAAAGACAGGCCCTATTGGAGCAATCCCGCCGGCACCTTCCCATCCACGGTGGGCATGGAGAGTCCCAGCAATTTACAAATGATCGCCGCCTGGTCCCACTGGTTCATACCTTTGATCACCGCGCCCTTCTTGATCCCGGGACCGCATATTACATAACCGGTCTTAATATTCTGGAAGTCAGGATAATGTCCATGAGTCCCGCCATGACCGGGCCGCACGGCCTCTACTTTCATGCTATTGTTAAATGCCCCTCCATTCTCCGCCGACAACGCAAATGCCGCCAGGGGATTGGCGCCGACCTCGTCCATCTTCGCCCTGTCGATGATCCGGAAATATTTTTTCTCATCGGCAGGCAATGCATCGAGCGTTTCCCGCACCTTTTTTACGGTCTCTTTGTCATTGGGGTCCTTCAGATACAGAAAGGCGCTGCCACCCACACACATAAACTGCGCCTTCCAGTTGTCCGTCTTTACATCCGTGATCAGCCCGGCTTTTATCAGCCATACATTCGGGCTTATGCTGGTGGTCACATTCTCAAAACCATGATCACCGGTGATAATGAGGACAGTCTTGTTCCAGATACCAGCATGCTTCAATGCATCCATCACGATGCCCACACTGCTGTCGGCATCCCTTACCGCCGCCCGGACGCTGTCGCCGTCCCTGCCCTGCATATGCGAATAATGATCCACGGAGAAGAAATGAATGGTCATGAGGTTCGGTTTGGCTTTGGCGATGACATAAGCAGCTATACGCGCTACATTATGATCCCTCCCATATTCTATTTTAGCAGCGCCGTCGAAGACTTCCTTTTTGAGGGTGTCTATAAAACCTGCCGGAGTCGAATACTGCTCCCGATTTGCTTCACCCAGGCTGCCGTTGTCGGGAATATTATATTGTACATTCGCGCCGGCCGATACGGGCCAGAACAGCGTTGCCACCTTCATTCCTTTTTTCTCGGCGGCATCCCAGACAGTGGGGGCATGAATAGAGCTGTCGTACCAGTATATCTTCCCGGTGGGGCCATTGGGCTCGAACATACTGTTAAAATAGACCCCATGTTTGGCAGGCTTCACCCCCGTCACGATGGTGGTATGATTTGGATAGGTCATGGTAGGAAAGACACTTCTTACTCCATCCGAGTACGCACCGTCTTTCATCATCTGGTGGAGATGTACGGTATTCCAGGAAGGGTCCAGGTAAAGATTGGGACGGAACCCGTCGATGGTGATCAGCACGACATGCTCTACCTGCTGCGAAAAGGCGCTGCTGCTTACGAGCAAGAGTATTACCAGTAATTTTTTCATGAGTTGCTATTTGAATTATTTTCCATGTTCCACCTGTGCTTCGACAGGGAAATGATCCGAGGGCGTCCTGGCGCTGTACCTGCTCATCCTGATCTCCCGGGGAGCGTTAGCCATGGTCTGTCCTTCGGCGGTGCTATCGTTGGCCAATCTATAGGTATCCGTTAGGATCCCATAACGAGCTACCCGGAATTGTTTGGTAACAAATATATGGTCTATGCGGCTGTCTGTCTTGCCGTCGGGACGAAAACCATTAAAAGTGCCATTGGTCGCCAGCCGGATAGGCGACAGCTCATAACAATCTTTTAATACACCGGACTCATTGATCAGTTTGTAGCTTTCGCTCGTCTGGTCCACATTGAAGTCGCCGGTGAGGATCACGGGCGTGCTGGCCGGGAATGTCTTGATCTTCGCCAGGATCAACTTAGCGCTCTCCGCACGGGCCTTGACGCCTACATGGTCCATGTGCAGGTTGAACATATAAAAAGTAAATCCCGTTCCTGTCTCCTTGAACTTGCCCCAGGTACAGATCCGGGGCAGCACGGCATCCCATCCCTTATTGGGCCGGTCGGTAATTTCGGACAGCCAGAAATCCCCATGTTCCAGCAACTTGAATTTACTGGTCTTGTAGAAAATGGCCGAATGTTCGCCGGCCTGTTTACCATCATCCCGGCCGATGCCGATATACGCATAGCCCGGCAGGCTGTCACGTAATCCTTCCAGCATATGGAAAAGCCCCTCTTGTGTGCCGAAGATGTCGAATTCATGAAAGCGCACCTGGGCGGCTATCACAGGCAGCCGCTGTCCCCATCCATTGCCATGCAGTGAGTCGCCATGATTGGCATAGCGCAGATTGTAAGTGCCGATATTGAACCGTTGCGCATGTGCGGCGGTGGCGAAAATAAGGGACAGCAATAATGCTGTCCCCGTTGTAGTCAGAACCCTTAATGAACTTCTTTTTGTCATAGTAGATCTATTATTGATCCCAGCCGGGATTTTGGGTAAGATTTGGATTAAGCTGTCTGTCATTATAAGGTATAGGGTAAAGAGCTCTCCATTCATTCCACACCGGGCCCGGTTTGGCCTGCGTCAGCCACAGTATGTTCCCATAAGTGCCATTTTCCAATATCTGCGGATTGACGTTGTTGCCGCTCATGGGAGAGACATTCACATAGGTGACAGTCGGGATGTTCCCTGGTTTCGTACCCTGATAGAAACATACGTCGGGTGAGCCATTCTGGTCCAGGTCCATCAGCTGATTCAGCGCATAGGCAGGTACATATATTCCATTCCAGGGTCTCAGGAGCAGCTTGCCCATGCCCCAGCGCAGCAGGTCGGAATAACGCAGGCCTTCCAGCACGAGCTCGATGGTCCGCTCACGATATATCTCCAGTAGAACGGGGTCGGTCACTCCCCCGTTCCAACGCTGGAAATAGTTCTGGATATAGGGGTCGGCAACGGCGGGCATCACCGCGTTGTTAATTCCGGCGCGCATGCGCAATGCGCCAATAGTCTTTGTCCAGTCGGTCGGTAACAGCTGGCCCAGCTCTTGCTGCGCTTCCGCATAGTTCAGCAGGATCTCCGCATACCGCATCTGGCTGACGGAATTTGTATTGAGGGTACCATTGTCATAATATGTATCGTCCAGACACCATTTAATAGGCATGTATCCCGTATAGGAATAGTTGAAGGCCGGCGGGGCGGCGATCACCGATCCGCTGCTCACGCGTGTATAGCCCGGGGTGCGGATGGTCTGCTGCAAGCGCTTGTCCCTGCCCTGTGTCTCCTTCCAGAATGGCAGCGTGTCATGACCGGGAATATCCGTGAACGGCGTGCCGTCCAGGTTTAGGTACATATTGATATAGTCCCTGGTAAAGTTCAGACGTACCCCATACGTGCTGCTGGTATAATACCAGTTGGCATCGTTGAGGACAGCCAGCGAGCTGCTGGTAACGCTGGCCAGCATGATCTCATTTGCCACGGGCGCAGTGCTGATGAACAGATTGCGATAAGAGAGGTCGAGGCCGTTGGCAGTGTTGAGACTGAATCCGGCGCTGTCCATCACCGCCTTGGCGGCATTGGCGGCTTCCTGGAGCCACTGGTTGGCTGTGGCTTTCACCGCTGGATCGCTGGAAGTGGCTGAATCGTACTTCCTGTACGTTCCTTCAAAAAGACAGATGCGCGACTTATAGCCATAGGCCACCCATTTGGTGATCTGGCTGCGGGTGGGATCGGCAGCGAGGGTGATATGTCCAATAGCGTAGTTCAGATCGGCCAGGACGGAGTCCATTACCTTTTCACGGGGATCCCGCGGTGCATACAGCCCCACCGTGTCCAGATTGCTCAACGGCTTGTTGATCCAGGGTACATCGCCGAACCGCTGCACCATATTGAAATAGAACAGCGCGCGGAAGAATCGGGCCAGTCCCGTATAATTGTCCCGTATATTCTGGGCGATCTTGGGATTGGTGTTGTTGACGATGAAATAGTTGATATTGCGTAACGCTGTCCAGGACCACCCGGTGCTTTGGCGCGAAGTATAGTAACCATCCCGGATATAGTCGGGCACAGCATTGCGTGCTCCGTAATCGCTCATGTTGGCATCCGAACGGAAGATATCGTTGATGCCGGGCAGCACATCGTAAAAGGAGTTGGCATACAGCTGAAGACCGTCCTGGCTACCGAAAATGACACTCCTATCGGGATTGGACTGCGGCGTCTGCTGGAGGTTCTTGGTACAGCTGGCAAATAGAATACCTATCGACAGCCAGATCAGATATTTTTTATTGAGAAGCATAATCTGTTTTTTAAAGTGTTTCAATTGGCGGATTTATAGGGTGATGTTCAATCCCAGGGTAACGCTCTTCAGAACGGGATAGTTGTTGCCATTACCGTTGTTAGTAGTGGGGCCCGTCAGGATAATATCCGACTTCCCAATGTTCTCCGGATCGAGGTTCTTTGTGATCTTGAACATGGGTGAATATGTCCAGAGGTTCTCGCCGGACACATATACCCGTATGCCCGTCAGCTTCAGACGCTGTACCATGGCGGCCGGCAGATTGTACCCTACCTGTATGTTCTTCAGACGTATATAAGCTACGTTCTGCAGATATCTTGTCTGGGCATTGTACAGCTCACCCTGACTGTTCTGTGCAGTATAACCACGATAGCGGGGGAAGTAAGTGTTCGGATTCTCCGGGCTCCAGATCTTGCCTTCCTGGTATTTGAAGAGGAAGTTATAGGGACGATTGAGCTGACCCCAGAATGCATCCGCCTCACTGCCTGGCCACCAGTCCTGCTTGCCTACGCCCTGGAGGAAGGCGCCGAAGAAGAAGCCGAGGTAGTCTGCATTCAGGCTGATGCCGTAGGTGTATCGAGGCGTGCTGTTGCCGATGATACGCATGTCACCGGGGTTGGTAGCAGTGTTGTTACCGTTGTTGACCACGCCGTCCGGCTTGCCGTCAGGACCTCCACCGATGTCCTTGAACTTCAGATCGCCAGGCAGCCATTTGCCGGTATTGGAAGCCTTGAAGATAGGCTGAAACTTGGGACCGTTGACAGCGGGATTGTCAGCCTCCGTCCAGAAACCATCGTTGGTATAACCCCAGATCTGGCCAAGCTTCTGACCCGCATAATAGTCGGTAAGAAGTTTGGTGACATTATTATACCGGGTAATGGTGGATTGATAGTCCGACATCCAGACACCGACGCTGTAATGGAAAGGCTTGCCCGCAATGTTGAACTGGTCCCGCCAGTTGATGGAAGCTTCCCAGCCATTGGTCTTCATGTCGGCATAGTTACCTTTGGGTACGGTGGTCCCAAATACGGCAGGCAGCGTCTTTCCAACCGTAAACATATTGGTGGTCACGCGGGTATAAACATCACCTGTAAAGGTCAAGCGGTTGCTGAGGGTAGAGATATCCAGACCAAGGTCCCTGGTAGTGGCTTTTTCCCATGTGAGTCCGTCGGGGATCACATTGGGCTGTGAAGTGGTCTGCGGACGTACGCCATTGATGACCCTTCCCGACTGACTGATCTTGAACAGCTCCTGGAAGGCATAGGAGGCGATGTTACCATTACCCAGGCTGCCATAAGAACCGCGGATCTTAATGTCGGATACGACGTTGGGGTCTACATTCCAGAATGCCTCCTTGGTCAGCCGCCAGCCGGCAGATACCGAGGGGAAGAAGCCATAGCGCTGGTTGGATGGGAATTTCGACGAGCCGTCGTAACGTGCGTCCACCTCTACAAGATAGCGATCTTTATAGGCGTAGTTCAATCTTCCAAAGCCGCCCAGGATCGCCCATTTTTCATAGCCTCCGTTGGTCGTAATATTTTGGCCCAATGCCAGGTTTATGTCCGTCGCATTGGAATAGACCAGGCCATTGCGCTGCGCATTGAAATTGTTATATACCGACTGTTCATAGTTGTATCCTACCAGGGCTTTGAAATAATGGTCGCTGGCGAAAGTATTCTCATATTCAGCGTAAATATTTGTCGCCAGATACTGTGTCTTGGCATTGCCCATCAGAAGGTCGTTGGTAGTAGTGCCCACATAGGCGATCACACCAGGCGTTACACTGTAAGGCACCTGTACGCGTATCTGTTTCAGGGCCGAGTCCGTATTCTGATAGGTGAGGTCGCCCTTGATGCGGAGGTGGTTGTGCATAAAGCTGGCGGTAAAGCCCGTCGTATTGCGGAAAACCTGGCTTTTCAGGTCGATCCCATTCTTGCCATAGAAGAGATCTCCTACCGTATAGGCAGCTGAAAAGGTCAGCGTTCCATCCGGGTTCAGCAGCATGGAAGAAGGATGCGCCTCATCGGCCATATTACGCCAGATACCGCCGCCCTCGCCTACGTTCAGCGGGTTGTGATAATCACGGGTGCTATACTGCGTATAGTTGTATACCTGCAGCCAGGGCAGCACTTCTATATTGCCTTTGGCCGTCAGGTTATACATATGGTAATCATCTGAATTATAGCGGAAGATCCCATCCTGCCCATAATAACGTCCCGTCACATAAAAGCTGGCCTTGCCGCTGCTGCCGGAGATGGACAGGTTCTGATCGATGGCGGCATTATGCTTTTTGTACAACAGATCATACCAGTCCGTATTGCCATAGTAGACGTATTGTCCATTGGAGCCCACATCAACCTTCGGCAGGCTGGGGTCGGCGTTACGCTTGGCATATTCAGTCAGATACGCCTGGCTGAAAGGCTGGGTCTTGTTGACGCCCGCGGGTATCTGCGAATAGTCGTTCCAGCCCGTCCAGGCGGAGTCGAACATCTGCATATACTTATAGCCATTGGACTCGATCTGGGGAATATAGGTGGGCGACTTGATGGAATAGTTGGAGCTGTAGCTGATGGTAGTCTTGCCTTTACTGGGTGTCTTGGTAGTGATCAGCACGACGCCGAAAGCAGCCCTGGCGCCATATATAGCGGCAGATGCGGCGTCCTTCAGAACGGTGACGCTGGCCACATCATTGGGGTTCAGCAGGGAGGGATCACCCTGCACGCCGTCGATGAGCACCAGGGCATTGCCGCCCTGTCCGATAGAAGTTCCACCCCGGATATTATAAGCGGCGGACGAGACAGGCTTGCCGTCCGTAGTGATCAGGTTGAGGTTGGGGATCATGCCCTGCAAGCCCTGTGTCATATTGGGAATGCTCCGTCTGTCCAGGACATCACCGCTGACCTGCGCAACAGCGCCTGTAAGATTGGCTCTTTTTTGTGTACCATAACCCACTACGACAACCTCGCTCAATGCTCCCGCCTGGCTTTTCATTCGCACGAGGATGGAAGTGGATGCATCGGCCTTGAGCACATAGCCGGTAAGGGTCTGCTGCTGATAGCTTACACCGCTGAAGGTGAAGCTGTATTTGCCTTTTACAGGCAGCTTGGTAAAATGGAAAATGCCCGCAGAGTCCGTCTGCGTGCCGGAGGAAAGTCCTGTCTCACTGTTGCTCGCCAGCACGGTGACGCCGGGCACAGGATCGCCCTGGTCATTCCGAACAATACCGGTGACGCTCCCCGTCTTGTCCTGCGCCTGAAGGGTGTATCCAAGGCACACTAATAACAGCCATGTTAGTAGCTTTTTACTCATAATGTAACTTTTTTCAAGTTTTAGTATAGGAATCCCTTTCACCGACCAGCGGTGTTAATTAGCTCTTTTTTTCAAGATCGTGCTGAGGATTAAGGCTTGCCTTTCCTGATAATATACCTACCGTTGGAGGTGGTCACGGATAAATGGTTCAATGTTGCAATGTCGCGTATTATCTCGCTCAATGAATCTTTCTTTTCCAGCTTCCCAATAAAATACATATCCTTGATCTCATCATGGGAGTATTCGATGTCTACATTGTAAATGGCCGACAGCTGGTCAAACACATCGGCAAGGCTCTGGTTGTTGAACATGTACCAGTTCGAGATAGTATCTGCGTTTACAGTATGCGCTGCTCTGGCTATATGTTCTTCCGTATGTTTTACGGGGCCGTTGATGGCTATGTTACGGGTACTCTTGATAAAGACCAGCTCTTCTCCGGGCTGCAGATAATAGTCTCTGTGCCGGGCGTCATCTATCGAATCTTCCAGGGATACACGCACCTTCCCCGTAAATAATTTAACGCTGACCTTGTCACTATACGGATTGGCATTGACATAGAAAGACGTCCCCAATACACTGGTCTGAAGCCCTTCGCTGTACAGGGTAAATGGTCTTTGCTGATTTTTCGCTATGTCGAAGTACGCCTTACCGGACACCTGCACATCCCTGTCCGCGGTCGTCCCAAAACCATTGCGATAACGCATCCGCGCTCCCGGGGACAACCGGACCTTAGAGCTATCCGGAAGAAACACCAATATCTCCTTCTTCCCGGTGTTGTCCTTTATTATCCATTCTATTTTAGGCGCTTCGTAAGAGGCCAGACGTCCCCCCGATGCCTTCGTAGCAGGCTGGTCAAGCAGCCACATTTTGCAGATCACCAGTATCACAGCGGCCGCCACTCCATACCATACGAACCTCAGACGCCTCACCTTCCCTCCTGTTTCGCCGGTCTGCTCCGTGATATAGGTCAGCATCTCTTCCTTGTAACCTTCGGATAAGGGAGTTTCTCCGTCCGCCTGCTCGAATTCTTTCAGTAGATTGGACTCATCGGGATTCTTACGTAAATAGTTCCAGACAAGCGCAACCTCTTCTTCAGTGCAATTCCCACTTAAAAATTTCTCTATCAGTTCGTCGGGTAATTTCTGCATGCAGTCGGTCAAATTCGATATAATTATGTACAGCTGAAAGGAATGTTTACCCCTGCCCGGGATAAAATTTTTTTATGGAAGGGAGCCCAGGATGATGAGCAATAAGGTGACCCCTATCTGCCGGATATGACGGAATGCTTTGCTGACGTGGTCTTCCACTGTCTTGATGGAAATGCTCATCTGGGAAGCTATTTCCTTGTTGGAGCAGCCATAATAGGCCTTGAGCATAAGGATCTTTTTCCGGACAGGCGGGAGCGTATCGATGGCGGCGCTCACTTCGCTGGACACTTCAAAATGTATGGCCGGAGAGGGCTGAATTTTCTCTTCCAGGGTCTGATCGTGTACCAGCTTCAGCTTCCTGCGGGTGGTCTCTTTCTTAATGTGATTGATCAGCAGGCTCCGTGCGATGATAAAGACCTGCTTTTCCAGGGGATGGTCTTCCGATAAGGTCTGCCGGAATTGCCACAAGCGAATAAAACATTGCTGGGTGAGGTCCTTGGCGTTGTCGGGAAAATGTACGCGTTTGAGGAAGAATCGGAAGATCTTGATATGCAATATATTATATACCTCAAGAAAGGCGGCGTGATCGCCTTCCTTTATAGAGATCAGTTTTGGTAAATCAGCAGTCTGCGGCAAATTTTTCATATCGGCAGGCAAATTGCATAAAACAAGCTCATCGACAACCTGAAGGTAGGAAACTTAACCGAAAGATAAAATCGGATTTATCTGTACCTGGGTTTGTACATAAAATAAGGTTCCTTCTTAAATGCGTCCCAGTCACGTTCCAGCTGCATCTTCACCTTGTTGAAAATATCCATGTCTTCCGGTGCAAACTGTATGGTAGATGCAGTGCCAGGCATTGAAGCATCGATCATCCTTTTCATCTCCAGTTCCAGCGTGTACTCCAACATCTTGGCGCAGGTAGTGAACTGTCCGCACGCTATCACCTTCTTCATACGCTGACTATTGCTGTCCTTCTCGTCGTACCACAATGTAGTCCCCATGGTACGGGCCTCCTCGGCCACTGCATTCAGCTTTTGGCAGTCCTCCAATAAAAGCTTCTGGGTTTTTGCCAGCCAGTCCTTCAGGGTGTCCGTCTTTGCCGCTGCCGGCACATCCTCCCAATCGAACTTCTCTTTGATACTACGGGCACGCCCTACGGTATTGAATTGACTTAGCTCATAAATGACATCGAACAGGCGCCGGTGCTGCCAGACATCCTTTCCGTAAAAAGTACCATAGAAGGTATCGAAGATAAGTCTGCGTGTTTGTTTGAGGTTGATGTCCATCACCATGCTCAACACGGAGCCCAGCCTTGCTTTCACCATTTGCTCGAGCACTCCGAACCTGGCTCCTTCGAATGCTTTCATCAGGGAAAGTATGAATTTGTCCGAGAATCCGGCTACGGCAGGCGCTTCCTCCTTCAGATAGGCCACCACTTCCTGGGGTTTGGCGGTAAAGGCCCCCGAAAGCCAGGAGAATAGCGGGTTCCCCGCCTTATAGCCGGTGATAAAGGCGACGATCACCAGTGCGAGTATGGAAGGCGACAACAACAGATATCCCAGGTTCATCAACGGCCGGGTATTCGGGAAGATGAGCAATAAAACAGCTACGCATAGTACTGCCGCGGAAATGACAGTCGTTGTCTTCAGCGTTTTCTGCAGGCCATTGAATGTATTGTGCAGATCTTTGATCGTGCGGGCCAGATTTTGTTTACGCATGGACCCCTTGGTCACCGTAGGAGGCGGGACATAAGGCTCCATAAAATAGCTGGACACGTCGACGATCATAATAAGGTCAAATCCATCTGCATCGTTCTTCGACCTTTTTCGCTTATCCGCCAGCATGGCGCTGTACAGCCCTTGATTGTCATCCACTCCCCCGTCCATAAGCCCAATGGAAGTATCCAGCTGCCGGGGCTTATCATCATAGTCCGTGATCGTCATGGCGCCACGCAGCATCTCTTCCGTCATTCCCGGATAGGCAAAATCCCGTGGATAAACAATGGGCTCAAATCCACCGGGGAAGCAGGATGACGACGCCATGATATCACCCAGCCTGATCTGCTGCAGCGTCTCAAATCCATCCTTATTGAATCGTTTGTCGAAATAAATATACTGGTTGCCCGTTGTCCCGGCCTTCCAGGTCCCAAAAGGCTCTCCGTTGGTCTGCCACCGGAAAGACAGGCCACGATAGAACTCCGTGGCGTTGACACATATCTCTAACGTGCGCCCGGGGGTATCATTCCAGTATACACCGAATACTTCCTCACGAAAGAGATCACGATCATATATTCTTGCAAAAGCATTGATAAGGTTGCGGCTTTTACCTCCTTCCACCCATTTCGAGTCGTCGTTCAATTCAGCCGTCACGCTTTCCAGTAGAGACTGCCCCGACCCGCCCGCCATAAACCCGGTCATCTTATCATATACGTCTTCGAAAGCAAGACCTTTTTTAATATAGGCCACGTATAACATGGATGCAAAGCTGCCGCCGGATGCCGAAGAAATAAATTCGACATTGTCCAGCAGAGTCTTTTCATCCGAATATTTTACCTGGTGCAAATAGCTCATGACCCCGATGCTGTAGGAGGCGGCTCTGAAGCCGCCGCCGGACAAGGCCATGGCGATCTTTTTAAATGGTGTCTTTAGGGGCGCCCCATACAGCGAATCTTTATCCATACAGTAAGGTTAATTGTGGAAGGCCCCTAAATATATGAAAAAACGGATCACTCCGTGCGTAAGCTCTTCACCGGATTGGCCAGCGACGCCCGTATGGTCAGTATGCTGATCGTACCCAATGCAATGACCAGCGCCGTCACACCCGCCAGGGGGAACACCCACCAGCTGAGCGTGATCCTGTAGGGGAAATCCGCCAGCCATTTATTGAGATAAAACCAGGCAATGGGCGTAGCGATCAAAAAGGCCAGCGCCACCAGCCGGAGAAATTCCTTTGACAACAGCCCCGTAATCCCCGTCACCGAGGCGCCCAACACCTTGCGGACCCCGATCTCTTTCCGGCGCCGTCCGATCACCAGCGAGACGATGGCAAAGAGTCCGAGACAGGACAGGACGATGGCAATGACTGCCGCTGTGCAAAAAAGAGTAGACAGCCTTTCTTCCTTGGCGTACCAGCGATAGGTATTTTCCGTCAGATAGGAAGGATTGGTTGTATTATCAGGTTCGATGGTCTTGTAAGCGTCACGTACCACTGCCATCGCCTGACGGGGATTATTGGTACGCACTTTCACCATGATATACCCCAACGCGGTATGCCGCTTTGCCATCTCGAGGGTCAAGGCGCCGACCTTGTCATGCAGACTGTGCAGGTGAATGTCGGGTATCAATCCGATGACATTCCATTTGGCTTCTGCACTGTCCGAATAGAATGACAGACCTACTATATTCTTTTCGCCGAACTGCCTGGCCATGCTCTCCGAAACAATGACATTCCGGACATTGGCGGCCGTGTCGGTGGGGAAATCACGGCTGAAGTTGCGACCGGCCAGCAGCTTGACGCCAATGGTTTCCAGGAAATCATAATCCACGGTCAGCATCTCCGTCATAATGCCTTTCCCATTATAAGTGAATCCGATGCTCCAGCCACTTTGGCTATGATCTTCCCCGATGCCGATGTTGGCGGAGCTGCCCGTCACGCTGATGACCTGGGGCTGGGCAGCAAGCGCCTGGCGCAATTGCCGGATATACCGAAGCGAATTCTCCTGGTTCTTTACGGGAATGCTGATCACCGACTCCTGTTCGAAACCCAATGGAGCCGTGCGCATGTACTGGAACTGACGGTAGATGACGATGGTGCCGCATATCAACAGACAGGCCATAACGAACTGGAAAGTGATGAGCCCATTGCGCACCAGCGAGCTCCGTCCTACGGAGACCTTCCCCTTCAATACTTCCACCGTCCTGAACTTTGCCACCAGCCAGGCGGGATACCCACCGGCCATAAACGACACTAACAACATACCCGCCAGCACAGGCAGGATCACCAGCGGCTGCGCCAGGGCCTGCATGGTCAGCTTTTCGATAAACAGCTTATTGAATGGGTCCAGCAACAGTGTGGTCAATCCCATGGCAATGATCAGCGCACTGGCA
>Ga0105238_10000963_pt1 | contig 29488 bp, 28 predicted proteins | sample KBSC34metaG_FD_81526 | JGI IMG/M metagenome (GOLD analysis project Ga0105238, IMG submission 81526) | Corn rhizosphere microbial communities from Kellogg Biological Station, Michigan, USA - KBS C3-4 metaG | ecosystem: Host-associated > Plants > Roots > Rhizosphere > Soil | place: Michigan, USA...
CGGATGGACTGGACCGCCTGGGACCGCGACCCGGCCAACCGCGGCTATGGCGCGGCGGCGATGGCCCGGTTCCACATCCAGCCGGCGCGCCTCACCGACTGCAGCACGTGCCATCGGTGAGCCGATGAACGCGGGCCCGGAGTTTCTGCAGGCGTTCGAGGGGCTGTCGCAGACCGGGCGGCGCGACCTGCTGAAGGCGATGGGCGCCGGCCTGGCGCTGGCGGGGCTGGCCGGCTGCACCGCCGCCCCGCACCCGGACGCCCTGCCCTATGTCACCCAGCCGGACGAGACCGTGCCGGGGACGCCGCGCCGCTATGCGACGGCGGTGACGTTCGCCGGCTACGCCCAGCCGGTACTGGCGACGAGCTACGAGGGCCGGCCGATCAAGCTGGACGGCCTGCCGGAGCACCCCGCCTGCGAGGGCGCCAGCGACGCCTTCACCCAGGCCGCGCTGCTGGGGCTGTACGACCCCGACCGGTCGAAGGCGCCGCGGCGGATGGGGCGGCCGACGGACTGGGCGGCGTTCGACGCGGCGATGGTCGAGAACGCGGCGCGGCTGGACGCCGGCGGCGGCGAGGGCTTCCGGCTCCTGACCGGGCCCACGAGTTCGCCGACGTTCGCGCGGCAGCTGGCCGAGCTGACGGCGCGTTGGCCGAAGGCGCGGTGGCACGTGTTCGATCCCGTGGACGAGGACGGGCGCCTCGAGGCCGCGCGGCTGGCGTTCGGGCGGCCGCTGGAGCTGCTGCCTCGGCTGGAGTCATGCCGGGCGATCGTCAGCTTCGACGATGACGTCCTGGGTCCCGGCCCGCGGCAGACCCGCAACGCGCGGGCCTGGTCGAAGGCGCGCCGCGCGTTCCAGGCCGGCTCGGGCGAATGCCGACTGATGGTGGCGGAGCCCGCGCCCAGCTTGACGGGCGCGATGGCGGCTGACCGGCTGGTGGCCTCCGCCGACGAGGTGGAGCGTCTGGCAGTGGCGCTGGCGGGGCGGCTGGGCCTGGGCGCAGCGCCGGCGGGCGCGCTGACGCCCCGGCAGGCCCAGTGGCTGGACGCGGCGGCCGCGGCGCTGACGCGCAATCCGGGCGCGGCGCTGGTGCTGGTGGGCGCGCGGTGCGATCCGGCCGTGCAGGCTCTGGCGCTGGCGCTGAACGCGCGGCTGGGCGCGATCGGCAAAACGCTCGGCCTCTGCGAGCCGATCCGGCCGCAGCCGCCGGACGGGACGCGGTCGCTGGAGGCCCTGGTCGCCGATCTCGCCGCCGGACGGGTCGACACCCTGGCCATCCTCGACGCCAACCCGGCCTACGCCGCGCCGGCCGATCTCGCTTTCGCGGCGGCGATGCAGCGGGCGCGGGTGCGGATCCATGCCGGCGTCGCGTTCGACGAGACCGCCGCGCTCTGCCACTGGCATGCGCCGCTGGAGCACGACCTGGAGACCTGGGGCGACGCGCGCGCGGTGGATGGGCGGCCGAGCCTGATCCAGCCGCTGGTGACGCCCTTCCATGCGGTGCGCGCGCGCACGGTGGTGCTGGAGAACCTGCAGGGCCGGATGGGCGGCGACGCCCGCGCAATCCTGCTGGCCACTTGGAAAGACAAGCTGGGTGACGCGACCGATCCGCGCTGGCGGCGGACGCTGGCGCTGGGCTTCGTCGATGAGCCGGCCGCCGAAAGCACACCGGCCGCCGCGACCCCGGCCGCTCCGGCGCTTCGTCCGCGTGGCGATGGGCTGACGATCCTTGTCCACCCCGACCCGACCATCTGGGACGGGACGCATGCGAACAATGCGTGGCTGCAGGAGCTGCCGAAGCCGTTCAGCAAGCTCACGTGGGACAATGCGATCGGCGTCTCTGCGGCCCTGGCGGCGCGGCTGGGCGTCGGCAACGGCGATGTCGTGAAGCTCTCCGCGGGCGGCCGCGCGATCCAGGGGCCGGTCTGGGTCACGCCGGGCCTGGAGCGGCGCACGGTGGTCGCGCATCTCGGCTATGGCCGCCGGCTGCCCGGCCAACTGGGCGACCGGGTAGGCTACGACGCCTATCCGCTGCGCACGACCGCCCAGCCCTGGCGCATCGAGGGCGCGAGGCTAACGAAGGCCGACGCCCGGATGGCCCTGGCCTGCACGCAGACGGAGACCGACCTGCAGGGCTTCGACTTCGTGCGGAAGGTCCCGCAGAGCGCGACACAGCCCGGCGCGCCGCCGAAGCCGCCGCCCAGCTTCTACCCGCCGAAGCTATCCGGCAGCCCACAGTGGGGCATGGCGATCGACACAGACGCCTGCATCGGCTGCAACGCGTGCGTCACCGCCTGCGACGCCGAGAACAACGTGCCGATGGTGGGCAAGGCGCAGGTCGCGCTGGGCCGCCAGATGCACTGGCTGCGGATCGACCACTACCGCTCGGGCCTGGGCGATGAGCCGGCCTTCTTCCATCAGCCCGTGCCCTGCATGCATTGCGAGCAGGCGCCCTGCGAGATGGGCTGCCCGGTCAATGCTTCGGTGCACACCCACGATGGGCTGAACATGCAGGTCTACAACCGTTGCGTCGGCACGCGGACCTGCTCGTCGTTCTGTCCGTACAAGGTGCGCCGGTTCAACTGGTTCGACTTCACCGCCCACGATCCGCCGGAGCTGCGCGCGGCGCGCAACCCGGAGGTCACGGTGCGCAGCCGTGGGGTCATGGAAAAGTGCAACTACTGCGTCCAAAGGATCGAGAAGGCGCGCATCGCGGCGAAGGTCGAGGACCGCCCGATCCGCGACGGCGAGGTGGTGACCGCCTGCCAGCAGGCGTGCCCGACGCAGGCCATCGTCTTCGGCGACGTCAGCGATCCCAAGAGCGCGGTCAGCCGGCTGAAGGCGCAACAGCGCAACTACGCGCTCCTGGAGGAGGTCAACACCCGGCCGCGGACGACCTATCTCGCCCGGCTCGACGACGGGGCGGCGGATGGCTAGCCCCAAGCCCAAGACGCCGGAGGGCTACGCGGCCGTCACCCGCGAGGTCACCGCGATCCCGCTGGACTTCCCGCAGACGCGGGCCTGGCGGCTGTGGTTCGCCGCGGCGCTGGCGCTGCTCGCCAGCTACATCGTCTCCGCCTGGGTGCTGTTCGTGCGCGGCGTCGGCGTATGGGGCAACAACATCCCCGACAACTGGGGCATCGCGATCTCGAACTACATCTGGTGGATCGGGATCGGCCACGCCGGCACGCTGATCTCGGCGATGCTGCTCCTCATGCAGCAGCACTGGCGCAATTCGCTGAACCGCTTCGCCGAGGCCATGACGCTGTTCGCCGTGGTCTGCGGCGGGCTCTACCCCATCCTGCACCTGGGCCGGCCGTGGCGGTTCTACTGGATCGCGCCCTATCCCTCGACGATGCGGGTCTGGCCGCAGTTCCAGAGCCCGCTGACCTGGGACTTCTTCGCGGTCCTGACGTACCTGACCGTCTCGCTGGTGTTCTGGTACGTGGGCGCGATCCCCGATTTCGCCTCGACGCGGGACCGGGCCAAGTCGCGGCCGGCGCAGGTGTTCTACGGCCTGCTGGCGCTGGGCTGGCGCGGGGCGGGGCGGCATTGGGCGCGGTGGCGGCAGGCCTATCGGCTGTGCGCGGCGATCGCCGTGCCGCTGGTGATCTCGGTGCACTCGGAGATCTCGCTGCTGTTCGCGGCGGGGCCGATCCCGGGTTGGACCTCGACGGTGTTCCCGCCGTACTTCGTGCTGGGCGCCGCGTTCTCAGGCTTCGCGGTCGTTTCGATGCTGGCGACGTCGCTGCGGCGCGCGTTCGGCCTCTACGACCTGGTCACGCCGCGCCACCTGGACATGCTGGGCCGCCTGACGCTCGCCAGCGGGATGATGACCGCCTACGGCTACGTCGCCGACACGTTCAACGCGCTCTATTCCGGCGAGCCGCAGGAGCTGGAGACCCTGCACGACCGGCTCTTCGGCCCCTACGCCTGGTGTTACTGGGGCGCGGTCGTCCTGAACTTCGCGCCCTTGCAGTTGATGTGGCGGGGGGACCTGCGGCGCCGGCCGGTCGTGCTGTTCCTGGTCGGCCTGTCGGTGACGGTCGGCATGTGGCTGGAGCGCTACATGCTGCTCTTCTCCAGCCTGTTCCGGGACTACCTTGTCTCGTCGTGGCGCAACTACCGGCCGAGCGTCTGGGAGTGGAGCCTGTTCGCCGGCTCCATCGGCCTCTTCCTGACGCTCTTCCTGCTGTTCATCCGGCTGCTGCCGATGATCTCGGCGTTCGAGATCAAGGAGGCCGGGTTCGAGGAGAAGACGGAGGCGGCGCATGGCTGAGCGCGCGGTATTCGCCCTGGTGGCCGAGTTCAACGACGCCGAGACGCTGCTGGACGCGGTGCGCCGCGCGCGGGAGGCCGGCTACACGCGCTTCGAGGCCTTCTCGCCGTTCCCGATCGAGGGCCTGAAGGAAGCGCTCGGCTTCAGCGAGCCGTGGGTTCCACTGGCGACGCTGCTGGGCGGCATCGCCGGGGCGGCGATCGGGTTCCTGATGCAGGTCTACACGAGCCTCGACTATCCGATCGACATCGAGGGGCGTCCGACCGTCGCGCCGCAGGCCTTCATGCTCATCACCTTCGAGCTGATGGTGCTGGGCGCCGTGCTGACGGGCGTGATCGTGATGCTGCTGCGCTGCGGCCTGCCGCGGCTCAGCCACCCGCTGTTCGACGTGCCCACTTTCCACCTGGCGTCGCTCAACCGCTTCTTCCTGGTGATCGAGACCGCCGATCCACGCTTCACCGGCGGGACGCGCCGGTTCCTGAAAGGGCTGGGCGCGGTCCGGGTCGACGCCGCGCCGGCGCCGGAGGGCGCGGCGTGAGGGCCGCGGCGGTCCTGGCGGCGGCGCTGGTCTGCGCCGGCTGCGACGAGATGGTCCGCCAGCCGAAAGCGCCGGTCTATGGCCGCTCCGACCTGTTCCCCGGCGGCGCGGCGATGCAGCCGCCGCCGGCCGGCACGATCTCGCGCGACCAGGCCGCGTTCGACCAGGCGCTGAGCGCCCGTCCGCCGATCACGCCGGCGCTGCTGGCCCGTGGGCGCGAGCGGTTCGGTATCTACTGCGCGCCCTGCCACGGGCTGGCGGGCGATGGCGACGGGGTGGTCCCGTCACGCGGCTTCCCGCGGCCGCCGGACTTCCACGCCGGGCCGCTGCGCGCGGCGTCGCCGCAACTGATCGTCGACACCATCAGCCATGGCTATGGCGTGATGTACGCCTACGGCGATCGGGTGGCGCCGGCCGACCGATGGGCGATCGCGGCCTACATCGGCGCGCTGCAGCTGAGCCAGGACGCGCCCGCGGCCGACCTGACGGCCGACGACCGGGCCCGGGTGGAGGCCGCCGATGCGCGCTAGCCTCCCCTGGCTCGCGCCGGCAGGCGCCGTCGTCTGCGGGCTGGCGCTCGTCGCGGCGGCGCTGATGCCGCCGGACGCCTGGCGCGCGTGGCTGGGGGCGGCGTTCCTCTGGGCCTCCACGTCGATCGGCGCGCTGACGTTGCTCATGATCATGCGGCTGGCGCCCGGCGATTGGTCGGCGGAGCTGGGCCCGTTCATGCAGGCGCAGACGCTGCTCCTGCCGTTGGGCGCGCTCCTGATGATCCCGGTGCTGGCCGAGACCGCTCGGCTCTACCCGTGGACGCACGAGACGCTGCGTACGCCGTTCCGCATCGCCTGGCTGTCGACGCCGTTCTTCATCGCGCGCTCGATCGTCTGGTACGCGGTGCTGCTGGCGCTGGCGTGGCGGCTGGTGATGCGCGACGGCGCGGTCGCGACGGCGAGCATCGGCCTCGTCCTGCTGCCGGTGATGGGCATCGCCATCGCCGACGACTGGCTGCTGTCGCTCGACCCCGACTTCGCCTCCTCGGGCTTCGCGCTCTACGTGCTGGCGATCCAGACCTTGACGGCCTTCGCCCTGATGCTCGCCGCCCTGGTGGTCTCCGGCCGGACGATCGCCCGCCCGGGCATCCTGGCGGCGCTGCTGCTCACCCAGCTGCTGTTCTGGGACTACCTCGCCTTCGTCCACTATCTGATCACCTGGTCGGACAACCTGCCGAGCGGCGTCGCCTGGTATCAGCGCCGGCGCGGGCCGTGGACGATCGTCATGTGGCTGGTCGGCGCGAGCCGGGTCGTCCCGACGTTCCTGCTGTTCTTCCAGGCCATCCGGCACAGCCCGCGCGCCCTGCTCCGGCTCAGCGTCGCGGTGATCGCGGGCTCCGTGCTGGAGGCGGCCTGGCTGGCGCTGCCGGCGGCCGACCCACCGGCGACGTGGAGCGACTCGGTGCTGTTCGCGGTCGCCAACCTCGGGATGGGCGCGCTGACGGTGGGCGCGTTCCAGCGGATGTTCGCCTGGCGCATGGCAAGGGCGGCGGCATGACGCGGCGCCGCTATCAGCCCGACGACACATCCCTGCGCTTCGCCGGCGCCGGACTGGCGCTGATGCTCTCGCTGGCGGCGATCGCGGCGGCCGTGGCCGCGGGCCTGCGTTCGGCGTCGGACGCCACGCTCGTGCGCGCCCCGGCGAGCGCGCTGGAGCGGACGCGGCTGGTCCCCCAGGGTCCGCGGCTGGAGGCCGATCCGCGGGGCGACCGGCTGGCCCTGGAGGCCGACGCGCGGCGGCGGCTGGAGAGCTACGGCTGGACCGACCGGGCGAAAGGTCTGGCGCACATCCCGATCGAGCGGGCGATGGCGCTGCAGGCCGAGCGGGGCTGGCGTGACGCGGAGGGCGCGCGATGAGCCTCCGCGCCGTCGCGCTGGCCTGCGCCATCGGCCTGGCGGCCACGCCGGCGATGGCCCGGGTCGAGCCCTTCGACCCGTTCGGCGCGGCGCGCATCGACGGGCGTCCGGGCGCCCAGGTCCCGCTCGACGTCCCGTTCGCCAACGCCACCGGGGCCACCGTCACCCTGCGCGGGCTGGCGCACGGGCGGCCGCTGGTCATCGTTCCGGTGCAGCACCGCTGCCCGAACCTGTGCGGCCTGACGCTCGACGGCCTGTCGGGCGCGGTGGCCGGGCAGTCCTACCGGCCCGGCCGCGATTTCGCGCTGGTGGCGCTGGGGATCGATCCGCGCGAAGGCCCGGATGCGGCGATGGCGTCGCAGCGGCGGCTCGCCGGCGGCGTGGCCCTGGTCGGTTCGGAGGGCGCGGTGGAGGCCGTCACCCGCGCGCTGGGCTACCGCTACGCCTGGGACCCGCGGATCGGGCAGTACGCGCACCTGGCGGCGGTCGCGGTGCTGACGCCCGATGGGCGACTCTCGCGCTGGCTCTATGGCGTGGCGCCCCGCGCGCGCGACCTGCACCTGGCGCTGACCGACGCCGGCGGCGGCCGGCTGGGCGGACTGGGCGATCAGATCCGGCTCCTCTGCTACCACTTCGATCCGCGGGCCGGCCGCTACGACGGGCTGGTGATGACCCTGGCGCGCGGGCTGGGCGTGGCGACCGCGGCGGCGCTGGCGGTGCCGATCGCCGTCCTCGCCTGGCGCGGCCGGGCGCGGAGGCGCGCGGCGTGAACCCGTTCTTCCAGGCCTGGCCGCCGGAGGCTTCGCTGCACGCGGTGCGCGTGGACCAGCTGTTCGTCGCCTTCACCGTCCTGACCGTGGCGCTGACGGCGCCGGTCTTCGTGCTGATGGGCGGCTTTGCGCTCTACTACCGGCGTGGCCGCGACGTGGACCGCACCCGCGCGCCGCGCGGCAACTGGCGGCTGGAGACCGCCTGGACGATCATTCCCTTCCTGCTGGCGCTGGTCTTCTTCGGCTGGGCCGGCTGGCTGTTCTTCGGCCAGGACCGTCCGCCGGCGGACGCGCTGACCATCGACGTGGTCGCCAAGCAGTGGATGTGGAAGTTCGAGCATCCCGGCGGGCAGCGCGAGATCGACGAGCTGCACGTGCCGGCCGGCGAGCCGGTGCGCCTGGTGATGACCTCGCAGGACGTGATCCACAGCCTATTCCTGCCCGCGCTGCGCCTGAAGCAGGACGTACTGCCCGGGCGCTACACGAGCCTCTGGTTCAAGGCCGACCTGCCCGGCGTCTACGCCCTGCGCTGCAGCCAGTTCTGCGGCTTCGACCACTCGGTGATGGCCGGGCGGTTCGTGGTGATGACCCCGGCGGACTATTCGCGCTGGCTGCAGCAGGCCGGGACCGACGGGTCGCTGGCGTGGCAGGGTTTTCAGCGGTTCCGCGCGCTGGGCTGCAGCGGCTGTCACGGGCCGGCCTCGACGCGGCGCGCGCCGAAGCTGGAGGGCGTGTTCGGCCATCCGGTGGCGCTGGACGACGGGCGCGTGGTGACCGCGGACGAACAGTACGTGCGCGACAGCATCCTCTATCCGGCGCGCGAGGTCGCGGCCGGCTACGCGCCGATCATGCCCACCTTCGCCGGCCAGGTGAGCGAGACGGACCTCTTGGAGCTGGTCGCCTACCTGAAGTCGATCGGCACGGCGCCGGCGCAGGAGCCGGCTCCGTGAACGCCCCGCCGCTGCAGACGCGCGAGGAGCGGGTCAGCTACTTGGGCGCCGGCCACAGCCTGCGCTCCTGGCTGCTGACCACCGACCACAAGCGCATCGCCATCCTCTACCTGGTGGCTATCACGATCTTCTTCGCCATCGCCGCCGTCGGCGCCGCGCTGATCCGCCTGCAGCTGATGAGCCCCGCGGGCGAGATCCTCAGCCACGAGGGCTACAACCGCGCCTTCACGCTGCACGGCGTGGTGATGGTCTGGTTCTTCCTGATCCCCTCGATCCCCAACACCTTCGGCAACTTCCTGATCCCGCTGATGATCGGGGCGAAGGACCTGGCGTTCCCCAGGCTCAACCTCGCCAGCTGGTACATCTTCGTCATCGGCGGGATCGTCACGCTCTACGCGCTGATCGCCGGCGGCGTGGACACCGGCTGGACCTTCTACACGCCGCTCTCGACGATGTTCGCCAACGGCCACGTGCTGGCGGTGATCACCGGCATCACCATCGCCGGCTTCTCCTCGATCCTCACCGGGCTCAACTTCATCGTCACCGTGCACAAGCTGCGCGCGCCGGGGATGACCTGGGGGCGGCTGCCGCTCTTCGTCTGGTCGCACTATGCAACGTCGGTGATCCTGGTGCTGGCGACGCCGGTGCTGGCGATGACGCTGGTCCTGCTGGGCGCCGAGCGGGCGCTTCACCTGGGCGTCTTCGATCCCACGATCGGCGGCGACCCGCTGCTGTTCCAGCACCTGTTCTGGTTCTACAGCCACCCGGCCGTCTACATCATGATCCTGCCGGCCATGGGCGTGGTGAGCGAGCTCGTCACCGCCGGGGCCCGCAAGCGCGTGTTCGGCTACTGGTTCGTGGCCTGCGCCAGCCTGGCGATCGCCGGCGTCGGCTTCCTGGTCTGGGGCCACCACATGTTCGTGAGCGGACAATCGCCCTACGCCGGGGCGATCTTCTCGTTCCTCAGCCTGGCGGTGGCCGTGCCCTCGGCGGTGAAGGTCTACAACTGGACCGCCACGCTCTACAAAGGCGAGGTCGTGCTGGACCCGCCGCTGCTCTACGGCATGGCGTTCGTGGGGCTGTTCACGATCGGCGGGCTGTCGGGGCTGATGCTGGCGCTGCTGGCGATCGACGAGCACGTCCACGACACCTACTTCGTCGTGGCCCACTTCCACTACATCATGGTGGGCGGCGCGGTGAGCGGCTTCCTGGGCGCGGCGCACTTCTGGTGGCCGAAGATCACCGGCCGCATGTACCCGCTGGTCTGGGGCCGGATCAGCGCCGGGCTGATCTTCCTGGGCTTCAACCTGACGTTCTTCCCGCAGTACCTCTTGGGCTATCTCGGCATGCCGCGGCGCTATCCGACCTATCCGCCGCAGTTCCAGGCTTTGAACGTGCTGTCGTCGGCGGGCGCTTCGGTGCTGTTCGTGGCCTACGTGCTGCCGCTGGCCTACTTCACGTGGTCCCTGCGCAACGGGCGCGCTGCGGGGCCGAACCCCTGGGACGCGAGCGGGCTCGAGTGGACGACGCCCTCGCCGCCGCCGAAGCACAATTTCGACGAGACGCCGGTCGTCGACCGGCCGGCCTACGACTATCCGCTCACCCGGGCCGCGCCGGATGAGTGACTACGTGACCCTGCGCGAGCCCTATGCGGCGCGGCGCCAGCAGAGCGACGCCGACTTCCTCGGCATGTACGTGTTCCTGGCCACCGAGGCGATGCTGTTCGGGGCGCTGATGTGCCTGACGTTCATGTATCGCGCCGAGCACCCGCAAGCCTCGGCGCTGGCGGCGCGCCAGATGCAGCTGTGGATCGGCGCGGCCAACACCGGGATCCTCCTCACCTCCAGCCTGTTCGTGGCGCTAGGCGTGCAGGCGGCGCGGGAGGGCGGGCGGCGCATGACGGCGGGGATGCTGGGCGCGGCGATGGCGCTGGGCGTCCTCTTCCTGGCGCTGAAGGGCGCCGAGTACGGGCTCGACTACAAGGACGGCCTGATGCCGGTGGTCGGCCATCCCTCGCCGGTCCGCGAGGGCCCGGCGGGCCTCTTCATCGACCTCTACTTCATCGCCACCGCCCTGCACGCCCTGCACATGGCCATCGGCCTCGCGGTGCTGGGGACCACCGCGGCGCTCGTGCTGCGCGGCGCCAAGCAGCTGCCGCAGCAGGCCGTCGTCGTCGAGATGAGCGGCCTCTACTGGCACTTCGTCGACGTGGTCTGGGTGTTCCTGTTCCCGCTCTTCTACCTGGCGCGGGGCTGAGCCGTGTCGCGCCAGACCCTCACCCTGGTCGGCGTCTGGGCGGCGCTGATGGCGCTGCTCGCGATCACCGTCGGGGCGACGTTCGGACCGTTCGGCGCCTGGAAGCCGGCGATCAACCTGGCCGTGGCGTTCTGCAAGGCGGGGCTGATCTTCTGGGTGTTCATGCACCTGCGCGAGCAGCGCGGCGTGGCGCGCGTGATCGCGCTCGCCTTCCTGCTGTGGCTCTCGATCCTGATGGGCCTGACCCTCGCCGACGTCCTCAGCCGCTAGGCGAGGGCGCGGGGCCGGCCATGGGCGACAGGCACTGGTCCAGGATGTGGGCGGAGAGGTCGGAGCGGCCGTCGAGCCCGGCCTTGCCGTAGACCGAACGGGCCTGCTGGCGCACCGTGCGCTCGCTGGCGCCCCTCAGCCGGGCGATCTCCTTCATCGACAGGCCCTTCAGCAGGAACCAGGCGACGTCGCGCTCGGCGCCGGAGAGCTTCCAGGCATCGAACTCGCGGTCGATGGCGGCGGCCACTGCGGAGCCCGAGGCCGCGGCCGGGTCCTCGCCGTCACGCCGCTCGATCGGCGCCAGGGAGGCCCGCACCAGCCGCTGGCGTCGCCTCGCACGCAACGCGCGCCACGCCAGAAGCGCGAGGGCGGCCGCAAGCGCGGCGGCCAGCATCGCGACGACCAGGCCGGTCCACCGCCACGGTTGGGTGGCCGTCGCCGGCGCCGCCGATGGCGGCGGCGCGGGACCGGGAGCCCCGCCTTCCGACAGGTTGTCGGCGAACACCCGCTGCTGCTCCTCCGCCACGAAGGCGCCAAAGCCGTCGCCGGCCAGGAAGTCGTCCTCCCATCCGTTGCGGCGCAGCGTGGCGCGCCAGACGCTGGTGCGGACCATAGCCGTCACCATGGCGATCAGCCGCTCGCGTTGCTGAGTCGAGATGCCGGGTGGGGCGAACACGCCGCGCCAGTTGGCGGAGACGATGTCCAGGCCCTGCGACTGAAGGGTGGGCTCGCCGTCGAATGTCTTGCCGGGCGCGGCGACGCCGAGGATGCGAATCCCCCCGCTCGCGACCGCTGGGGCGAGCTCGCCCAGGCCAGCCACGCCCACCAGGTCGCGGTCGCCATGCTGCAGGAATTCGGCGACCTGACCGGCCCCGAACCGTGGGGAATAGGGCTGGGCGATCGGCGCAACGTTCGCCGCGGCTGCGAAGCTCCAGACCAGCCGTTCGGCGACGCCTTGCGGCTGGTCGCCGGCCCAGTGCAGGTCGTACGGCCGCGAACGCAGGGTCCTCAGCAGGTCGCCGGCGTTGCGCAGCGGCGAGCGCTCGGGGACGGCCACGGCATAGTAGTCCCGGGTGAGCCGGGCGACCGGCGTCGTGTCGAGGGGGGTGACCTGGGACCCGGTGACCTTCGCGGAATAGATGATGCCGACGCCGCCCACGAGCAGGACGTTGGGGTCCCCGCGCCGGGCGTCGACGAATTCGGACAGGCCGACCAGTCCCCCGCCGCCGGGACGCGAGACGATGGTGACGTCGCGCGCCAGGCCCCGGCCTACGAGCGCAGCCCGCATGGCGATGGCGGTCTGCTCGAAGCTGCCTCCCGGCGGCGCGGGAACGACGAGCGTCAGTTGGCCGCGCTCAGGCGTCGTCGTGGGTTCAGGGGCGGAGTCCGCCGCGGGCGCCAACCCGAGGACGGCGACCAGGACAGCCCAGGCGAAGCCGACGCCCCCGCACCTCGCTGGGCGTCCTGAGTTGATCAAGCGCTGCTCCATGCGGCTCGCCTTCGCGGAGAGGACGTAAGCTCAATCAACGCAAGACTGAAGCTCAACCGTTTGGGAAGCGCACTGGTTTCATGTCCGCGGCGTCACGCTTCGGCGCCCTCCGCCGCGACAAGCTCGGCCGGACGGACACCGGTCGGATGAGTCGTCCGACGCATGGCCGAACGCCTCCCATACGGCAAATCGCGCATAGCGGAAACGCGCGGCCCAACGATGTTCGCCGCGTGACCAACGGCCCGGTGACAATGACCCAGAATCCAAGCGATAACAAGATATTCGGCGGACTTGCAGCGAGCGCCGGGCCCTCTCCTCGCCTGTTCCAGGAAGCCCTGGACGTCTATGTGGTCGAAGACGACGCGGACCTGCGGCGCGCGATCCTGCGCGCGTTGCGCGGGGCGGGCCTGACGGCGCGCACCTACGACCGCGCGGCCGACTTCCTGGACGAAGCCCGCGAGCTTCCGGCGGGGTGCCTGGTGACCGATCTCGCCATGCCAGGCATGGATGGGCTGGAATTGATCCGCCGGGTCGTCGCCGCCGGCCTGCCGTTCAACGCCATCCTGATCACCGGCCACGCCGACGTGCGCACCGCGGTCGACGCCATGAAGGCAGGCGCCAGCGACTTCATCGAAAAGCCGTTCTCGGCGGAGGCGCTGCTGGCCGCGATCGAGCGGACACGAACGTCGCAAGCCATCCCGAGGCCTCGCGAGCCCAGGGTCGACCTCGGCTGGCTGGCGCAACTGACGGAGCGCGAGCGCGAGGTGCTGCAGGGCATCCTGCACGGCGACACCAACAAGACCATCGCGCGCCGCCTGCACATCAGCCCGCGCACGGTCGAGGCGCATCGCGCCAGCCTCATGCGCAAGACCGGCGCGCCGACGCTCGCCGACCTGGTGCGCCGCACGTTCATCGCCGTCGCGGGCGTGGCTGATAAGGGCGGCGACCGCGCCGCGCCGCTCTCGACGCCGCCAGACACCTGACCGGGGCCGAAGCGCCCGCGCCGAAGTTGATGCAGATCAAGGCCCCCCGGCGGCGTACGGCGCAACTAGGCGTCACGCTTGGCGCCCGCGGAGTTCCGGCCTCGGCCGGAAAACGCCACCCTCAGCAGCGCCATCGTTGAACGTGGGCCGCAACCCACACTGCGGCCGGCGATCAAGGCGCGGCGGGCTTCGCTTCGGCGGACCCGTCGCGCCGCCTAGGCCGGCGCCCCCAGCCTGGCGAACACGATCAGGATCAGCGTCACGGTGATCGCCCCGCCGATCCGGGTGGCGATCTGGGCGAATGGCATCAGCGCCATGCGATCGGCCGCGGTGAGGATCGCCACGTCGCCGGTGCCGCCCTGGCCGGAGTGGGTGGCGTTCACGATGGCCGCCTCGATCGGGTACATGCCCACGAACCGCGCGACGAGGAACCCTGCGCCGACCAGGGTCGCCACGGTGGCGGCGATGGTGATCACCGTGGGGGCGTTGAAGGCCGCGGCGAGCTTCTCCCAGGGCGTCTTGGCCACGCCGATGGCGAACAACAGCGGATAGGTCACGCAGGCGCGGAAGAAGCGGTAGTTGGCGTGCGCGCCGAGCTCGAGGTCGGGCGTGGCGAGGCGGCCGAGCTTCACCAGCACCGCCAACGCCAGCATCACCACCGGGCCCGGCCAACCCCACAGCCTCTGGGCCAGCGCGCCGAGCAGGTAGAGCGTCACCACCAGGACGATGGCGGCGCCCGCGGTCTGCGGCGACGGCGCATCGACGCCGGCGGCGGGCGCGTCGAGCGGAACGTCCGCTTCGCCGGGCTGCAGACGGCCCTCGCCGGTGAGCGACGGCCAGCGCTTGCCGGCCCAGTTGAGCATCCCGGCGAACAGGATGGCGGTCAGGCTGCCCAGCATCACCGCCGGCAGCACCTCGGCGAAGAGGTCGCCCTGCCGGCCGCCGCCGAGCTGGGCGTAGCCGATGGAGAGCGGGATCGCGCCCTCGCCCACGCCGCCGGCCATGATCGGCGCCACCACCTTGAAGAGGGTGTGGCGGAAGCCCAGGCCCAACGCCGTGCCGACGCCGCAGCCCACCGCGAACGCCGCCAGCGAGCCTGTGATCAGCGGCACGAAGATCTTCACGAAGCCGGCGATCAGGACGCGGCGGTCCATGCCCAGGATGGACCCGACGATCACGGCGGCGATGAACAGGTAGAGCACGTTCGACTGGTCGGTGAAGTCGCTGATCGACTTGACCAGCGGCTGGGGCAGCGCGCCGGCAGACCAGCCACGAGGGCAGGAAGGTCGCCAGGATCGCCGCCAGGCCCAGCCGGTTCAGTCCGGGGATCCGCGCGCCCAGCTCGGCGCAGAGGAAGCCGCCCGTGGCCAGCACGGCGATGCCCATCGGCAGGTCGGCGGGGACCTTGCCCAGCGCCACGAACGCCGCGGCGATCCCGACCGCGGCCACCGCCAGCGGGATCGGCACGACGCCCACCCGCAGGTCGATCAGCCGCCGCCAGGCCGCGCCGGGACCGCGCCCGGCGGCGCTCGCCTCGTCCCTAAGCATCGGCATCCTCCCCCGCCCCGCGCCGCTCCGCACAAACCCCTAGGGGATCGGCCCGGGTGGCGGCTTCATCCACAGGCTGGCTACGCTCGCCCAGATAAGGAGCTGGAGGCCGCCATGTCGACGCCCCACGACGCCATTGTCACGCGCCCGGCCGGCGGGACGGACGGGGCGGCCCGCTACCTTCGCCTCGACGCCGACGGCCGCGCCAGCTGGATCGGCGACCCCGCCGACGCCACCGCCTTCGTCTCGATGCGCGAGGCGGCCCGCGCCGCCTTCCGCCTGCCGGCGTCGGAGCGGGCCTACGGGCTCCCCCGCTCGGTGGAGCTGAAGCTCTCACACTGACAAGCCTGCAACATTCGCGATAAGATCGCGCCGCGACCTTTCGACTCGATGAGCGTTGGGCGTGCGATGGCCTTTCGGGGCGGAACGACGGAGACAGCCTTGCAGCGGCTGCCGCAGGACGCCTACCGCCGGATCGGCGAGTTCCGCCAGGCGCTGCGCGAGTTCCTCGTGTTCAGCGAAGCGGGCGCGCGGGAGCACGGCCTGACGTCGCAGCAGCATCAGGCGCTGCTGGCGATCAAGAGCCACGAGGGCCCCGACCCGATGACGGTCAGCGAGCTGGCCGAACGCCTGCTGATCAAGACGCACAGCGCCGTGGGCCTGGTGGCGCGGCTCGTGGAGCGAGCCCTGGTGGCGCGGCGCGTGTCCAGGGCCGACCGGCGGCGCGTGCAGCTGATCCTGACCGACGAGGGCGAGGGCGTGCTGGAGGCGATCACGGGGCGCAACCTCGACCAGCTGGAGGGCGTCGCCGAGACCCTGGATGAGCTGCTGCAGACCGCGCGGCGGCTGCAGCGCGATGCGCCGCGCAGCTAGGCGGCGGCCAGCGTTCGCGCGATCAGCCAATAGGACGCCAGGCCGCCGATGACGTAGGCGGGCGCCGCGTGGACCCACGCCGGATCGGTCCAGCGCAGGCGGGTGCGCGCCAGGGCGTAGAGCTTCATCGCCGCGATGGCGGCGGCGATGAACATCAGCTGGCCGATCTCGACGCCGACATTGAACAGGAGGAGCGCCTGCGGCGTCGCCTTCGGCGGCAGCCCGATCTGCGACAGCGCGCCGGCGAACGCCAGCCCGTGCAGCAGGCCGAAGGTGAAGGCGATCAGCCAAGGCCGGCGGCGGGTCAGCGTGTCGGGCCGCCCGCCGGGGGCGAGTTCGCAGGCGACGAAGACGATCGAGAGCGCCACCAGCGCCTCGATCAGCGCGCTGGGGAAGCGCACGTAGCCCAGGGCCGCCAGCGCGAGCGTGATCGAATGCGCCACGGTGAAGGCCGAGATCGCCTTGACGACGCGCCAGTTGGGGCCGGTCAGCAACAGCAGGCCCAGGACGAACAGCAGGTGGTCGAACCCGGTAAGGATGTGCTCGACGCCGAGCCGAAGGTAGCCAGGCACGGCGATCCCCTTGGGCGCAGAGAGCTGCAGGACCTGCCGCGGCGCGGCCGGGCGCAGGACGGAGTCGACCTCCTTGCCCTTCGCCGTCGTCACCCGCAGGAGGACGTCCGTGACGCTGAGCGGCAGGCCTTCGACACTGACCGTCTGGCCGTCCAGCGGCGACCCGCCTTTCACATGCCAGGTGCGCAGGAGGAAGCCGGGCGCGGCGTCTTCGCTCGCCGGCTTGCCGTCGATCGCGCCGGAGCTGAGGTGTGGCACGAGGTGGATCGCCAGGTCGCCCACCATCGGCTGCTTCCAGCTGACGTCGTAGTCGCCGGGCCCGGTCTCCACGATCTGCAGGAGCGCCGGGCGCACTTCGTGCGCGGCGACCGGCGCGGCCAGCGCCAGCCAGGCCAGGATCGCCAGGACCCAGCGCCTCATCGGTCGACGTTCGCCACGATCACGCGGTACTTGCCGCGCAGGCCCTTGAGGAACGCCGCGCGGTCGGCGTCGCGCCGCTCGGCGAGCCAGGCGTCGCGCACCTGGTCGCGCACCGCCTCGAAGCGCGTGGCCTCGCCCTGCCTGCGCGCGGTGACCTTCACGAGGTGCCAGCCGTAGGGCGTCACCACCGGGCCTTGCCAGGCCCCGATCGGCGCGCCCGCCAGCAGCTTGACGAACGCCGGGCCGTAGTCGCGCACCAGGTCCGGCAAGCTGGCGTCGTCGTAGGCCAGGGGGAAGACGAAGGGATCGCCGGTGGGGTCCTCGCGCCCGCCCTCCTCGGCGCGTTCCAGCGCCTGCGCGGCGGCCTTCTGCGCCCCGCCGTTCGGCCGGTCGCCGGAGAAGAACACCTGCTGGAAGGCCACCCTCGCCGGGGCGGCGTAGCGGTCGGCGGTCCTGGCGTAGTAGGCGCGCAGGTCCGCCTCGGACGGCTCCTTGGCCGCGGCGTCCGCGCTGGCGAAGCCCATCTTCTGGGCGAGCCGGCGGCGGATGATCATGTCGTCCTTGTCGAGCCCGAGGCGCAGCGCCTCGCGCGCCTGCAGCTCCTCGTCGATGCGGTCCTGGATGATGCCGGCCAACTCCGTCTTCGTCGGCGGGCGCTGGTACTGGGCCTCCCAGTAGGCGGCCATCTGCTCCAGCTCGGCCGCATCGATGCGCACGACCGGCCGCTGCAGCGCCTTGACCCCGCTCATCGCGGCGAACAGCAGGGCGCCGATCAGCAGGAAGCGCACCAGGGGCTCGCGCCAGACGGCCTTCAGCCCGGCGCGCCATCGCGCGGAGGCGCCATCCGCCATCGCCATACGCCCAGCACCCACGGTCACGACGAAGCCCTAGGCCTTGGGCTCGTACCAGATCGGCGACGACCAGGCCCGCTCCATGATGGTCTTGGCGAGCGTCGGGTTGGGCGGCGTCCCGTTGCGGATCGCGTCCCACGTCGACCAGCGGCAGGACGGGTTCTCCAGGATCCGCACGTAGTAGAACGACCGCTGCTTCGGATCGAACGTCGGATCGCGCCACACCGTGCGCAGCTCCACGTCGCCCTTGAAGCGATCCGGCTCGCAGGTTTTCAGGTTCACGCCCGCGCCGTTGTCGGGGCAGCGCCACGTCGCCGTGTTCAGCGCCAGCTTGTCGGAGCAGGCCACGTCGAACACCCGCTCTTTGGCGACGCCGTTCTCGACCCAGCCCTTCACGATCTGGGCGCGCTGCAGGTAGCCGGAATTCGGGTCACGCACGCCCCAGACCAGGAAGCTGGGCGCCCTGCCCGCGGACGGCTTCAGGTCCCCGCCCATCGGCACGCCCTTGGCGTAGGCCTCGTGGACCAGGCCCGTGTGTTTCGCCAGGTCCTGCGGGAAATCGTAGCTCGCGAAGAAGCGCACGCGGATGCGCGGGCCGGAGGTGGCGAAGGTCTCCTTGCGGCGCAGCGCCTGGAAGATGGATTCGCGGCTGTTCTCCTCCGCCCAGACCCCGGCCAGGCCCGACGCGCCCCAGGCCTGATAGGGCCCGACCGCGTGGCTGGAGTCGGGGGTGTTCTCCGGCCACTCCTTGGCGCCGCCGGGGGGCACGGAGCCGCGCTGGGCGGGCGTGCCGTCCGAACGGCCCACCTTGGAGAAGTAGTTGCGCTCCTCGACCGAGCCGGGGGCGGCGTTGTGGGTGTCGGACGAGCCGATGAAGCCCATCTTGAACGGATTGAAGCCCTTCTGCTCGCGCATCAGGATCCCGTCCTTCAGCGCCTCGCGCACATAGCCACCCTTGAACTTCGTCACCGGACGGTTGGTGCCGATGTAGCGCTCCATGATCTCGAAGTTGGCCCACTCGTCGTTCGGCGCGAGCGAGGGGTGGACCTCGCTCGTCCCCTTGATCTGGGTGATCTCCACCAGCGGCTCGTTGCGCATGCGCAGCTCCGCGTAGGCGCGGTCCATCGGCGAGCCGTTGCGGCGGGTGGTGGCGAACATCAGTCCGTCCGAGCCGTTGGAATTGTGCGGGATGGCCAGCACGTCGATGCCCTTCGCCCGCCACCTGTCCATCGTCCTCCAGAGGTCTTCTTCGTCGTCGGAGACCTTCGAGGTGTAGGGAAGCTCGGGGACCTTCGGCGTTCGGAAGATCACGTTGCGGTGCATGTTCCGCCCGTCCGGCGCGGAGGTGTACTCGTACGCCACGAACGTCGTGAAGCGGCCGGGATCGTTGTTGCGCGCGGCCGACTCCTGGACCTCCTTCCAGGCGCGGCCGGCGACGTCGGGGGCGCTGAACTCGGCGGGCATCTTGTTGGCGTGGCTCAGCGCCACGACCTTGTCGAAGGCCCCGCGGATCTTCGTCGGGTCGGAACTGAACAGGTCGGCCACCAGCGGGTGCTTGTGCAGCGGGTGGTTCGGATTGTTCGCATCCCGCATGGAGCCCATGTACTCGGAGTGGTCGGTCACCGCGGTGAAGTCGAGCGGGCCGCCGGCCAGGCGGATGTTCATGCCGTTGGCGTGCCCGATCGCCTCGCCCTTGGCGAACCGGTAGGCGTCGTCGGGCGTCGCGCGGACGTTGAAGATGTAGGCGTCGAACGACAGGTAGGTGTGGACGTGCAGGTCGCCGAAGTAGGCGTTGCGGTCTGCGTTCCAGCCCGGCAGGCGCGCGCTGGCCGCCTTCGGCTTTGCCGCCGCAGCCGCCGGCGCCTTCAGCGAGCTCTGCGCCATCGCCGCTCCGCCGGCCGCGAGCGCCCCGGCTGCTGCGATCGCCGTCCACGTCCGCCGCGTCCGAGCCATGTGAGCCTCCCCCGAGAGTCCGGGCCGACCTTCGCGCCCGCCCGCAGGCGGCACAACGGCCACGCCCCGACTTTGCGGCTCAATTCCGTCCAGCGGAACAGTTATCCGGACTGACGCGGGGCCCCCGAAATTCGGGCGTCCGCCGGTCCGCGGCTATTCGCGCCGGCAACTGGGCCGGATCCCAGCGGTGTTTGGCGGCGGCGCGGTCCACGCGGTCGGCCACTAGCGGCGACACGCGAACCGGCGCAGCTTCCGGCCGATGATCCGCGACATCGACACCGACGCGGCGGCCGCCCACGAGCTTTTCCAGTCGTATGGCGGCATGGAAGGGTTGCCGGAGCTGGCCGCCCCGGCCCGCGCCCGCCTGGACCTCCAGGCCATCGTGCGTTCGGTCTATCCCGGCCTGCTGGTGGCGATCACCATCGGGCTCGCCGCGGACTGGCTGGCCGGCCACTACAAGGCGCCGGTGATGCTGTTCGCCCTGCTGTTCGGCATGGCGTTCCACTTCCTGCACGAGGATCGCGGCCGCTGCGTCGCCGGCATCGAGTTCGCCTCCAAGGCCGTGCTGCGCACCGGCGTGGCGCTGCTGGGGGCGCGGATCACCGCCCAGCAGATCGCCGAGCTGGGGCCCGTGCCGATCGCCATGGTGGTCGCCGGCGTGACCTCGACTCTGCTCCTGGGGCTGCTGCTTTCGCGCCTTCTGGGGCTCTCCCGCGCCTTCGGGGCGCTCAGCGGCGGCTCGGTGGGCGTCTGCGGCGCGTCGGCCGCGCTGGCCATCGCCTCGGTGCTGCCGAAGACCAAGGAGAGCGAGCGTGACGTGATCCTGGCGGTCGTGGTCGTGACCGGGCTCTCGACCCTGGCGATGATCCTCTACCCGATGCTGGTCACCGCCATCGGCCTGGACCACCGCCACGCCGGCCTCTTCCTGGGCGGCACGATCCACGACGTCGCGCAGGTCGTGGGCGCCGGCTACATGATCAGCCCGCAGACCGGCGACATCGCCACCTACGTCAAGCTGCTGCGCGTGGCGATGCTGCTGCCGGTGGTGGCCACGATCGCCTTCGTGATCGCGAATTTCGACAAGCAAGGGGGCGGCGCGGGCGCGGCCGGCAAGGCGCGCGTGCCGATCCCCACCTTCCTGTTCGGCTTCGCCGCCCTGGTGGCGCTGAACAGCCTTGGCGTCCTGCCCAAGCCTGCGGTCGCCGCCGCCAGCGACGTCTCGCGCTGGTGCCTGGTGGTGGCCATCGCCGCGCTCGGCATGAAGACCTCCTTCAAAGCGCTGCTCGAGGCGGGCTGGCGGCCGCTCGTGGCGATGGTGCTCGAGACCCTGTGGCTGGCCGGCCTGGTGCTGACCGCCGTCGAGACCCTGACCTGACGCCCCGCCTGGGCGCCGCCGTTCGGCGAACGCGAGGGAAACCTTCGGCAAAGGTTTTGCTGCTACGCACAACGGCACGCTCCGGGGAAAGTCGCCGCGCCATGCGGTTCCAGTCGATCGGCACCAAGCTTCTCGCCGGCCTCGTCGCCTCGATGACGGTGCTGCTGCTGGCCGACGCGTTGATCTCCTACGCCAGCTACCGCCGTGACATCGAGGCGCGCCACAAGGCCGACCTGGCCCTCTACGTCGAGCAGCGCACCGGCGCAGAGCAGGAGCTGTTCGACACGCTCTCGGCCAAGCAGCAGGCGGCTACGGACGCCCTGCAGCGCCGCCTGGCGGCCCTGCCGGCCGGCCCCAAGGTGGAGCGGCAGTTCGACGCATGGTTCCCCGACCACGGGGACGGCACCCGGCGCACCGCCGACCGCCTCTACGAGGGCGAGCAGACCGGCGAGGGCGATTCCATCTATGGCGTCGGCGGCTTCCTCGGCCAGGCCGACACGCTGACGCCCGAGCAGAAGCGGGTGTTCACCGCCGCCACGCTGGTGGTCGCCCGGGTGGGCGAGAGCGACCTCGCCAAGTTCGAGAACTTCTTCTTCGTCGCGCCCAAGAACCGGCTGATCGTCTTCGCGCCGCTGCGCCGAGAGCGGCTGATCTTTTTCCGCAAGACCGCGCCGGCCGCGACCGACTTCGACCACTCCGACCAGGCGAAGTACACCCTGCCGCAGAACGACCCCGGCCGGCGCATGCGCTGCACGCCGCTCGCGCCCTTGCTGCAGGACAAGACCGGTCGGACCCTGATCTCAGGCTGCGTCAGTCCCGTCTACGTCAACGGCCAGTACGTGGGCGCCTGGGGCACCACGCTGATGGCCGGCTCGTACCTGACGCGGATGCTGAAGGACACGCCGAAGGACGCCACCAGCCTGATCGTGTCGGACAGCGGGGCGCTGGTGGCCTTCCCCGGCTTCAACGAGCCGGACGCCCTGAACCCGAAGTCCGTGGCCGCGCTGGAGAACAGCTACGGCCTGAAGGGCGTGGTCGCCAAGGTGCGCGCCGAGGGCAAGGCCAGCGGCGTCGTCGACAGCCCGGACGGGCGCATGCTGGTCGCCTATGGGCGGCTGAACGGGCCCGACTGGTGGCTGCTCACCACCTTCCCGAAGGCCAAGACCGAGGCCGCGTCCTTGTCGGCCCTGACGTCGAACGTCGGGGCCAAGGCGCTGATCGTGATCCTGGGCGCGCTGATCCTGTTCGCGATGGTGCGCCGGCTGGTGATCGGCCCCTTGCAGGCCCTGGCCGATCCGCAGGCGCGCAACAAGACCGAACTCTCCTGGCGGGCCGATGAGATCGGCCAGCTGGCCCGGGCCCTGCGCGACGAGCGTCTGCGAGGCGACGAGATCCTGGCCGGGCTGGAGGAGCGCGTGCTGGCGCGGACCGCCGAGCTGGAGCGCGCCAACGCCGCCAAGACCGACTTCCTGGCCAACATGAGCCACGAACTGCGCACGCCGCTGAACGGGGTGATCGCGCTCTCCAGCGTGCTGGCCAAGGAGCAGACCACCGAGCGCGGCCGCCAGACCGCCGAACTGGTGGTGGCCTCCGGCCGCCTGCTGGAACAGGTGCTGACCGACATCCTGGACATCAGCCGCATCGAGGCCGGCCAGCTGCCGATCAACACCGCGGCGTTCAACCTCGGCGACTGCGTCGAGACCATCGCCGCCCTGCACCGCGCGAGCGCCGAGGCCAAGGGCCTGGCGTTCGAGGTGCGGATCGACGAGGCCGCCCGCGGCTGGCGCCTGGGCGACGACATCCGGGTCACCCAGATCCTGTCGAACCTGCTTTCCAACGCCGTGAAGTTCACCACCGAAGGCGGCGTGACGCTCAGCGCCACTGCCGAGGGCGACGACATCACCTTCCGGGTCACCGACACCGGCGTCGGCTTCTCGCCGGAGTTCCAGGCCAAGCTGTTCAGCCGCTTCGAGCAGGCGGATGGCTCGATCACCCGGCGCTTCGGGGGGTCGGGCCTGGGCCTGGCGATCTCCGCGTCGCTGGCCGAGTTGATGGGCGGCGGCATCTCGGCGACGTCGGAGCCGGGCCGCGGCTCTCAGTTCACGGTCGTCCTGCCGCTGGCGGCGACCGAGACGCCCGACCTCGCCGGGCCGGCGCAGGAGGCGGCGCACGCCGACCTGGCCGCCCTGAAGGTGCTGGTGGCCGAGGACCACCCGACCAACCGCGCCGTCGTGTCGCTGATCCTGGAGCCGCTGGGCGTGAAGCTGACCATGGTCGAGGACGGCAAGCAGGCGGTGGAGGCGGTCGAACGCGAGGCCTTCGACATCATCCTGATGGACATCCAGATGCCGGTGATGGACGGCCTGACCGCCGCTCGGGAGATCCGCCAGCTGGAGGCCGCCCTGGGCCTCGCCCGCACCCGCATCGTGGCACTGTCGGCCAACGCGCTGCCCGAGCACATCGCAGAGGCCCGCGCCGCGGGCATGGACGACCACCTGGCCAAGCCGATCCGGCCCGAGGGGCTGATCGCGCTGATCGCCACCGCCCGGCCGGCCAACGACGCCGCGCCGCCGGCCGACGGCGATCAGACGGCCGAGGCGCCTTAACCCTCACCGCGACGAAGTGGTCTGGCCCAGCCTCGTGAAGTTGGGCTAACCTCCCAGGCGGACGGGCTTTGGGGCGAGCGATGAGGCTGAGGGCCGTTCGTTGTACGTGGGCGTCAGGGGTCGCGGCGATGGGCTTGTCGGCCGCCGCGCCGGCCTTCTCCCAGGTGCTCGAGATCGCCCCCGACGGCGGCGTCACCACCTATTCCGGGCCTGCGGTCTATTCCAGCGACGGCGTGCGCGCGCTCGCGCCGCCGGCGGCGCCCGCCGCCGCGCCCCCGGCCGAGGTCGCCCAGGCCATTCGCGAGTCCGCCGAACGCCATGCCGTCAGCGCCCCGCTGGCCGAGGCGGTCGCCTGGCAGGAATCGCGCTTCCGCCAGGCTTCGGTCTCGCCCAAGGGCGCGGTGGGCGTCATGCAACTGATGCCCCGCACGGCGCGGGCCCTGGGCGTCGATCCGGCCGACCTGAAGGGGAACATCGACGGCGGCGTGGCCTACCTGGCCCAGCAGATCGCCCGCTTCGGCGACCTGCCGCGAGCGCTGGCCGCCTACAACGCCGGGCCCGAGGCAGTGGCGCGGTTCGGCGGCGTGCCGCCGTTCGCCGAGACCCGGGCGTACGTGAAGAGCATCCTGGGCCGCCTGCCGGTGGCGGCCACCTTCGGCGCGAGGACCGAGTAGGCATGAAGCGATCCTGGCCAGTCCTGCCCGCCATCCTGGCCGCCCTGGCTACCGCCGGCGCCGCCCACGCTCAGACCGGCGACCCGGCCGGCTCCTCGCCGCTGATCGCGGCGCTCGATTGGGTGCAAGGCACGCTGCTCGGCAACCTCGCCACCGCCGCGGCGGTGATCGCCGTCGCCGCCGTCGGCTTCCTGATGCTGACCGGACGGATGGACTGGCGGCGCGGCCTGACCGTCGTGATCGGCTGCTTCGTGATCTTCGGCGCGGTCTCGATCGTGGCCGGCATCCGTTCGCTGGCCGGCGGGCTGCACTAGGACGAAGGCGATGGCCAAGCTCACCTCCGACCCGGTGTTCGCCGCGCTCACCCGCCCGCAGATGATCGCCGGCGTCACCTACGCCTACGCCGTCTTCGAGCTGGTGGTGACGGTCGAGGCGTTCCTGATCACGCGCTCGTTCTGGGCGCTGGCGGTCGGCTTGGCGCTGCATGCCGCGGGCTACCTCGGCTGCCTGCGCGAGCCGCGGTTCTTCGACCTGTGGCTGACCAGGCTTCGCACCTGCCCGCGGATCCCGAACTTCCGATACTGGCGCGGGAACTCCTACCGCCCATGAACCGGACCTTCTTCACCCTCGGCGCCGGCAAGGCGCTGGCCCCCAAGGAGGTCGCGGTCGGGGCCCGGCTGCCGTACGCGGGCCACCTGGACGCCGTGACGCTGAAGACCCGCGACGGCCTCCTGATCCAGACCCTGCACCTGCAGGGCTTCCCCTCGGAGACGGCGCCGGACGAGGAGCTGAACTACCGCAAGGCCATCCGCGAGACCGTGCTGCGCGGCGCGGCCACCTCGCGCCTGGCGATCTATCATCACGTGGTGCGCCGGCGCGTGACGCCGGCCTTCCCGGCGCCGCCGGAGGAGCCGTTCTGCGCCCGGCTCGACGCCGGGTGGCGGGCTCAGCTCGCGGGCCGGCAGCTCTACGTCAACGAGATCTTCCTGACCCTCGTGCGCCGCCCGCTGCAGGGCGGCGCGGGCCTGCTGGAGGGCCTGATCAAGGCGCCGCAGGCCAAGGCCGCCGACGTGGCGCGCGAGCTGCGCGCGCTGACCGCCGCGCGGGAAGCCTTCGCCGCCGCGCTCGCGCCCTATGGCCCACGCACCTTGTCGCTCTACGACGGCCCCGGCGGCGCCCAGCGTTCCGAGCCCGCGGAGTTCCTCAGCCTGCTGCTGAACGGCGACGTGCGCCCGATGCTGGCGCCCACCGGCGACCTTTCCCACGCGCTCGCCGCGCGCCGCCTCAGTTTCGGCCTCGACGCCATGGAGTTCGGCGCGGGCCTGACGCCGGCCAGCTTCGGGGCGATGGTCTCGCTGAAGGACTATCCGGCCCGCACGGCGCCCGCCCTCCTGGACGGGGTGCTGCGCCTGCCGATGGAGATGGTGCTCACCGAGAGCTTCGCCTTCGTCGAGCGGCAGGCGGCGCTGGACCGCATGGGCCTGGCGCTGCGCCGGCTGCGCGCCGCTGACGACGACGCCTTCAGCCTGCGCGGCGAACTGGCCCAGGCGCGCGACGACGTCGGCGCCGGTCGCGCCGCCTACGGTGAGCACCACCTGACCATCCTGGCCAAGGCCGAGAGCCTGGACGACCTGGATGGCGCGGTCGCCGATGTGCAGTCGGCGCTGGCGGAGGCCGGCGCCATCGCCGTGCGCGAGGACACCAACCTGGAGCCCGCCTTCTGGGCCCAGTTCCCGGGCAACTTCAAATACATCGCGCGCAAGGCGATGGTCTCGGCCGGCAATTTCGCCAGCCTCGCCAGCTTCCACAACCATCCGACCGGCCAAGCCGAAGGCAATCACTGGGGTCCGGCGATCGCGGTGCTGGAGACCACCTCGTTCGGCCCCTATCACTTCAATTTCCACAACGCCGACCTGGGCAACTTCACGGTCATCGGGCCGTCCGGCTCGGGCAAGACGGTGCTGCTGACCTTCCTGCTGGCCCAGGCCGAGCGGCTGAAGCCTCGCATCGCCTACTTCGACAAGGACCGCGGCGCCGAACCCTTCATCCGCGCCATCGGCGGCCACTACGACGTGATCAGCCCGGGCGAACCCACCGGCTTCAATCCGCTGGCGCTGAAGGACACGCCCGCCAACCGCGCGTTCCTGGCCGACTGGATGGGCCAGCTGCTCACGATCGACGGCGAGGCGCTGGACGCCGAGGACCGGGCGATGATCGCCGAGGCTGTCGACGCCAACTACGCTCAGGCGCCTGGCCACCGCCGCCTGCGCTACCTTCGCGAGCTCTTCCGCGGCGCGCGCCGCCCGCACGCCGGCGACCTGGCCGCGCGGCTGGGCGCCTGGTGCGACGGCGGCGAGCATGCCTGGCTGTTCGACAACGCCGCCGACCGCCTCGACCTCGACGCCCGCATCCTGGGCTTCGACATGACGAAGATCCTGGACGCGCCAACCGTGCGCACGCCGGCGATGATGTACCTGTTCCACCGCCTGGAGCAGCGGCTGGACGGGGAGCCGGCGATCATCGTCGTCGACGAGGGCTGGAAAGCCCTGGACGACCCGGTGTTCGTGCGCCGCATCAAGGACTGGGAGAAGACCATCCGTAAGCGGAACGGTCTGGTCGGCTTCTGCACCCAGAGCGCGGCCGATGCGCTCGAAAGCCGCATCGCCTCGGCGATCATCGAGCAGGCGGCGACACAGATCTTCTTCCCCAACAGCCGCGCGCGAGCGGCGGACTACGTCGAAGGCTTCGGGCTCACCGACCACGAGTTCGAGCTGGTGCGCGCGCTGCCGGACACCAGCCGTTGCTTCCTGATCAAGCGCGGCGATCACAGCGTCGTGGCGCGGCTGGACCTCGCAGGTCTCTCGGGCGAGCTCGCGGTGCTGGCGGGCACCGAGCGGACGGTCCGGCGCCTCGAGGCGCTGCGCGGCCAACTGGGCGACGAGCCCGACGCCTGGCTGGAGCCGTTCATGGCCGGAAGGAGCGCGGCGTAATGGCGTGTTCCGACCTCGTCGGCGGCGGCGTGATCCGCGGCGTCCTGGGCGCGGTGGACTGCCAGACGCGCGCCTTCGCCGAGGCCGGCTATTCATCGCTCACCTCGGCCTCGTCGACCTTCCAGGCGGCGCTGACCGCGCTGCTGGTGATCTATGTGGCGCTGGTCGGCTACCGGATGCTGTTCGCCCGCGGCGGCGCGCGCCTGTCCGACGCGCCCGGCATCGCGCTCCTGATCGGCGCCATCCTGGCGCTCACCACCAGCTGGGCCACGTTCCAGACGCTGGTGTTCGACCTGGCCGCCAAGGCGCCGGGCGAGATCGCGGGCGTCGTCGCCGCGCCGCTGCAGGCCAACGGCGGGTCGCTGGCCGCCGAGCCGGTGGGCGGACTGCAGACCGCCTACGACCAGCTCACCCAGGCCGCCGCGGCGTTCGGCAAGATGGCCGGGCCGAATGTACGCGCCTACTCCAGCCCCGCGGCCGCGGCCGCCGAAGCGCTTTCGGCCGCCAGCGGCGTGCTGTTCTTCTCCACCGCGGGCGTCATCGCCGCCGCGACGCTGGCCATCGGCGTGCTGACTGCTGTCGGCCCGCTCTTCATCGCGCTCCTGCTCTTGCCCGCCACCCGCGGTCTGTTCGCCGGCTGGGCGCGGGCGCTGATCGCCGCGTCGCTCACGCCCCTGCTGGGCTGGCTCACGACCATCCTGATGCTGTCGGTGCTGGAGCCCTGGCTGGTGCTCCTGGCGCAGGAGCGCGCGGCCGCCCAGCTCGACGCGCAGACGGCGATGAGCGTGGCCGCGCTGGTGTTCGTCTTCGCCGCCGGCCAGGCCGCGCTGCTGGTCGCCGCCGGCGTCGTAGCCTTCGGCTTCCGCCTGCGCCGCCCGGTCGCCGCCGAGCCTACCGCAGCCAGCCCCGTGGCCGAGCGCGAGCTCGCTCCGGTGCTGAGCTCGCGCGCCGAGCGGCTGGCGTTCGACCTGCTGCGCGACCGGGCCTACATCGATGCGCGACGGCGTCCGGCGCAGATCGCCGCCGCGTTGGCCGCCGGCGCAGCCTCGGGGGCCGCCCCTCGCGACGCACCCGCCGAACGCGCAGCCCGCCTCGGCGACGCGTATCGCCGCCCAGGCGTCCGCGGCCGCCGATCCGAGGCCGCCGCATGAGCCGCGCCGTCCTCGCCGCCGCCCTGCTCCTCGCGCTCGTCGCCGCGCCGGCGGCGGCTGCCGTGGCGCCGCGTCCGGGCGCCGGAGACCCGCGGATCGGCGAGGTGCTCTACGATCCCACCCAGGTCGTCGAGCTGAAGGGCGTGCTGGGCTACCAGCTGACCTTGGAGTTCGATCCGCTGGAGCGCATCGAGAACGTGGCCATCGGCGACGCGCTGGGCTGGCAGGTCACGCCTAACCGCAAGGCCAACCTGCTGTTCCTGAAGCCCATGGCACAGCGGCCGGACACCAACATGACGGTGGTCACCAACCTGCGCCGCTACGAGTTCCAGCTCAGCGTGCGGAGCAAGGCCAGGGCCGCGCAGATCCCCTACACCGTGCGCTTCGTCTATCCGGCGCCGGCGATCGCCCAGGTGATCCCGCCGCCGCCGCCCGCGCCGCCGCAGGACAAGAACCACGCCTACAGCTACCAGGGCTCCGACAAGGTGCTGCCCAACCGCCTGTTCGACGATGGCGAGGCCACCTATTTCGCGTTCGCCGCGGGCGTGGACCTGCCGGCGATCTACGCCGTCGAGGCCGACGGCGGCGAGGCGGTGGTGAACTCCCACATGCGCGACGGCTACATCGTCGTGGACCGAGTGGCCCAGGCCTTCGTGCTGAAGCGCGGCACGGAGATCACCCACGTGTTCAACGACGGCTGGAAGAGCGAGGCGGTGAGCGCGCTCGCGCCCAAGCCGCGCGCGCAGAAGCCCTGGTGGCGCCGATGACCGATCCGGACGATCTCAGCCCCGTCTTCGCCCGCGAGCCCAAGCCGCAGGTGAGCCAGCCGTCGTCGCCCTGGACGGTGATCCTGGGGATCGGCGGGTGCGCGGCCCTGGGCGTCGCGGTCTTCACCTCGCTCTCCAGCGCGCGTGCGGCGCATGCGGCGGCGGAGCAACCCAAGCCCGTGGCGAGCGCGCCGCCCGCCTGGGCCGCCAGCGTCGCCCGGCTGGCTCAGCAGGACGTGAAGCCGCCCGAGCCGGTCCCGCAGAC
>Ga0105238_10000964_pt1 | contig 29481 bp, 27 predicted proteins | sample KBSC34metaG_FD_81526 | JGI IMG/M metagenome (GOLD analysis project Ga0105238, IMG submission 81526) | Corn rhizosphere microbial communities from Kellogg Biological Station, Michigan, USA - KBS C3-4 metaG | ecosystem: Host-associated > Plants > Roots > Rhizosphere > Soil | place: Michigan, USA...
GGCCCCGATTGAGGACAAGCGGGCGGAGCTCGACGCCTGGCGGGTGGAACTCGATGCCATCTATGCCGGCCACGGCAATTACGCGCTCGGCCGCGAGCTGACCGACGCAGTGCGGCGCTATAACCTGCCGCGCGAGGAATTCGACCTCATTCTGGAAGGCATGCTGATCGACGCCGCGCCGGCCGTGCGGATCGCCGACCGGGCAGGGCTGTCCCACTATGCCCGCCGGGTGGCCGGTGCGGTCGGCGTGCTGTCCTGCCAGATCTTCGGCGCACCGGGGCCTGAGGCCAAGGCATTCGCCATCCATCTGGGCGAAACCCTGCAGATCACCAATATTCTGCGCGATGTCGACGAGGACGCCGAGATCGACCGGCTCTATCTGCCGCTCGACATGATCAGCTCGGCCGGCATCTCCACCGACCAGGACGTCAAAGCCATTGTCGCTGATCCGCGGATCGCCGGCATCTGCGAGCATCTGGCCGCCGAGGTCGACAGCATGTACGCCCATGTGCCGCAAGTCATGCCGGCGCACTATGCCAAGGAACTGCGCTCCGCCCGGATCATGCAGACCGCCTACGGGCTGATCTTCCAGAAGCTCAAGGCGCGCGGCTGGCGCGAGCGCGGCGTGCGCCCGCGCCTCAGCAAGCGCGAAGCCTTCTCCACGATACTCACGAACCTGCGATGACCGTTCATATTGTCGGGGCCGGCCTGTCCGGCCTGGCGGCGGCGGTGACGCTTGCCGAGAAGGGACAGCGCGTCGTGGTCTACGAAGCCGCGGCCCAGGCCGGCGGGCGCTGCCGCTCCTACCACGACAAGGAAATCGACCGGACGATCGACAACGGCAACCACCTGGTGCTGTCGGGCAATGTCTGCGTCCAACGCTATCTGAGGCTGGTCGGTGCGACGGACAGGCTGGTCGGTCCGCAGGGCGAGGGGTTCGACTTCCTCGACCTCACCAAAAACCGCCGCTTCGCCGTCCGCCCGAATTCGGGGCCGATCCCGTGGTGGATCGCATCGCCGTCCCGCCGCGTGCCGGGCACCGGACCGCTGGACTATCTGGCCGCGGCCAAGCTGGCCTTCGCCCGCCCTGGCGCCACGGTCGCCGACGTGCTGCCGCATGACGAACTCTACCGCATCCTGTGGGAACCGCTGGCGGTCTCCGCCCTCAACACGCCGGTGGACGAGGCCTCGGCCCAGGGTTTCTGGCAGGTCGTCGCCAAGACGCTGGCGAAAGGCGGCCGCTTCTCCCGCCCGCTCATCGCCCGCGATACATTGGCCGACACGTTCGTGGCGCCCGGTCTCGCCTTCCTGACCGCGCGCGGCGGCGAGGTTCGCCTCGGCACCCGGATCAAGCGGCTGGACTATGCCGACGACAAGGTCGTCGGCCTCGCCTCGGACAGTGCGGAGGAAGTGTGGGAGCCGGGCGACAAGGTGATCGTGGCGGCCCCGCCGGCGATCGCCGAACGGCTGGTGCGGCATCTGGAAACGCCTGGCGCCGACGAGCCGATCGTCAACGCCCATTTCGCCACCAACGACCCGGCGGGCACGCCGCTGGAGGTCGTGGCCATCGTCGGCGGCGCCGCGCAATGGGTCTTCCGCCGCCCGGGCCTGGCCAGCGTCACCGTCAGCGCCGCGCGGGCGATGGTGGACGAACCGGCGGAGGCGCTGGCGCCGCGCCTGTGGGCCGACGTCGCCAGCGCCTTCCCGGCACTGGGCGAGGCGATGCCGCCCTATCGCATCATCAAGGAAAAGCGCGCCACGATCCGCCAGTCGCCGACCGATGAGGCGTTGCGACCCGGCTTCGCGACGCGGTTCGCCAATCTGTGGCTTGCGGGAGACTGGACCCGTACAGGGCTGCCCGCGACGATCGAGGGCAGCCTGCAATCGGGGTTCCAGGCGGCCAAGGCCGCGCTAGCCTGAGGCTACTCGATCCCGTCGAACAGCGCCGTGCTGAGGTAACGCTCGGCGAAGCTCGGGATGATGGCGACGATGACCTTGCCGGCCATCTCGGGACGGCTGCCGACCTCGATCGCAGCGGCGAGGGCGGCACCGGAGGAGATGCCGACCGGCAGGCCTTCGATCCGCGCGCTCAAGCGCGAAGTCTCCATCGCCGTGTTGTTGGAAATGCGGACGACCTCGTCGATCAGGTCGGTCTTCAGGATCGACGGGATGAAGCCCGCGCCGATGCCCTGGATCTTGTGCGGGCCGGGGACGCCGCCGGATAGGACGGGGCTGTCCTCAGGCTCGACCGCGATGGCGCGGAAGGACGGCTTGCGGGCCTTGATCACCTCGGCGACGCCGGTCAGCGTGCCGCCGGTGCCGACGCCGGAGATCAGCACGTCGACGCGGCCCGCCGTGTCGTTCCAGATCTCCTCGGCAGTGGTCTTGCGGTGAATCGCCGGGTTGGCGGCATTGTCGAACTGCTGCGGCATGAAGCTGTCGGGGATTTCCTTCAGCAGCGCCTCGGCCCGGGCAATGGCGCCCTTCATGCCGGCGGAGGCAGGGGTGAGCTCGGTCTTGGCGCCCAGGATCAGCAGCATCTTGCGCCGCTCCAGCGACATGCTTTCGGGCATCGTCAGGATCAGGCGATAGCCTTTGGCGGCGCAGACGAAGGCCAGCGCGATGCCGGTATTGCCCGAAGTCGGCTCGATGATGGTGGTGTTGGGGCCGATCTTGCCCGCGGCCTCGGCCGCCTCGATCATGGCAAGGCCGATGCGGTCCTTGACGCTGGCGAGCGGGTTGAAGAACTCCAGCTTGGCGAGCAGCTCGGCCTTCACGCCGTTGCGCGCCTCCAGCTTGTGAAGGCGCACCAGCGGGGTCGCGCCGATCGTTTCCAGGATGTTGTCGTAAATCCTGCCGCGGAATTCGCTCGCCATGATTCCCCTCGCGCTGCCTGTTGAATTTTCGGAACTACGAACTCAGCCAGCATATAGGCGCAGGGCATCGGCTTGTCACTGCCCGAACGGGCGAGCGCGACAATCAGGCCGGCGGGACGGTCAGATCGAGAAATCCGCCGTATTTGCGGCGACGCTGTCGATGCCGTTTTCACGGGCCCGCATGCACAGATCCTCGATCGTGATCTTCTCCAGCTCCTTGGTCCAGGTCTCGACTAGGTCCTGGCAGAGCGGCCGGACGATCTCCTGGCCAAGCGGCGAGCCGGGCGGGATCTCGAACGGATCGCTGGTCGCCTCGGTGCTGCGGACAGCCTCGGCGATCTCCGCCAGGGTGATCTTCCGCCGTTCCCGGGCCAGCCGGTATCCGCCACGCGGCCCGCGGACCCCATCCAGGATTCCCGCACGGACAAGCTGCTGCAACACCGGCTCCAGATAGCGCCGGGGGATGCCCTGGCGGCTGTTGATCTCACGGCTCTGCACCGGCTGGGCGCCGGAGTTGTAGGCGATATCCAGAACCGCCTCGATCGCGAACATGAGTTTTTTAGAGAGACGTAGCATCAGTTATACACCAGTTTTTCCGAGTCCAGTCGATCCGAACCCCCCTTCGCCGCGCGCCGTTGGCGGCAGGGAATCCACCTCGTCCCAGCGAATTTGCATCACGGGCGCAACTATTAACTGTGCAATCCGGGACTTTGGTTCCACGAGAAAGTCGATTTCACCTAAATTAATCAGGATTACCTTTATCTCCCCCCGATAGTCGGCATCGATCGTGCCGGGACTGTTGAGAACGGTGACGCCGTTCTTGGCGGCAAGGCCGGATCGTGGGCGCACCTGCGCCTCGAAGCCCACCGGCAGCGCGATGGCGATTCCCGTGGGCACCATCGCCCTTTTACCCACCGCAATGGTCATCGGTTCCGCGATCGCAGCCATCAGGTCGAGGCCGGCGGCGTGTTCGGTCGCATAGGCAGGCAGATCGAGGTCGGTGCCGTGCGGCAAGCGAACGATAGGAACTGCTGTCATGCCGATTGCGCCAATCCGACTTTGTGTCCACCCTCGGCTGGTGCCGTGAGGAATTCAGCCATGGCGGCGCCCAGGCGCTCGCCGACTTCTTGTTTGGAGGAACGGGGCCAAAGCTCAGTTCCTACGGCCGTCACCAGCGTTATAGTATTATAGCTACTGCCGAAGACCGTAGAATCCTGCGTGGCCGCGTTGGCGACGATCCAATCGCATCCCTTGGAGGCCAGTTTGGCCTTCGCGTTCTCGACCAGATTCTCCGTTTCCAGCGCAAATCCGACCACCAGAAGCGGCCGCCGCGGGCCCGGTTTGGAGAGCGTCGCCAATATATCCGGCGTCTGCACCAGATGGATCTCCGGCGCGGCGGCGCCGGCCTTCTTCTTGATCTTCCGGGTGGCCGGATCGGCGGGGCGCCAGTCGGATACGGCGGCGGCGCAAACGGCGGCATCGACCGGCAGCGCGGCCTGGCAGGCGGCCAGCATCTCATCCGCGCTTTCGATCGAAACCAGCGTCACGCCGGGCGGCGCCGGTTCCTGGGTGGGGCCTGAGACCAGGATCGTCTCGGCCCCCAGCCTCGCACAGGCGGCGGCGATGGCGTGGCCCTGCTTGCCGGATGAGCGGTTGCTGATGAAGCGCACCGGGTCGATCGCCTCCTGCGTCGGCCCGCTGGTGATCAGGACGCGGCGTCCCGAAAGCGGTTTGCCGCCGGCGAAATGGCCGGCGATGGCGGCCAGTATCTCCGCCGGCTCGGCCATCCGGCCAAGGCCGAACTCGCCGCAGGCCATCGGACCCGGATTGGGGCCCACCTTGGTCACGCCCCGGCTTTCCAGGGTCGCGAGATTGGCCACCGTCGCCGGATGCTCCCACATCCGCACGTTCATCGCCGGCGCGACCAGCACCGGTTTGTCGGCGGCCAGCAGCATGGTCGAGGCGAGGTCGTCGGCCAGCCCGTTCGCCATCTTGGCCAGCAGGTCGGCGCTGGCCGGAGCGATCACGATCAGGTCGGCCTCGCGGGACAGGCGGATATGGCCCATCTCGGCTTCGTCGGTCAGGGACCAGAGTTCGGAATAGACCTTGTCCTCGGTCAGCGCACCGACGCTGAGCGGGGTGACGAACTCGGCCCCGGCCTTGGTCAGCACGGCGCGCACCGCGGCGCCGGACTTCCGCAGCAACCGGATCAGCTCCAGCGACTTATAGGCAGCGATCCCGCCGGAAATAACGAGCAGAACACGCTTCGAAGCCAGGTCCGGCAGTTGCTCGGCGTCGCTCACGGCTCAGATCCGTCGGCCATGATGGATCGCCGCGATGCCGGCCGACAGGTTGCGGTAGGCGCTGAAGGCAAATCCGGCCTGCTCCATCCGCCCGACCAGGGATTTCTGGTCGGGGAAGCGGCGGATGCTTTCGACCAGATAGACGTAGGAGTCACGATCTTTCGCCACGACCTCACCCAGCTTGGGTATCACGATGTCGGAATAGCGATCATAGATGGGGCGCAGCGGCGCGATCGCAACCCGGCTGAATTCCAGGCAGAAGAACCTGCCGCCTGGCTTCAGCACCCGCCGCGCCTCGCGCAGCGCCGCGTCGATATCGGTGACGTTCCGCAGGCCGAAAGCGATCGTATAGGCATCGAAGCTGCGGTCGGGGAAGGGCAGGGCTTCGGCATTGCCCACCGCCCAGCTCAGGCCCGCGATCCTGCCGCGGTCCATCGCCCGGTCGCGCCCTTGGGAGAGCATCGCCTCGTTGATGTCGCACAGCAGCGCTGCACCGCCGCCGGCCTTGCGCCAGCCCGCCGCGATGTCGCCGGTGCCGGCCGCGACATCCAGCAGCGTCTCATGCGGGCGTGGCCTCAGCGCGCGGATGAATTCCGCCTTCCACAGCCGGTGGACCCCCGCCGACATCAGGTCGTTCATCAGATCGTAGCGTCCGGCGACCCGGTCGAAGACCTCGCGAACCAGTCCGGTCTTCTCCCCGGGATCGACCTGCCGGTCGCCGAACCAGGAGGCTTCAGGGGCGTGTGAGTCGGTCATCATAGGCGTCAATATAGGAAACTATCGGCTGTACCGCCACGTCGTGTAGAATCGCGGGATATACTATACGCTCGGTGTGTTTCGCATTTCGAGGAATTCCCGGTCGTTCACGCCTGCGCCGGCCGGACCCTGCGTGTTCGAAGGAACATAGTCGTTGACCGTCTCCTAAAAGGCGTGGAAGCCTTCGGCCGTGGCGGGTTAGGGAGATCGACGGTGCGGCTTCTACGGTTTCTGGCCTTGGCGGGTCTCGTTTTCGGCGCCGCTCCCGTGGCGGCGACGGCTGCCCCGGATGACGGCGGGGCCTATCACCTTCTCCCGATGTCCAGTCTGCTGGCCACCCGTCCGGCCCCCGGGGCGCGGCTGCGCAACGCGGCGCGGACGATGCTTTATTACGGCGGCCCGGTGCTGCCGAAGATCAAGGTCGTTTCCGTCATCTGGGGCAGCGACGTCAGCAAGGCGACGGTCAAGAATATCGGCCCGTTCCTGTCCGGCCTCGTCGACAGCAGCTTCGTGGATCAGCTGACGCAGTATTCGACGAACTTCGCGACCATGAATGGCCATGCCGGGACGCATCAGACGATTGCGCGCGGGACCTACGCGGGACAGTTCACGATCGCGCCAAGCCATAAGACGACGAGCCTCACCGACGCGGCGATACAGGCCGAGCTCAGGGCGCAGATCGCCGGCAGGCATCTGCCCGCACCCAATCAGAACACGCTCTACATGGTCTATTTCCCGTCCTACATCACGATCACCACGGGCAAGGCGGTGTCGTGCCGCGATTTCGGGGCCTACCATTCGGCAAATCCGCGCACCGTCGGCGGCAATCTGTTCTATGGCGTGATGCCGGATTGCAGCCTGGGCTTCGCATCGGAGACGTTCGTCTCCTCCCACGAATTCGCCGAAGCGCTGACCGACGGGATACCGACCCCCGGCTCGCACCCGGCCTACCCGCAGGCCTGGAATACATCCGACGGTTATGAGATCGCCGATCTGTGCGAGGGCCACCGCGGAACGCTCGCGTTAGGCGGTAAGAACTATACGGTGACGCAGGTTTTCCTGAACACGACCAAGGCCTGCAGCACGGGCAGCTATCACAGCCCCTGATCTTGCCCGGTCCCCAGGAAAAGCCGGGTCTCGGCCACGGCTTCGGCCAATCCGACCCGGCGCATCTCCACCCCGGGCGGAAAGGCGCCTGACAGCCGCGACGGCATCATCGGGTCCAAGAGCACGAACACGCCGGTATCGTCGGCGCGGCGGATCAGCCGGCCATAGGCCTGGCGCAGCCGGCGGCGGGTCAGCCGCTCGTCCCAGGCCTTGCCGCCGAAGGCGCCGCGCCGGGCCTTGTGCAATATGTCGGGGCGCGGCCACGGCACGCGGTCGAAAACGATAAGGCGCAGCGCCCGGCCCGGCACGTCCACGCCGTCGCGGATCGCGTCCGTGCCCAGCAGGCAGGCATCCTCCTCGGCCCGGAAGATCTCGACCAGGGTCGACACGTCCAGCCCGTCCAGATGCTGGGCATAGAGCGACAGGCCGGCCGCCTCCAGCGGATCGGCGATCCGCTCATGCACGGCCCGCAGCCTCTGCACCGCCGTGAACAGGCCGAGCGAGCCGCCGCCTGCCGCCAGGAACAGCGAGCGATAGGCCGCCGCGACCTGGTCCAGGTCGTCCTTGCGCACATCGGTGACGACGAACACCCGCGTGCGGTTGGCATAATCGAACGGGGAAGGGACCTGTGCGCGCAGCGGCGGGGACAGCAGGTGGCGCGAACCGGTGATCTCGCCGGCGGCGGCCCAATCGGCCTCGACATCGCCGGTGCCGTCGGTCAGCGTCGCCGAGGTCACCACCATCCCATGCGCCTGGGCGCCGACCGTCCCGGCAAAGGGCACGGTCGGGTCGATGTGATGGCGGTAATAGCCGAAATCGATATCGCGCCCTTCGCTGCGCTCGACCCCGAACCAGTCGATGAACTCCGGCGAGGTGCTGGAATGCAGCTCCTTCAGCATCGACCGCCATGAGGACAGGGTCAGCGTGCCGCGCCTGACCAGACTGCGCGCCATCGCATCCAGCCGGCGGCGATCCTCGCTGGGCAGCTTCTCGGCCTCGTCGTCGAGCTTGGCCTCGAGCTTCTTCGCCAGGTCGGCGATCGGCTTTTCCAGCGCCGCCAGCGCCTTTTCCAGCATGGTCGCGGTATCGAGCACATCGCTGGGTGCAGGCCGGGTCTCGACCTCCAGACTATAGGGGCCGTGACTGCCTTCGGCCCGCGTGTAGACGAGCTGGCGGAGCGCGAACAGGAACTGCTCGGCCGGGCCGCGCGGCTGGTTCCCTGCCAGGCGCTGGGTCCAGCCGTCACCCGGCAGGATGCGAGCGTTCTCGTTGATCCGGTCCAGCAGGTCGAGCATCGCCTCGTCGCCGGCGACCAGGTCCTCGATCCGCTTCTTCAGTCCGCGCGCCCGGCTGCGGGTTGCCGCCTCGCTGCCGACCAGCCAGCGCCTGAGCTCGGCCGTCTCCTGCGCCGTCAGATGGGCGGCGAAGGCGCTGTCGGCGGCGTCGAAGATGTGGTGACCCTCGTCGAACACATAGCGGGTCGGCAGATGCACGTCCTCGATCCCGCCCAGCGCCGCCTGGATCATCACCAGAGCGTGGTTGGCGATGACGATATCCGCCCGCCGCCCGCGCCGGACGTTCCGCTCGATGAAGCAGCGCCGGTAAAATTCGCAGGCGCTGTAGACGCACTCGCCGCGCCGGTCCGACAGGCCGAAGGTGCGCGGGCGGCCGTGCAGTTCCGCCAGCCAGCCCGGGAAGTCTCCGCCGGTCAGGTCGCCGTCGCGCGTCGCCGCCGCCCAGCGCGCCATCAGCCCCAGCGCGATGGCGCTGCCGGCCTGGAGCTGCCCGCCGCGCACGGCTTCCGAATAGTTCAGCAGGCACAGGTAATTCTCGCGCCCCTTGCGGATCACGACCCGCTCCGCCTTCTCCGCCGGATCCAGGAAGCGGCGGCCCAGCTCGTCGTCGATCTGGTGCTGCAGGTTGCGGGTATAGGTCGAGACCCACACCGGGGCCTTGTTGCGCTCGGCCCAGACGGTAGCGGCGGCGAGATAGCCCAGCGTCTTGCCGACACCGGTGCCGGCTTCCGCGACCACCGAATTCGGCGCATCCGCCACCTCGCGCGGGGTGAAGGCGGCCGAGACGGCGCTGGCGAAATCCGCCTGCTGCGGCCGGGGTTCGGCGGCGTAGCCGCGTTCGACGCTGATCATCTCGGCCAGCCGCTTGCGCGCGTCGTTGGGCGACACCGGCACCTGGCCGGGCGGCCCCTCGGGCGGTTCGTCCTCCCATTCCGGCAAGGTCTTCCAGATGTCGAAGGCGCGGTTCTGCCCCGATCGCGGCGAGGCGCCCAGCGCGCGCATGACCGCCGGCCCCCAGGCCCAGCCGGCGCGCAGCATCGCATCGGCAAGCCCGGCAATGTCCGAGCTGCTATCGGCCCGTCCTTCGGCGATATGGCCGAGCAGGGTCTGGGCGATCTCGATCATCGTCACGCATTCGGCCGACAGGCCTTTCGGCTCAGCCAGCCCGAGCCACGCCGCCAGCCCGCGCACCGTCGGCAGGCAGAAGCGGGCAGGGTGGACGAAGGCGAACAGGTCCAAGAGGTCATAGGCCTCGAACCGGTCGGTCCCCAGCCGCCGCGCCGCCGAGGCGCGATGGCAGACCAGGGCGCCGCCCTCGACCCGCTCCGCCGCGGCGCGCAGGGTCAGCTCCTCGATCTCGCCATCCGGCGTCAGCCAGGCGGCATGGCGGGCGGACAGCGCCAAGGCGCCGACATCCGGCAGAACGATACGGGGAAGGGCGGGCACGCCGGTGGGCTGCATCATGATTCGCCAAGCCTAGGCCGCTGCAAGATGTAAGTCAGCCTAAGCCTGTCACATTGTCATGAGAGTGACGGCGGTTCTCTCGACTCGGTTGGAGCGGTCCGGCGAGGTGTCGCTGGATTGGGCTTCGTTGGGTGTCCGGGTGTAGGCGGCTCGTCGGGATGATCGGGAATTATCGCAATAATTGACAATTTGTCCCGCGACACCCAAAACGGTTTGAAATAACGTTTTGGTAATTTGAAGCGTTCCGGGGATGTCATGCGACAATCGTTAGGTTGTTCTGTCAACTTGTCTGCTGTGGCCGCGGCATTGCTGCTGCTTTCCGGCTGTGCGACGCCAGCCAAAACACCCCAGGCAGTTGCACTTCCGGGGGCTGCCATCCAGCCGCCGCCTCCCGCCCCGTCATTCGAGTTCAAGCGCAAGATCGCGGTTGGGCGCTTTACGAATGAAACGCGTTATGGGCGTGCCCTACTTACCGGCGATGAGATCGATCCGCTCGGCCGGCAGGTTAGCGATATCTTGTCGGCTCGTCTGACGGACACCGGCCGTTTCCTGGTTTTCGAGCGCCCTGACCTCAATCTCATAAAGGGCGAGCAACAACTCACCGGCGATCATGGGAATATTATCGGCGTCGATATGCTTCTGGTTGGCTCGTTAACCGGCTTCGGGCGCGATGTTGCAGGCGAAAACGGTTTTTTCAGCAACACCAAAAAACAGGTCGCACAAGCGACGGTCGATATCCGGCTGGTCGATGTGCATACGGCCCGTGTGTTGTTCGCGGCGACCGGGCACGGCGAGGCCAGCCTTGAGAACGGCACGGTACTCGGCTTCGGCAATCAGGCGGGGTATGCGGGCTCGCTGAACGACAAGGCGATTGCTGCGGCGATCTCCGATGTCATGACACCGCTCGTCAGCCAGATGACTCAGCGCGAGTGGCGCACCGATATCCTCAAAATCGAAGGCTCGCAGGTGTTCATCGCAGGCGGCACGCACCAGGGACTGAAAGTAGGCGATCGATTGATGGTGATGCGCAGCGGCGGTGTCGCGAAAAGCGCGCAGACCGGATTCGATATTCCACTTCCACCGACCCAGGTCGGCGTGATCCGGGTCCGTCAAACGTTCGGGGAGGATGAAACTACCGAGGGTTCGATCTGTGACATCATCGAGGGATCTATCCCAAGTAAAGGGAGCACGGGCCTCTTCGTAGTCGGAAAGCCGGGCGCATGAAGATTATCACCACAATCCTGCTGCTTTTGCTGGCGGCATGCACCTATCCGCAGGCCACCGTTTCGACAATAACGGCCGCGCCTACATTGAAGATTGTCGGGGCCAGCCAGACAGCCGAACTCTTCGTTGACGGACAAGCCGCTGGGCTCGCCAGGACATTCGGTGAAGGTGGCCAAGTCCTCTCCGTGCCGCACGGGACGCACCGGGTCGAAGTGCGCGACGGCGGCGCGTTGGTCTATGGCAGCGACGTCTATTTCGGGACCGATACGACGAAAACAATTTCACTAGCGGCAGGGACAAAATGAAGTTTTCGCTATTCGCTTTCGCGGCGGCAGGATTGCTCGCAGGGTGCCAACCACAGACGAAATACGAATGGGGCGCTTATCCGAACGCCATGCTCGCATATTATCGCGCCCCGGAAGATCGCCCTGCCTTCGATAAGGCAATCGACGATGTGATTGCCAAGGGCGAAGAAAAACATCGTGTCCCTCCCGGATTATACGCCGAAGCTGGCTACGAAGCTTTGTCGAAAGGCGACAATCAGCGTGCTATCGAATTGTTTAATCGCGAAAAAGCGGCCTGGCCGGAATCCGTGAGTTTCATGGATAAGGCCATCGCGAATGCCGGCAAAACCAATCAAAAAGTGTCCGAAAACACAGCCGGCAAAGGAGTATCCCCGTGAAGCTGCTTCAACTGTTGATGTCTTTCGCCACCTTGGGAATGCTGGCGGGATGCGCTCAAAACGTTACCAAGTACGACTACACGGCTTTGCGTGAAGCTAACCCGCGCTCGATCTTGATTGTCCCAGTAGTCAATAAGACCACACAGGTAGAAGCCGCCGATACCTTCTTGGCAACCCTTGCCTCGCCGATCGCTGAGAAAGGCTATTACGTGTTTCCCATCAATATGGTGAAGCACAGCATGGAGGATGACGGGCTGGGCGACGCCGACATGGTGGCGAACGCTCCGGCTCAGCGCCTAGCAGGGCTGTTTGGAGCCGATGCCGTGCTCTATGCCGAAGTCAACCACTGGGAGGCGAGCTACGCCCTGATCAGCACGACAACAACCGTGTCAATTCGCTATGTTCTGAAGAGCGGGAAGTCAGGCGCCACTTTGTGGGATAACAATGTTACGATTACCTATTCGCCACAAGCCAGCGGCGGTAATCCGATCGCCGCATTAATCGCTGATGCCATCATCGCGGCGATAGAGCGTGCCCATCCCAGCTATATTCCGCTCGCCAACCAGGCAAATGCGGTCGCCTTCTTAGATCAAAACAAGGGCCTGCTGAATGGGCCTTACTCGACTAAGGAGCACTGAATTTATTCGATTGTGACGGCGGCGCTGACGGCTGTCTTCGTGGCGACATGATGTGAAGCATCGTCGCCACGTTGACCTGAAACGTACCGATGAATAGGGTCCGCCCGTCCATCGAAAGAAGCCGTGAAAATGTCGTCCGTTTCGCCTGAACTGCAACAAGCCCTCACCACCGCGCGCGCCTGGCCGTTCGAGGAAGCGCGCAAGCTTGTCGAGCGGTTCGCGCAGAAACCGCCGGAAAAGGGGTATGTGCTGTTCGAGACCGGCTACGGCCCGTCGGGCCTGCCGCATATCGGCACGTTCGGCGAGGTGGTGCGTACCTCGATGGTGCGCCACGCTTTCCAGACGATGTCGGACATCCCGACCAGGCTGTTCTGCTTCTCCGACGACATGGACGGCCTGCGCAAGGTGCCGGACAATATCCCGAACAAGGACGTCATCGCGCCGCACCTCGGCAAGTCGCTGACCGCCATCCCGGACCCGTTCGGCACGCATGAGAGCTTCGGCCACCACAACAATGCCCGGCTGCGCGGCTTCCTCGACAGTTTCGGCTTCCAGTACGAATTCCAGTCCGCCACCGACTGGTACAGATCCGGCCGCTTCGACCAGACCTTGCTGAAGGTGCTGCGGCACTATGACGAGATCATGGCGCTGATGCTGCCGACCCTGGGGGAGGAGCGGCAGGGCACCTACAGCCCGTTTCTGCCGCTCTCGCCCGCGACCGGCAAGGTGCTGCAGGTGCCGCTGATCGCCCGCGACGTCGATGCCGGCACCGTCACCTTCAAGGATGAAGACGGGATCACCCATGAGGTTCCGGTCACCGGCGGCCACTGCAAGCTGCAATGGAAGCCCGACTGGGCGATGCGCTGGGTCGCGCTCGGCGTCGATTACGAGATGTCGGGCAAGGACCTAATCCCCTCCGTCCAGCTCGGCCAGAAGATCGCCCGCGTGCTGGGCGGCAACCCGCCCGAGGGCTTCACCTACGAGCTGTTCCTGGACGACAAGGGCCAGAAGATATCCAAGTCCAAGGGCAACGGCCTGGCGGTGGAGGACTGGCTGCATTACGCGCCGCCGGAAAGCCTGTCGCTGTACATGTACCAGCAGCCGCGCCGGGCCAAGCGGCTCTTTTTCGACGTGATCCCGCGCGCCGTCGACGAATACATCACCTTCGCCCAGAAATATCCGAACGAGGCGCCCGAGGCGCAGATCGAGAACCCGCTGTGGCATATCCATAACGGTAACCCGCCGCCGCTGGACTGCCCGCTGTCGTTCAACGTACTGCTGAACCTGGCGGGCGTGGCCAATGCCGAACAGCCGTCGGTGCTGTGGGGCTTCATCAGCCGCTATGTGCCGGGCGCGACGCCCGAGGGCTCGCCGTTCCTGGGCCGGCTGGTCGAATATGCGATCAACTACTATCAGGACTTCGTGAAGCCGAAGAAGCAGTTCCGCGCTGCCGACGAGACCGAACGCGCCGCCCTGGCCGAGCTGTCCGCCACCCTGGCGACGGTTCCGGCGGACAGCACCGCCGAGGCGCTGCAGACCGAGGTCTATGAGATCGGCAAGCGCCATCCGTTCCCTGAGCTGAAGGACTGGTTCAAGGGCATCTATGCTGTGCTGTTCGGCCAGGGCGAGGGGCCGCGCATGGGTTCCTTCATCCAGCTCTACGGCATCGCCGAGACGAAGCAGCTGATCGACGATGCCCTGGCCGGCAAGTTCGTCGATGCCGCTTGAACGGCTCTACGGCCGGCTGACCAGTGTTCATGACCGGCTGACGCTGGGCCAGCAGCAGTTCATCAAGTTCAGCATGGTCGGCGGCGTCGGCTTCGTGGTCGATGCCGGTACCTATTTCGTCATGACCCACTATCTGGGCGGCGACCTCGTCATCAGCCGCTTCATCTCGGCGCTGGTCTTCGGCATGACGACGACCTTCCTGCTGAACAACTTCATGACGTTCCGGGGCCATGGCAGCGGTTCGCTGGTCTCCCGCTATGTGAAGTTCGCCGCGGCCAACATCATCGGCAACCTGCTGAATATCGGCACCCATGCCGCGTTGGTCGAGAACCTGGACCTGTTCCACCGCATCCCGGTGCTGGGCGTGGTCGCCGGCACCTTCGTCGGGCTGGTCTTCAACTTCGCCGGGTCGAAATATTTCGTGTTCAGGTCGGCGAGGCCGTAACAGCCGCCGTTGGCGTTCAGTGGCAAGCGGCCGGATACAGCGAGCACGCCTTGGTGAGCAGGCTGTTGATATTGGTCGAGGTGAACGGCGATGCGCCTTGGTGCTTCACGCTGTCTGTCGTCGAACCCCAGCTGGTGACCCCAACCACCACGTTGTAGTTCGCATAACTTCCGAAGCTGGTGCCGTTCAATCCGGGCGCCTGTCCGAAATTGACGACCCACGGCCCGCCGCTCGACCCGCCGGTCATCAGCGATCCGATCACCGTATTGCTCGAATAGCTGAAGGAAACCGTTCCTTGAGCGTCATTCCGCTCCATGTAGACGCCGTCGTCGAGATCCACGGGATAGCCGAGCTGGGTTACATGCGTCGTGTTGCCGGTAAAGCCCAGCCCGCCATAGGCGTAGCCCAGATAACCGGTTGAAGCTCCGGGATAGCGGCCGCCCTGGGGGTTCAGCACCATGACCGCGATATCGTCCCGGCATGTGACACCGGACTCGGAGCAGGAATCGGTTCCGTTCAGGTAGCTGGTCAGGACCCGAGCCTGAGCGACAGTCCAATTGCCGTAAGGCGCGAGGCCGTTCGAGTATCCGGGTGCGAACTTCCAGCCTTTATAGAACGTGTTGGTCCCGAATTTCGCAGCGCAATGCGCGGCGGTGACAATGACGCCAGGTTTGATCAGCGCGGCCGAACACACAAAGGAGGCAGTCCCCTCGAGGTAAAACAGCTTCCCGACGGCCGAATAGGGGTAATGGCTCGTAAGCTTGATATCCGGCAGGTCGACGCGCGCCGTGCTGAACGGCAGGCCACTCGTCCCGTAGTCACGCGGGGAAGGTCTCACGCTCGCGCTTTCCTTGCGCGCAGGCACCAGCATCGTCGGTGTCTGCTCGCCGGTTCCGATACTGCCTGGCTCGCTTCCGGACGTTCCGGAAGGCCGGGAAGGTGCGGTCAGCGCCCGGATGAGATCGGCTTTCGCGCGCGCCGCCGTATAGGTGCGGTTGCCCGGCAGGGGCGCCGGCCTGGCATTTGCGTAGTCCAGCCTGTCGCCTGATGTTTCAGGGGCCGACGGCGTGAAGGCCGCGGTCGATCCCTCGATCTTGACCTCCGGCTGGGCCGCGAGGGCCTGATGACCGAGACCGATAACCATCGCGCAGCCGATCAACAAGCAGCATTTCGGTGCTGTGAAATTTCTTTTACCGCACATGAGTTCCGGACTCCTGTATGCCGTTGCGCCCCGAAGATAACACTGGTTTGCCTTGGCTCGGACATTATCACTCGGTAATACGGCAGGGTGACCGATGTAACCGACACGACTCAGACCATCCCGCCCAGCCCGGCGCGCATCCGGCTCTATGGCTGGCTGCTGGCCTTTGCCGCCCTGCCGCTCTTCGTTGTGTGGACCCTGGCCTACGGCAAGGAGGCGGGGTGGGACTTCCAGAATTACCACTGGTACGACCCGTATTCGCTGCTGAACGGCAGGCTCGGCTTCGACATTTCGGTTGCGCATCACGCGACCTATTACAACCCGTTCCTCGACGTGCCGCTGTTCGTGCTGGGCATGCATTTCCCGGCCTGGGTGGCTGGCGCCTTCCTCGGCATCGAGGCCGGTATCGGCGCCGCCCTGATCGGCGGCATCGGCTATCGCCTGTTCCGGTTCGAGAACAAGAAGCAGCGCCTGTCGGTCGCCGTGCTGATCGCCATCGCCGCGCTGACCGGAGGCGGCGCGGCGGGTGAGATCGGCAAGACCTCCGATGACATCGCCGCAGGCCTGGGCGCTATCGCCGGGCTGTTCGTGCTGATGGACCGCTTCGACGCGGTGGTGCGCGCCAAGGGCAGGGACCTGATCTGGATCGCGCTGGCCGGCTTCCTGACCGGCGCCTCGCCGGGGCTGAAGCTCACCGCCTTGCCCTATGCCGTCGGCTGGACGGTGGGCATGCTCGTGCTGCCGGGCAGCTTCAAACACCGGCTGGTCCGCACCATCGCCTTCGGCCTCGGCGTGACCCTCGGTGTCGTCGTGTTCGGCGGCTACTGGTACTGGACGATGTGGGAATACGCCCGCAACCCGGTCTTCCCCTATTTCAACGACCTGTTCAAATCGCCCCTGGTCGGCCCCGGCAGCTTCCGCGACGAGACCTTCCTGCCCAAGACCTGGGGCACGCGGCTGCTGTTCCCGTTCCTGTTCAGCCAGGATTCGCTGCTGGTGGCGGAATGGCACTTCCGCGATATCCACATCATGCTCGCCTATATCGCGATCCCCATCGCGGCCATTGCGGCCTTCTTCAAGGAGCCGCCGGGCCGCCAGCTGGTCGAGCCGGCCTTGGCGCGCATGCTGATGGTGATGGCGGCCGGCACCTATCTCGTCTGGGTCTTCCTGTTCGGCATCTACCGCTACCTGATCCCGTTGGAGATGCTATCGGGCGTCATCATTATCGCCGCCGTGGCGCGCTGGCCGATCCAGGCCGGATCGCGGCTGATCATCATGATCGTTCTGCTGGGCGCGGCCCAGGTGATGGCCTGGAAGGGCGAGGAGCCGCGCTTCGACTGGAAGGGCAAGTATGTCGAGGTGAACGTCCCGCACATCGACGATCCCGAGCATACGATGATCCTGCTGACCGAGACGTCGCCGATGAACTATGTCATCCCGGCCTTCCCCAGGGAGATCCCGTTCCTGCGCATCCAGGGCTGGATGGTGGGCGCCAAGGACCGCACCTCGCAGCTGGGCGCAGAGATGCACAAGCGGGTCGACGAGCATAAGGGGCCGATCCTCGGCCTCTACTGGCCGGTCGAATATGACTCGACCATCAAGGACTATGCCGAATACGGGCTGAAGCTCGACGAGGCGAACTGCAAGCCGGTCACCACCAACATCCAATACCCGCTCAACAAGGGCCACGATTTCCAGCTGTGCCCCCTCGTAAGGACTTCGGCCCCATGACCTCCCCGCGCGTCGCCGTGCTGGTGCCCTGCTATAACGAGGAGGCCGCGATCCGCCAGGTCGTGACCGACTTCAAGGCCGCGCTGCCCGAGGCGACGGTCTATGTCTATGACAACAACTCGACCGACGACACGATCGCGGTCGCCAAGGCGGCCGGCGCGGTCGTGCGCACCGAACGGATGCGCGGCAAGGGCAATGTCGTGCGCCGCATGTATGCCGATATCGAGGCCGACGTGTATGTGCTGGTCGACGGCGACGACACGTACGAGGCGGCGGCCGCCCGCGGCATGGTCGACCGGCTGTGGGCCGAGCAGCTGGACATGATCAACGGCCAGCGCCTGACCGACATCCAGGCGGCCTATCGCCCCGGCCACAAGCTGGGCAATCTCGTGCTGACCGGCATCGTGCGGAAGGTGTTCGGCGACCCGATCAGCGACATGCTCTCCGGCTACCGCATCATGTCGCGGCGTTTCGTGAAGTCGTTCCCGACCATCGCCGAGGGCTTCGGCATCGAGACCGAGATGACGGTCCATGCGCTTCAGCTGAAGATGCCGATCACCGAGATGCCGACGGCCTATAAGGACCGGCCGGCCGGATCGGCCAGCAAGCTCAGGACCTATCACGACGGCGTGCTGATCCTCTCCACCATCCTCGGGCTGGTGAAGCAGGAATTGCCGATGGCGTTCTTCGGCGGCATCGCCGCATTCCTGGCGGCGCTGTCGCTGATCCTGGCCTATCCGGTCATCGTCGAGTTCGCCCATACCGGCCTGGTCCCGCGCTTCCCGACCGCCATCGCCGCCACCGGCATCATGATCCTGGCCTTTCTCGCCTTTACATCGGGCGTGATCCTCGATTCCGTGACGCGCGGGCGATGGGAGGTGAAGCGATTGCAGTATCTGGCGCTGAAAGGGCCCGGCGTAGAGTAGATCAGCCTTGCATGTCGCCATCGTCGGCTACGGAACAGCCGGCCAGGCGCTTGCGGCGCTTCTCGCCCATGACGATCACCGCATAGACGTCTTCGAACGTGCGCCCATGCTCGGCCCCATCGGCGCCGGCATCCTGCTGCAGCCGACAGGCCTGTGGGTTCTCTGGCAGATGGGGCTGCTGGGCGAGGCGCTGAAATACGGCGCGCCGGTGCGGCGGCTGTTCGGCGATGCGGCCACGGGCCGGCCGGTGATGGATATGGAGTACGCCGCCCTGGACCCGCGCCTTGCCGGGCTGGGCATGCAGCGCGGCGCGCTGTTCCAGCTGCTGAAGAGCGCATGGCCGGATGCCGGCAAGGTTCTCTGCGGCCATGACATCACCTCGATCAGCGATGACGGCCGCCACCTGACGGACGATACCGGGCGCCGCCACGGCCCCTACGACCTCGTCGTCATCGCCAACGGTTCGGCGTCGAAGCTGCGCGACGTGCTGGCGCCGCACCGGCTGAACCGCCCCTATCCCTGGGGCGCGCTCTGGTGCCTGCTGCCGCAGGGCGACTGGCCCCATGTCGCGGACCTGCGCCAGCGCTATCGCGCGGCCCGGCGGATGATGGGCCTGCTCCCGGTCGGCAGCCGGCCGGACAATCCCGAACGTCAATTGAGCTTCTTCTGGAGCCTGCCGACCGCCGGCATTGCCGAGTGGCAGGAGCGCGGGCTCGCCGCCTGGCACGCCGAAGCTGTCGCCCTGTGGCCCGAAGCCGCGCCGCTGCTGGCCCACATCACCGATGCCGGCACCCTGATGCAGGCCAGCTATCGCGATGCTGTGCTGAAAAGCTGGCAGCGCGCGCCGGTCGTGCTGATCGGCGATGCCGCCCACGCGATGAGCCCGCAGCTGGGGCAGGGGGTGAACATGGCGCTGATGGACGCCATGGCACTGCGCGACGCCCTGCGCGCCGAACCGGACCTGGCCGGCGCATTGACCCGTTATGAGCGCGAACGCCAGGCCCATGCGCGCATCTATCAGTTCTGGAGCCGCTGGCTGACCCCGCTGTTCCAGTCCGAACGCGACATGGCCGCGTGGCTGCGCGACCTCACTTTCATCCCGATGGCCAGGCTGCCGGTCAGCCGCGGCCAGATGCTACGCGTGCTGACCGGCACGCAGAAAGGCTGGTTCGGGAAGCTCAGGCTGCCGGAGGATTTCCTGGACGCGCTTGGCGCGGCTTTTGAAACCCCTCGCCCGTGAAACGGGAGAGGGGCTTTGCGCACTAGCCGGACAGACCGCTTTCCGTTAAGGCCCATCTCATGGACCGATTCACTTTAGCCCAGCCGATTCTGCGCCTCATCGCGCCCGAAACCGCCCATCGGGCGACGATCCACGGGCTGCGCCTGGGGCTGGGCGGGGCGGACAATCGGCCGGACGATCCGATCCTCGGGATCAGCCGTTTCGGCCTCAATTTCACCAATCCGGTCGGCCTTGCCGCCGGCTTCGACAAGAATGCCGAGGTGGTGGACGCGATGCTGGGGCTGGGCTTCGGCTTTGCCGAGTTCGGCACGGTGACGCCGCTGCCGCAGCCGGGCAATCCGAAGCCGCGCATCTTCCGCCTGCCGGACCAGCAGGCTGTCATCAACCGGCTCGGCTTCAATAATGCCGGGCTGGAGGCGGCGGCGGCGCGCGCGGCGCGGCTGAAGCGGCGGCGCGGGATCGTCGGCGGCAATATCGGCAAGAACAAGGACCAGACCGATGCGGTGGCCGACTATGTCGCCGGGGCGGCGCGGCTCTCCCCGTTGGTCGACTATCTGACCGTCAATGTCTCCTCGCCCAACACGCCGGGCCTGCGCGCGCTGCAGGGCAGGGCAATCCTGACCGAGCTGCTGTCCGCCGTGCAGGCCGCCCGGCGGAAGCCGGTGCCCGTGCTGGTCAAGATCGCGCCCGACCTGACCGATGCCGATCTCGACGACATCGTTCATGCGGCGGCGGATTCGAAGATCGCCGGCATCATCGTCTCCAACACCACCATCGCCCGCCCGGCCGACCTGCCCCCCAACCTGGCGCAGGAAACCGGGGGCCTGAGCGGCCGGCCGCTCTTCCAGCCTTCGACCGAGATGCTGCGCAAGGCCTGGCGCCTGTCCGGTGGCGCGATCCCGCTGGTGGGTGTCGGCGGCATCGCCTCGGCCGACGACGCCTATGCGAAGATCCGGGCCGGCGCGTCGCTGGTGCAGCTCTATACCGCCCTGGTCTATCAGGGGCCGGGGCTGGTGGCGCGGATCAAGGCCGGGTTGGCGGCACGGCTCAAGGCCGACGGTTTTGCCCGGCTCGAGGATGCGATCGGCACGGAAGGCCGATGAAGTCTCTGCGCGGCATCCGCTCGCTTGCCGACCGGTACGACACTTTCGTCATCGATCTCTGGGGCACGCTGCATAACGGGATCACCGCCTATCCCGGCGCGGCGGATGCGCTCGGGCGCCTGAAGGACAAGGGCAAGACGATCGGGCTGCTGTCCAATGCACCCCGCCGTGCGGCGCTGGCCGTCGACATGCTGGAGGGGCTGGGGATCGGTCGCAATCTCTATGACGCCATCCTGACCTCGGGGGAGTCCGTCTTCCGCGCGCTCAGCGACCGCTCTGACCCCTGGACGCAGAAACTGTCCGGCGCCTGCTGGCATTTGGGCTCGTCGCGCGACCGGCGCCTGTTCGAGGGGCTGGATATCGACCTGCGCGAGCATCCCGAGCCGGGCTGCGGCTTCTGCGTGAATACCGGCGCGAAGATGAACGAGGAGCGGCTTGAGGATTATCAGGAGGATCTGGACAAGGCGCTGGCGATGGGCCTGCCGATGATCTGCGCCAACCCGGACATCTGGGTTCCGGTCGGCAACATACTGGCGATCTGCGCCGGCGCCTTCGCCGAGTATTACGAGGGCAAGGGCGGCGACGTGTCCTGGCACGGCAAGCCGCGCAAGCCGATCTACGACCGGCTGTTCGCCGAGCTGGAAGCGGCCGGCGCCACCATCGATCCGGCCCGCACCCTGGGCATCGGCGACGGGCTGCATACCGATGTGGCCGGCGCGGCCGGGGCAGGGATCGCCAGCGCTTTGCTGGTCGGCGGCGTTCATGCCCCGGACCTCAGGATCAACTGGCGCGGCAAGCCGGACACGGGGGCGCTGACCGCGCTGATCGACAAGAACGAGATCAAGCCCGATCATGTGATTCGCCGCTTTGCCTGGTGAACCGATCCGAACGCTCAGCTGAATGATCGCCTATATCGTCCGCCGTCTTCTGCTGATCCCGCCGACCCTGTTCGGCATATTGCTGCTCAACTTCGCCATCGTTCAGTTCGCGCCCGGCGGGCCGGTGGAGCAGGTGATCGCGCGGCTGCAGTCGGACAGCGACGGGGCGGCCTATCGCGGGGCGGAAGGCGTCGATCCCAAGCTGGTGAAGGAGATCGAGCAGCAATTCGGCTTCGACAAGCCGCCGCTGGAACGGTTCGAGCTGATGATCGGCAATTATCTGAAGTTCGATCTCGGCGAGAGCTATTTCCGGGGTGAGCGTGTGGCCAGCCTGATCGGGCGCAAGCTGCCCACATCGCTGGCGCTTGCCCTGTCGGCGACCTTGATCGCCTATCTGGTCTCAGTGCCGCTGGGCATCGCCAAGGCGGTGCGCGACGGATCGCGGTTCGATTTCACCACCAGCCTGGCGATCGTCTTCGCCTATGCGGTGCCGAGCTATCTGTTCGCCGTGCTGATGATCGAATTCCTCGCCGGCGGCAGTTATCTCCAGCTTTTCCCGCTGCGCGGCCTCACCTCGGACGATTGGGCGATGCTGCCCTGGTGGAAGAAGCCGCTGGACCTTGCCTGGCATCTGATCCTGCCGGTGACGGCCCTGGCCGCCGGCAGCTTCGCCCGGCCGACCCTGCTGACCAAGAACGCCTTTCTCGAGGAGATCGGCAAGCAGTACGTCACGACGGCCCGCGCCAAGGGGCTGACCGAGGCCCGGGTGCTCTACGGCCATGTCTTCCGCAACGCGATCCTGGTGGTGGCGGTGGGTTTTCCGACCGCGTTCCTCCGCATGCTGTTCACCGGAGCGCTGCTGATCGAGATCATCTTCTCCCTCGACGGGATGGGGCTGCTGGGCTTCGAGTCCGTGGTCACGCGCGACTATCCGGTCGTGTTCGGCACGCTCTACATCTTCACCCTGGTCGGGCTGCTGGTGAACATTCTCACCGACATCGTCACCATGGCGATCGATCCCCGGATCGATTTCGCCGGGGCCGCCACCTGATGTCGCCGCTGACGAGACGCAGGCTCGCGCTATTCCGGCAGAACCGGCGCGGCTACTGGTCGGCGATCATCCTCGGCATCCTGCTGCTGGTCACCCTGCCGGCCGAGTTCATCGCCAACGACCGGCCGCTGGCCGTCTCCTATGCCGGATTCCTCTATTTCCCGGTGCTGAGGGATTATCCCGAAACGACCTTCGGCGGCGATTTCGAGACCTATGCCGATTATGGCGACGCCTATCTCCAGCGTCATATCCATGACAGCGGCTGGATACTCTGGCCCGCGATTCCGTTCTCCTACCGCTCGCCGGTGACCGACCTAGAGATACCCGCCCCGGCGCCACCCTCTGCGCGCAACTGGCTGGGGACCGACGACCAGCAGCGCGATGTGCTGGCGTGGCTGATCTATTCCCTGCGCACCTCGCTGCTGTTCGGTTTCGCCGTCGCGGCCTTGTGCAGCGCGATCGGTGTGCTGGCGGGCAGCATCGAGGGCTTTTTCGGCGGCTGGGTCGACCTGGTCCTGCAGCGGCTGACCGAGATCTGGGTGGGGCTGCCGGTGCTGTTCCTGCTGATCGTCATGGCCTCGATCGTGACGCCGACCTTCTGGAATCTGTTTCTTCTGGTCAGCCTGTTCGCCTGGATGCCGCTGGCCCAGCTGGTACGGGCCGAGGTGCTGCGGGTGCGGGCGCTGGACTATGTGCGTGCGGGCAGGGCGCTCGGTCTGGGCCCGGTAGCGCTGATGATCCGCCATATGCTGCCCAACGCGCTGGTCGCCACCTTTTCCTACCTGCCGTTCGAGCTGACCGGCGCCATCGCCACGCTGGCCGCGCTCGACCTGATCGGCTACGGCATGCCGCCCGGCTCGCCCTCGCTCGGCGTGCTGCTGAATGAGGGGCGCACCAACCTCCAGGCGCCGTGGCTGGGCCTCACCGGCTTCTTCGCCTTGGCCACCTTGCTGACCCTGCTGACCTTCCTGGGAGAGGCGGTGCGTGACGCCTTCGATCCGAAGCGGCAGCTCGACCGGCCGGGCACGCCGGAGCCGCCGTGAGCGATCCCGTCCTCTCGGTCAGCGGCCTCACCGTTGAATTCCCGGGCCATGACCGGGCAGTTGCCGCCGTGCGCGGCATCGATTTCGACATCGGGCCCGGCGAGATCCTGGCGCTGGTCGGCGAATCCGGATCGGGCAAGTCGGTGACGGCCGCGTCGATCCTCGGCCTGCTCCCACCCCACGCGGCCGCCCGCACCGGCGGCAGCATCCGTTACCGGGGCGCCGAGCTGGTGCGCGCGCCGCAATCCACGCTGCGCGATCTGCGCGGCAACCGCATCGGCATGATCTTCCAGGAGCCGATGACATCGCTGAATCCGATTCACCGGATCGGCCGGCAACTCATTGAAGTATTGCGAATTCATCAGCCTGCTTCACGTAGGATTTTAACTGAAAAGGCAATCGATCTGCTGCATCAGGTCGGCATCCCGGACCCCGAGAGCCGTATGGCGTCCTACCCGCATGAGCTTTCCGGCGGTCAGCGCCAGCGCGCGATGATCGCGATGGCGATCGCCAATCAGCCGGACCTGCTGATCGCCGACGAACCCACCACAGCGCTGGACGTCACCGTCCAGGCGCAAATCCTCGCATTGCTGCGCGAGATGCGTAGCCGGCTCGGCATGGCGATCCTCTTGATTACCCACGATCTCGGCATCGTCCGCACGATGGCCGACCGGGTCGCGGTGATGCGGCACGGCGAGATCGTCGAGACCGCCGAGACGCCCACGTTGTTTGCCGATCCGAAGCATGCCTATACCCGGATGCTGCTGGCCGCCGAACCCAAAGGTCCGACGCTGCCGGCGCAATCCGCCGGTCCGGAAGTTCTGCGCGGGCGCGGCATCCATGTCAGTTTCCCGATCCGCTCGGGCGTTTTCCGGCGGGTTACCGGCCATATCCAGGCCGTGGCCGGCATCGACCTCGATGTCAGGGCGGGGGAAACGCTGGGCATTGTCGGGGAGTCCGGGTCCGGAAAGAGCACGCTGGGCCTCGCCCTGCTGCGGTTGCTGCGGAGCGATGGCGCCATATCTTTCCAGGGCGAGAACCTGGCTACGCTGAACCCGCGCCGGCTGCGTGAGATGCGCCGCCAGATGCAGATCGTCTTCCAGGACCCGTACGGCTCGCTCTCGCCGCGCATGACGGTCGGCGACATCGTCGGCGAGGGCCTGCGTGCCCACCGCGTCGCGACCCTGAGCGAGCGCGACCGTCTGGTCCGCGAGGCGCTGACCGAAGTCGGCCTCGATCCCGAGACGCGCCACCGCTATCCGCACGAATTCTCCGGCGGCCAGCGCCAGCGCATTGCCATCGCCCGCGCCATGGTGCTGCGTCCCAAGCTGGTGATCCTCGACGAACCCACCTCCGCCCTCGACCGCTCGGTCCAGGCCCAGATCGTCGACCTGCTGCGCGACCTCCAGGCCCGCCACGGCCTGGCCTATGTCTTCATCAGCCACGATCTGCGCGTGGTGCGCGCGCTGGCCAGCGAGGTTCTGGTGATGAAGGACGGCAAGGTAGTGGAGCAGGGGCCGGCGGAGCGGATATTCACCGCCCCGCGGGAGGACTACACGAAGGCGCTGTTGGCAGCGGCATTGGGGTAAAGAGGCTGTTCAGCGGAGAGCCTGAGCCCGGGAGAGCCAATCGAGGCTGTCGAGGGTTGCGCCGCTTGGCCGATATTCGCTGCCCGTCCAGCCGCTATAGGGCAGGGCCGCAATGGTCGTGAACAGCGAGGCGATGTCGAGTTCGCCGGAACCTGGCTCGTGGCGGCCTGGGTAGTCGGAGAACTGGATATGGCCGATGGAGGCGATGCGGTTCACCAGCCCGCCCAGCCAATCCTCTCCAGCCGCCCGGCGGTGATACACATCGTATTGCAGCCGAAGATTCGGATGGCCGACAGCTGCGAGCAGCGCGTCGCCCTCGCCGCCGGCGGTCAATCTGAAAGCCGGCAGGTCCACAGGGTTCATCACCTCAGCGAGCAGTTCCAGCCCGTGGGCGGCACAGCGTTCGGCTGCCCACTGCAGGTTTTCGACCAGCACCCGCCAGCAATTCGCCGGGTCCTCGCCCGGCGGCACGTTGCCCGCCAGGCAATTGAGCCTCGGGCAGCCGATCTCCTCGGCGTAGGCCATGGCGTCTTCCACGGACCGGGCGAACTCAGCCTGACGGCCCGGCAGACAAGCCAACCCCAGTTCGCCCGCTTCGATCCGGCCTGGGGGAATGTTCATGAGGACAACGACGACGCCGGCATCGCGGGCCGCTCGCGCAAAAGCCGAGCTTTCGACGGCGTAGGGAAACTGCACCTCGATCGCCGGAAACCCCGCGGCAGCCGCGACCGCCGGCCGCTCCACCATCGGCCATTCTGCGAACATGGTGCTGATATTGGCCGAGAGCCTTAGCATCGGGCGAGCCCGACGACCGGGTAGGAAATCCTACTTCGACAGCCGGTCCAGCTCGGCTGCCACGGCTTCGCCCATGCCGGCCGTGCCCACGGTCTTCTGGCCGGCGGTGGCGATGTCGCCGGTGCGGATACCGGCGTTGAGCACGTTCTGCACCGCCTTCTCGACCAGGTCGGCCTCCTCGGCGTGGCCGAAGGAATAGCGCAGCATCATGGCGATCGAGAGGATCATGGCGAGCGGGTTGGCGACGCCCTTGCCGGCGATGTCGGGGGCGGAGCCGTGGATCGGCTCGTACATCGCGGCGCGCTTGCCGTTGGCCTGCACGGCGCCCAGCGAGGCGGACGGCAGCATGCCGAGCGAGCCGGTCAGCATCGAGGCTTCGTCGGACAGGATGTCGCCGAACAGGTTGTCGGTGACGATGACGTCGAACTGCTTCGGGTTGCGCAACAGCTGCATGGCGCAATTGTCGGCCAGCATGATCGACAGGCCGACGTCGGAATATTCCTTGGCGTGGATGGCGTTCACCTCCTCGCGCCACAGGCGGCCGGATTCCATGACATTGGCCTTCTCGACCGAATAGACATGGTTGCGGCGGACGCGGGCGAGGTCGAAGGCGACGCGGGCGACGCGGTGGATTTCACTGGTCGTGTAGACCTGGGTGTTGATGCCGATGCGCTCGCCGTTGGGCAGGTCGCTGATGCCGCGCGGCTCGCCGAAATAGACGCCGCCGGTGAGTTCACGGACGATCATGATGTCCAGCCCGCGCACGATCTCCGGCTTCAGGCTTGAGCTGTCGATCAGCGCGTCGAACACCAGGGCCGGGCGCAGATTGGCGAACAGCTCCAGTTCCTTGCGCACGGCCAACAGGCCCGCCTCGGGGCGCAGATGGAAGGGCAGGCCGTCCCACTTCGGGCCGCCGACGGCGGCCAGGATCACCGCGTCCGCCGCCTTGGCGCGGGCGATGGTGGCCTGCGACAGCGGGGCGCCTTCCTGCTCATAGGCGCAGCCGCCGACCAGCGCTTCCTCGGTCTCGAAGGCGATGCCGCGGCGATCCTGCAGCCAGGCGAGCAAACGGCGGGCCTCGCCCATGACTTCGGGGCCGATGCCGTCACCGGGCAGGAGCAGGATCTTGTAGGTCATGGGAGGTCTCTGACTGATTATTGATTTACGACCACAGCCAGGGCTGCGACTGGTGCTGGCGCTGCTCGAACGACGCGATCTCGGCGTTGCGCTGCAGGGTCTGGCCGATCTCGTCCAGGCCTTCCAGCAGCTGGGTCTTGCTGGTCGGGTTGATCTCGAACGAGAAGCTCTCGCCGTTGGCGCGGATCACCTTCTGGTTCGGCAGGTCGATGGTTAGCACGCGGGCATTGTCGCTGGCCGCGTCGGCCATCAGCACGTCGATCTCTTCCTGCTTCAGGACGATCGGCAGCATGCCGTTCTTGTAGCAGTTGCCGAAGAAGATATCGGCGAAGCTGGGCGCGATGACGGCGCGGATGCCGAAATCCTGCAGCGCCCAGGGGGCGTGCTCGCGGCTGGAGCCGCAGCCGAAATTGTCGCCGGCGACGATGATTTCGGCGCTGCGGTACGGCTTCTGGTTCAGCACGAAGTCCGGCAGCTCGTGCCCGGCATCGTCATAGCGCATCTCGAAGAAGAGAGACTTGCCCAGACCGCTGCGGGTGATCGTCTTCAGGAACTGCTTCGGGATGATCATATCGGTGTCGATATTGATCAGCGGCATCGGCGCCGCGACGCCGGTCATGGTGGTGAACTTTTTCATGGCGTACCGGCGGGCGGATTGGTGGGCGACGGGATGACCTCGACGACGGTTGCCATCGGGGCGGGCGTCTGGTTGCTGCGCAGCGCGATCAGCGAGTCGTTGATCTCGAACAGGATCAGGATCAGCTCGCAGGCGACGCGGATCAGCACCGGCCCGACGAACAGGGTGAAGACCGCACCCACGAAATCGTGGCCGTTGAACAACGCTTCCCAGGTATTGGCGACCAGCAACACCCAGAACAGGACGTGGATGATCGTGGGCGTGTAATGCTTGCGGAAACTCAGATACTCACCCATGTCGTCCTCCCCAGAATCGATGGACCCGAACGACTCAAGCGAATGAGCGGATGTCGGTCAACTTGCCGGTGATCGCCGCCGCCGCCGCCATTGCCGGGCTGACCAGATGGGTGCGGCCGCCGCGCCCCTGGCGCCCCTCGAAATTGCGGTTCGAGGTCGAGGCGCAGCGCTGCCCCGGCTCCAGCCGGTCGGCATTCATCGCCAGGCACATGGAGCAGCCGGGCTCACGCCATTCGAAGCCGGCCTCGGAGAAGATCTTGTCCAGGCCCTCTTCCTCGGCCTGGTGCTTGACCAGGCCCGAGCCGGGAACGACCAGCGCACGTACGCCCTGGGCGACCTTGCGGCCGCGCGCGACATCGGCGGCAGCGCGCAGATCCTCGATGCGGCCATTGGTGCAGGAGCCGATGAAAACGGTATCGATGGCGAGCTCGTTCAGCTTCTGGCCGGCGCTCAGCCCCATATAGGCCAGCGAGCGCTCCACCGCGGCGCGGCGCGGCGCGTCGGCGAAATCGGCCGGATCGGGCACCGAGGCGGAGATCGGCAGCACGTCCTGCGGGCTGGTGCCCCAGGTGACCTGCGGCGCGATATCGGCGGCGTCCAGCACCACCTCATGGGCATAGGTCGCGCCCTGGTCGGTCGGCAGCGTCTTCCAGAAGGCGACGGCCTGGTCCCAGGCGGCACCCTTGGGGGCCATCGGCCGGCCCTTCAGATATTCGAACGTGGTCTCGTCCGGCGCGATCAGGCCGGCGCGGGCGCCGCCCTCGATCGTCATGTTGCAGACGGTCATGCGGCCTTCCATGGTGAGCCCACGGATCGCCTCGCCGGCATATTCGATGACATAGCCGGTGCCGCCTGCCGTGCCGATCTTGCCGATCACGGCCAGCACCAGGTCCTTGGCGGTGATGCCCGGGGCAGGGGTGCCGTTGATCGTCACCCGCATCGACTTGGCCGGCTTGAACAGCAGGGTCTGGGTCGCCAGCACATGCTCGACCTCGGACGTGCCGATGCCGAAAGCCAGCGCGCCGAACGCACCGTGCGTGGCGGTGTGGCTGTCGCCGCAGACGATGGTCATGCCCGGCTGGGTCATGCCCTGCTCAGGGCCGACGATATGAACGATGCCCTGGCGGATATCGTTCATCGGAATATAGGGCACGCCGAACTCGGCGACGTTCTTCTCCAGCTGGCTGAGCTGGATCTTGCCCTCTTCCTCGCCCGGGCCGAAAACGCGGCCCGGCGTGGTCGGCACGTTATGGTCGGGAACGGCCAGCGTTCCCTCGGGCCGGTGAACCTTGCGGCCGGAGACGCGCAACCCTTCGAAAGCCTGCGGGCTCGTCAC
>Ga0105238_10000965_pt1 | contig 29472 bp, 27 predicted proteins | sample KBSC34metaG_FD_81526 | JGI IMG/M metagenome (GOLD analysis project Ga0105238, IMG submission 81526) | Corn rhizosphere microbial communities from Kellogg Biological Station, Michigan, USA - KBS C3-4 metaG | ecosystem: Host-associated > Plants > Roots > Rhizosphere > Soil | place: Michigan, USA...
ACGGACTGAGCTGTATTTAACATACTGCGAAGGAGTACTGGAGCCGCTGACGCCGTAATGCGCCAAGAGCACAAAAGCAAAACCCGGGCTTTGCCCGGGTTGCTGTTTTTGTGCGGCCTGAAGTTGTCAGACGTCGAGGTCGTCGAGTTCGGCGAGCTCTTCGCGCGTCCGGCTGATCACGTCCGAAGTATCTTCTTCCGGTTCGTCATCAACCTCGATGGTTTCTTCTTCGGTAACTTCGTCTTCTACGACTTCTTCATCCGCCGGTTCGTCTTTGTCTGCCGGGGCATCGTCCTGGGCGTCATCGTCATCACGGGGCGGCGCGGCTTTTGGCGGCGGGGTGCCGGTATCGACGATCTTAAGATTGTATCGGGCGTCGTTCTTGGTGCCTAGAGCGCGGAGCAAAGTGCGCAAGCTCTGGGCCGTGGCGCCGCGTTTGCCAATCACTCTCCCTAAGTCCTCGGGGTCCACCTCCAACTCAAGCAAAACGCCTTTTTCGTCTATAGTGCGTTTGATATTTACTTTATCCGGGTTGTTTACGAGTGATTTTACGATGTAATCAATGAACTGTTCGTCGATGCTGGCGGCCATTATAGGTCTCTCCTTATCTAGCACTAATAATTATACCAGCTGGTATAAGTAACGGTCTGTCAGATATTTATGATTGCTCGGTTGGCTCATCGGCCGGTTCGGCGGCCGGGGCCTCAGCTTCGGGAGCCGGAGTTTCGGACGCCTCTTCTTTAGCTTCAGCCGGCTCTTCGGCGATTGGTTCCGGCGCGTTGTCTTGCGCGACGGGTTGTTCGGTTACCGGCTCTTCGGCCGCTTTTTCAACAGCTGGCTCGGTAGGCGCTTCGATCGGAGCTTCAGGCGCCGCCGGCACGGTCGAGCGACGCTTTTCCGGATTTCGCACCGTCCGCTGCTTTTGACCTTCCAGTTTGACCCAGGCCGGCAATTTGACTCCCTCTTTTTGCAATAATCGGGCGGCGCTATCAGAGGGCTGGGCGCCGTTTTCCAGATACTTGGCCGCTTCCTGGCTGTTGATGCTAGCCGACTTGGTGTGCGGGTCATAACTTCCCAGATAGGCCACTATACGGCCGCGTTTAGGACTGAAACGGCTGTCCTGGACGATCATCCGGAATTGGGCATGGCCGCTGCGGCCGGTTCTTTGAAGACGGATTGCTAGCATTAAGTGTTAACTCCTTGTAGTCTTAGCCATTTTACAGATTACCACCCCTGTTGTCAATCCTGCTTATATTGCTTGATGGCATCTGTGGCGGCGGCTACCTGGGCGGCTTGCTTGCTGGGACCGCTGCCCTGGCCTAGCTGGCTGCTGTTCACGAAGACGCCGATGACGAACATCTTATCGTGGTCCGGCCCGTCTTCGCTCAGTACCTTATATACCGGCGTGTAGCCTTCTTTGTTCTGGACCAGTTCCTGCAGCCGGGATTTCGGATCGAGCCAGGCGCCGGATTCCAGGATGGTATTGAAGGTGGGTAGTAAGGTCCGGGTGATGAATTCCTTGGTGGCTTCATAGCCTTTTTCCAGATATAAAGCGCCGATTATCGACTCGTAAGCATTAGCCAGGATCTGCTGACGCGCCCGTTCACTACCCCGCTTCTCGCCGCGGCTCAATCGTAGTAATGGTTCGAAACCTTCGCGAGCGGCGGCGGCGCTGATACTCTCGGTCCGGACCAGAGCGCTGCGCCAATTAGTCAGAATGCCTTCCGGCTCCTGATAGTTGCCGTACAGGAATTCCGTGACCACCAGCTCCAGCACGGCGTCGCCTAGGAACTCCAGGCGCTCATTGTGCTCCAGAGCGGTCTTTTTGTGCTCGTTTAGGTAAGAACGGTGGGTAAAAGCGGTAACCAGCAGATTGATGTCATTAAAACCGCCGAAATGGGTGACGGCGAACTGCTGATATTTACTAGTGTCCATTGGAATTAGGATTCTCCTTATCTGGTCCTGATTTTCTTTAATCCGAGCAATATGAGCTTGCCGATATCCTCATATTCAATCTTATCCAGGGCGTCGGTAGCTGGTAGCCAGCCGATACTCTTCATCCACTCTTCGGCTTTGATCTTGTCGGTGTCGCCGGTGCCCTCCACCAGGAAAATCTCGGTGGTCATCAGCACCAGGCTGTTGCCCCGGCGGTAACGGAAGTTTATCTTACCGAGCCAATCCTGGACTTTCATCTTTTGCAGACCGGTCTCTTCGCGGATCTCGCGCTCGGCGGTAGCCCGGGCCGTCTCGCCTTCTTCGATATGGCCTTTGGGTATGGTCCAGCGGCCTTTGCTGTCCTGGATCATCAATATCTCAATACCGCCGGACTTATTCCTGCGGTAAACGATGCCGCCGGCGGTTGGTTCGCGGACCACTTCCTTGATGGTCGGGCGGTGAGTACTGACAAACTTGCGCAAGCCGGAGATCGGCTTTGGCCGCTTCATCATATCTTACGGATTATCCTTTTTTAGTTGGTTTCTTTGGTTTGGCGGGTTTGGTTCCCTCTTCCCGATTACGCAGGACGGTCCCCAGTACGCCGTTTATGAACTTGGAAGAATTGTCGCCGCCGAAAGCTTTGGCCAGTTCGACCGCTTCGTTGATGACGACTTTAGGAGGCACGCCTTCTTCGAACAATAGTTCGTAGACGCCAATACGAAGTATCACCCGGTCCATCCGGGCTATCTGCTCGATCGGCCATTCCGGCGCCACCGGACGGATTATATCGTCCAGCTCGGTCTGCCTGGCTTTGACTCCACGCACTAACTCGGCGATGAAGCCCTTGTCTTCTATCGTCTCATCATAACGCCCAATGTTACGCTCCAAAACCTCATCGAGGTCCAGGTTGGGGTCGGCGACCTCAGTCCGGAAATCCTCTTCGTAAAGAGTTTGGAGGGCTACAATGCGGCCAAGATGGCGGTTAGCGCTCATGTTGTTAATCTTCCTTGCTTTGCGTTTAAGGCCACTATCACTAGTATACCTTAGCGTCCGAGTGCGGCTACAGCTTAAACTTCAGTCGGTTTTTTGGCCTGGCCCACTTTGACCGGGCTTTTGGAGTTGACTCGACGAGCCAGCTTTTCCACCAGGTGGCTGCGGCGCATGCCGGTGCGGCGAGAAGTCGTCCTTTTCTTAGGTTTGCCCAACTTTAACAGCTCCTTATACCGAACTTAGTTTATTTGTAGCTTGGCGCTATTATATCTGTTTTAGACCTAAATTACAACTGTTTAAACCACAAGGGACACCAGCCGGCCCGGTACGTATATGGCTTTTTTGATTTCCTTGTCTTTCAGGAATTCGACGACTTTCTCGTGCTGTTGGGCCGCTTTTATGGCATCGTCCTCGCTGATATCAGCGGCTACGGCGATCTCGGCGCGGACCTTACCGTTCACCTGGACGGCGATCGTGATTTTGTCCTGTACCAAAAAGCTCTCGTCATAACGGGGCCAAGTATCTTTATGCACAGTCGACGAATGACCCAAGGAATGCCACAGTTCGTCGGCGATGTGCGGCGCGAAAGGAGCGACGCCGGCCGTTAAAAATTCCAACGCCGATTGCCATACCGGGTGTTTGCCGAATTTGGTCGTTTTTAACTTATAAAATTCGTTGGTGGCCGCCATGGCGGCGGCTATCGCCGTGTTATAAAGGTTGTTTTCCAGATCGTGTGTCATCTTTTTGACCATCGTATGGGCCGCCCGGTTGATGTCGGCCTGCTCCTGGTCCGATAGTTCGATATCTTCTGTTTCCTTATACTCTTCACTCAGGTTCCAGACGCGATTCAGGAACCTGTAGGCGCCCGGCACGCCGCGCGGGTCCCAGCGCGCCCACTGGTCCAACGGCGCGGCGAACATCAGGTAAGTCCGCAACGAATCCGCACCGTAACCGCTATCGATGATTTCCAGCGGGTCCACGCCGTTGCCTTTGCTCTTACTGAACATGGCGCCGTCGTGAGCGGTCACTTTGCCGTTGAACAGGAACTGCCTGAAAGGCTCGGCTTCTTCGACCAGGCCGATCTTCTTGAAGAAATGACCGATGAACCGGGCGTAAAGCAGATGCGCCGTGGCGTGGTCGGCTCCGTTATAAAAATCAACCGGTTCCCACTTTCGGACTATATCTTTATCGAAGATGGCGTGCTGGTTATGAGGATCGAAATACCTGTACATATACCAGCCGCTGTCTACATAGGTATCCATGGTGTCGGTTTCGCGTTCGGCCGGCCCGCCGCATTTGGGGCAGTCCACGACCAGCCAGTCCTTGGCGCGGGCCAGGGCGCTGCGGCCGTCGCCAGACGGTTCAAAGTCGTCAAGTTCTGGCAGGATAACCGGAAGGTCCGATTCCGGCAGCGGCACGGCTCCGCACTTGGCGCAGTGAACGATCGGGATCGGAGCGCCCCAATAGCGCTGGCGGCTGACGCTCCAGTCGCGCAGCTTATAGTTAGTACGCTCCTGGGCTGTTTTTTCTTTAGACAAGTCAGAAACAATCTTCTCTCTGGCAATAGCTGAGTTCATACGATCATATTTACCGGAATTTACCATGGTGCCATCACCTGTAAATGGTTTATCTCCGTGTGAAAGCCACTGGATTATGTAGTCCAGCTCAGACACCGGCCATAGCTCATTTATCTTTTCAGTCGGCCACCATTCTACTTCGAAATCCTCGTAAGATTCTTTTTTCGTAGGAATCTGCTCAAGATCTTCCAGCTGGAACAGCATTACGTTCATGAATACATCTCGGTTCACATCTTTGTGTTCAGCGTAGAACAACGAATTTATAGGATAAGGGATCTTATCGATGAATTTAGCGTTCTTATAGCCAGTTTCTTCAGTAATCTCGCGTTTGGCAGCTTCTTGCAAATCCTCCCCATCCTCTACGCCGCCAGTAATCAAGCCCCGCCAGCCATACTTAGGCCATTTGAGTGTGATGATTTCGTCTTTTTCCGGATGTTTAACTATGCACATAGCGACATTTCGCTGCGTATCTTCTTTATCATCTCTAGGCGGATGGTCATTATCTATGACGATCGGCGCGATGACGCGTTGAATTGGCAAGTCGAATTTTTTGGCGAATTCATAGTCCCTTTCGTCATGCCCTGGCACTGCCATGATGGCGCCTGTGCCGTAACCAGGCAGAACATAGTCAGCTACATATATAGGGATTTTTTCACCATTTGCCGGATTGACAGCACTGATTCCTTCTATAAGTACACCTGTTTTTTCCTTGCTCTCCTGCCGTTCAAGTTCACTTTTGGCTAGGGTTTGCTTTATGTAATCTTTAACTTCATCAGAAATACTTAACTTGTTAAGTATTTCGTGTTCCGGAGCCAGGACCAGGAATGACGCCCCGAAGATCGTGTCCGGCCTGGTAGTAAAGATTTTAATCGATGCTTCGGTATCCTCCAGCTTAAAGTCAATTTCGGCTCCTACACTCTTGCCGATCCAATTTTTCTGCGCCAGCTTGACGCTGTCCGACCAGTCAAGGCCATCGACGCCGTCTAAAAGTTCCTCGGCGTAATCGGTGATCTTAAAGAACCACTGCTTGATCTCTTTACGCTCAGCCGGCGGATCGTCCGGCCCGTCGTGCCGCCAGCACTTGCCGTCGATGACCTGTTCGTTCGCCAGAACGGTCTTATCTATAGGGCACCACCACTGTATCCTTTTATCCTGGTAAGCCAGTCCGTGTTCGTACATCTTCAGGAAGATCCACTGGGTCCATTTGTAATATTCCGGCATATGAGTGGCGATTTCTTTTTCCCAGTCGTTGCTCCAGCCCATCGCCCGGTACTGCTTGTGGTACATCGGGATTATATCGGCCATGCTCTCTTGGGGCGACACGCCGGTTTTAATGGCGTAATTCTCCGCCGGCAGGCCAAAGGCATCCCAGCCGATCGGATGATAGCTTTCAAAGCCCTGCTGCCGTTTAAAGCGGGCTTTGACATCGCTGATCGTGTAGTTCATGGCGTGTCCGATATGGATGCCGGCGCCGCTGGGATAATTGAACATGCTCATCGCCACGTATTTGGGCTTGTCGCTCTTTAAGTCGGTCGTATAGGTGCCGGTTTCGTCCCAGATTTTCTGCCATTTGGGTTCGATTTCCTGGGGATTATAACGCCTCATATAAGAAGTATTTTAACAGAGAAAAACGGACTTTTTATCCTGGATAAAATGAAAAGGCGCCACTTTCGGACTGTCCGATCCTGATAAATCTGTGGTTAGCCCCCACCATCGCCGTCTCTCCAAGCATCCTATTGAACGCCGCCGGGCCCATTCGAGGTCGCTCCAAAGCTTTCTTCCAGTTCCCGTCTATTTCCGAGACACCTTCATATAGGATGGCTCTGGTCTCAGAGTTCACATACATTCTCGCTACATAGGCCTGGGCCATGATTTCTCTCTGCTGACTAAGCAATCGAGCGAAGTTCTTGTCATTCTTACTTAGCCTAAGGGCGCGCTTTTTATCAGGACTGTAATAAAGTGGGTCTACCGATCTAGGCTTCATATCTTTTAGAAATACGTCGAATGTCCGTGGGTTCTCATCAAAATCCTCTATATCATCTTTGGCATTTACCGGGAAGATTTGGATATTGTAAGGCAGCATTGGCAAACCTTGATACATGCCATCTCCATATGGTTCCAACGGTTTCGGCAGGTCCGGGGTCTTATTGTAGTCGCTGAAAAGCCATGCCAGTTGTCCTTTACGCTGAAAAATGTGGTTTTTTCTTCGCTGTAATCCGATATCCTCCATTATTGTCCGGGTCACGGCTCTGAAGGCATCCCACGACCTCACTTGTTCCCAAGTAATATCGAAATCGAAAGTGTACATATAGTCTCTTGGGTAATACCTATCCGGTCGGCTCATATCGCTGGCGAACATGCCGCTGTCATCATGGGTCAGAACTCTTTTTACCAGCAATTCCTGCAGGTGAAGCTGTAATCTATGCACTGGCTCGTTCCAGTGTTCCGTAGGCAAAAGCAGGAAAGCCTTGGCGAAATTAATAGCGTCCCGGTGGCTTCTCATCACCGCCCGGCCATTCTTATCAATGCTGAAAGCCTCTTCTGAAACCGAATAGTGGACCGGGACGCTCAAGTCCAACCACCTTTTTATTTCGCGAGCGCCATAATCTATCCTGTCGACGCATAGGTCCGGACTGGGACACTCTACCCAGTCCTGGACTTCAGGGAAGACGATATCTTGGGGTTCGAAATCATTGCTGCGCAGTATACCGCTTACACCGCTGACGTCCAGAAGATGCATAAGTTCGTTATCATGTTGATTCTCGCTACCGCCGACACCTTGGAACATCCAGTCGCCCAAGTGCGAATACGCGGTATGGCCAAGATCGGAAACGAATGTCCGTAGCTGCAGCTTCATACTTTCGTAAGGGTCAAGTCCCAGGCTATCGCACATCTTACGGACGAAAAGAACGCTTCCCCAGATATGCTCCCAGCGCGAAAATTCGGCTGTACCCGGTATGGTCGCGGTATATTTGTCCAGTGTAAGTTGTTCGATAGACATCGCCCGTCTAACCAAGGCGTTTTTTGAGAGTTCGATTAGCACTTGGTCGTATGGCTGGCGGCCGATTTCTCCTCGTCCCCATACGGGGTCGAGGATGCCGATATCGTATTTACCAAATTCGTAATAAGGAATTTCCCTGGGACCATCTTCGGTAAATAAATGTGGATCATGGCCTAGAACTAATTCGATTTCGGACATAAACCAATAATGCCAGTATCTTAATGATAAGCAAGCATAAGGGTTATCGGGATTTAGTGACTAGTTCGGCGAACTTTTTTACCAGAGCCGGCATGTCCATCCCGGCTTCTTTGGCAGATTTGGGATACAAGCTTCCCGTTGTCATCCCCGGCATGGTATTTATCTCGAGCACGTAAATACGGTCGTCCTTATCAATCATCATATCGACGCGGGACAGGTGCCTGGCGCCCATCACGTAATGCACTCTCTCAGCCATATCCCGGGCTTGCTTTTGAAGGTCCGCGGATATGTTCTTTGCCGGGCACAGCTCCTGGGTGCGGCCGTTATATTTATTATCATAATCGAACTCTTCGTTGGCCGGCGGGATGATTTCGATTACCGGCAGGGCGCTGCTATCCAGCACCGGTACGGTGACCTCATCACCTTCTATCAATTCTTCCAAAACGGCATGGTCATCAAGACCGAACAATTCCTCAACCTTCGCCGGGTCGACTACGCTGGGGTCATGAACGACCAAAGTGCCGATGCTCGATCCGCCGCGGGCCACTTTTAGAACGTATGGTGTCTTTATCAGATCAGTGTTTTTATACGTGTCTTTGGTTACCAGTCGGGCTTTGGGCATAACGATGCCGGCGGCTTCCAGTTTCTGGCGGGTGGTCCATTTATCAAAACATTCCTGGGACACCTGGCTGCCGCTGCCAAGGAAGGCTAGCTTTAAATCTTCCAGTTGTTTTTGGATGACGCCGTCTTCACCGCCGGCACCGTGCAGGATCGGAAAGACCAGAGCGTCTATAGGAAGGGTGTTTAGGATTTCCGGTTCATACTTGGGGTCGGCCTCCAGCACTTCGAAACCGGCGGCTCGCGCGGCGGTGGCCACGTTGGCCGCCGACCTTAAAGACACTTCCCTTTCCGGCGACTCACCGCCTCCGAGCACTAGTATTTTCATCTGTTAAAAGCCACTTTTTTGATTTTCATCCACTGCGGGCTCTGCCGGACCAGTTTTGATTCGTCATCCTTATTCGCCAATAGACTTTTTATGGCTTCTTCGGCGAAGACGTTATTCTGCGAACCTTTTATAAGTACCGCCGCGCCAGGCTTTAATTCCGATTTTATGTAGTCTCCGGCATCGTAGGGAGTGTTGAAGCTTTTGACCACGCAGCCCTTGGCTTTGGCGGCCGGCCAGAGGTATTCGTTGGATTCCGGACCAAGAGTCACTACTATGTCCAGCTGTTTAGGATCGCAATAGTTTCCAATTTCCTCGTGAGCCTGCTTGGCGTAATCGCCCAGCTCGTTCATATTGCCCAGCAGGGCGATCTTCTGCGGCGCCTTCGTGGCGTAAAGTTCATCCAGCGCCAATTTCATGGCCGCCGGGCTGGCGTTATACGAATCGTCTATGATCACCGAGTCTTTCACGCCCATCAGGCGCCGCATCCGGCCGGCGTAGGGTTTGATGTCGCCCAGACCGCTGGCTATGGCTTCGTTCCGCAGTCCCATCTTGACGGCTACCGCCGCGGCGGCCAGCGAAGAATATTGCTCGGCCAGGCTGGCTACCGGGACCGGCAGGCTCAATACATCAAAATCATAATCCGCTTTGGTTTTTAAACCGTAGGTCAGGACTTGTTGGATATCTTTTATATATTTGCCATCCGTCAGGTCCTTATTTATAAGCACTAGGCTGGAGAAATCCTTCACGGCTAATTCTTCCTGCGCCACCGCGTCAAGTGAAGCGAAATTTTGCATATGCTCCGGGGTGATGGCCGTGACTACGGCGATTTCCAGTTTCAGATATTTCTTGAACCCGGCTATCTGTCCCGGGCCGTCGCTGCCCAGCTCGATCACCACCACGTCGTAGGGATACTTGGATCTTAGCTGCTTGGTGTTCCGGGCCAGCGTTTTGGCCCAGGCCAACGGATTGAACAGACTGGGCAGTTCTTCGCCGAAAAATACCAAAGGCACGGTTACCAGATCGTTATAATTGCCCTCCTGATAGCGTACTTTGAAACCCTGGCTGAGTACTTGGGCGATCGCCAGCTTGGTGCTGGTCTTGCCGATGCTGCCGACCACTCCGATCACCTTGATGTCATTTTTGGCGCATAACCGCCGCACCTGGCGACCCAAGATGGAGGCGATGACGTTGCGGGCGATTTTTTTCATTGTCTAAAGTATATCAACCTAATCGGGGTCTTTGAGCCGATGCTGCCGACCCCTTTCCGCGGACAGTAATTCGAGATTTACGAACAGTATGAGAGTTACGGCCAGCCACAGCATGGCGACTTCCTGGCTTTTAAAGAACAGGACTATTTCGCCTACGAAGATATTGACCAGCAAGCCCTGTTCGAAATACTTGTAGGCCCGTCGCACCCTGCCCTGGTTGTATTGATGCACCGCTATAGCTATGAATCCGCCGGAGACTATCGCCGAGACCGCGCCGATCAGGTCTGATTCGTCGCCCTTTAGAAAGTCAGTGATATGCTGGCTGTCCGGCAGAGTGGCGCCGGCCAGGAAGAATATCGCCGCCGCCATGGTTACGGTGCCGTAGGCCAGAGCCACGTTCACGACCAGGCTGGGGAAATAGCTTTGCCGGCTCAGATGGATAAGCGGTTTTTTAAAGCTTTCGACGGCCTTGTCAAACAGCGACGGCTCACGCACCGGCGTCGGTTTGACGCGCTCCAGCATCATCTTGGTCGGCTCGTAAAGTATGTGTTTGCGCGATACGTGCGATAAAAGCTCTTTGGCGTGCTCGTATTCCCGGACGTCCAGATCCTTGATGGCCGCGTCCTTCAACAGGTCCAGCACGTTGGCCATATAGTCGTCCTGGGTGAAACGTCGCTGGGCCGCGTATCTGACTATCAGGTAAAGCGCGACGAATGTTATATATATGAGCCCGGGGGTGGCGTGGAAGAAATAGTCGTTATCTTTGGTTATGAACTTCCCAAGCTCATCCCAGACCAGACCGAAACCAAGGCCCGCCAGTACCGCGCTGAAACCGCGAGCCGCCCGGTTGACGGCGCCTAGCAGTATTATTACGGCGGTGAGCATCAGCAGACTGCCGGGTAGAAGATGGGCGATATGCAGACTTGAGCCACCGATCTGAGGATAACTGGTAATCTTCAGATAAAATCTGATGACCAAGATGGTGGTAATCGCCGTTACGAAAAAACTGTCGAACAGCTGGGCGAACTCGACGTTACGGACGATTCTTACTAACCGGACCATGCTTTAACTTTAGCAGTTTTACTTCAGTTTCTGATAGCTCCCGCCACCGTCCGATCTTGAGCCCGGTTAGATCTAACGGGCCGTATTTGGACCGATGGAGTTTTTTGACCGGCAGACCGACGGCCGTCAGCATCCGCCGAACCTGGCGGTTACGGCCTTCGTGGATAATTAACTCGATCTGGGTCGGGGATAATCTAGCGGCTTTAGCTGGCGACGTCTGGCCGTCTTCCAGATTCACGCCGATACTTAACTTGTTAAGTATCTCGTCCGTTATATTCCCTTCCACCTCGGCTTCATACACTTTATCTATCCGGAAACTGGGGTGCATCAGCTGATGCGCCAGTTCACCGTCGTTAGTCAGTAGCAGCGCGCCGGTGGTATTGAAATCCAGGCGGCCTACCGGTACCACTCGCTCGTTGATTTTTACCAGATCAGTCACTTTCACCCTGTTTTCCGGATCCTTCAGCGTAGTTACATAGCCGGCCGGCTTATGTAACAGAATGTAGCGGAGCCTTTGCGGGCCGACCCGGCGGCCGTTGACTTTCACGTCGTCGCCATCCGATACGTCGTCGTTAAGTTGGCCCTGGCGGCCATTGACGGATACGCGGCCGGCTTTGATTAGCCGGTCGGCGCCGCGGCGCGACGCCACCCCGGCCCTCGCCAAAAAAGCGTTCAGTCTCATTTATGAAAAGCCAGATAAAGGAATAAACAGCCCAGCAAAAAGAATACGACCATACCTATGTGGTTGTTCCTAGGTGTATCGGGAATAAACTTCAGCCACGAATGACCTTCGGTGGTGTACCAGTTTTTTACTCCTCTATCTTGTAGATAGTCACGCACTAGATGCTGCCAGCAGAAAAGCCATAAGATTATAAAGATGATTTTTTGGATTTTCATATTGGGAATAATGGTGGAGCTATGGGGACTCGAACCCCAGACCTCTTGTATGCCATACAAGCGCTCTAGCCAACTGAGCTATAGCCCCGCAACAGATGGATTATACAAAACTTAATCTGTTAATTCTAGTGGTGGTGGCCGTGGCCGACGCCTTTACTCATCACTAAGCGGTTGACCGGTACTGTAATCACGAAAGCGATAGCCAGAGATAGCGCCAAGCTCCACCAGAATAAAATGTTATGCAGCCGGGCATTGATGGCGCCAGGGATCAGCCATTCCGAAACGTTATCGATGATTTCCATGGAGATTATCGAAATCGTGTCAACGGCTAAAGCCAATTTTACGGCGTCTTTGGCGCTCATTTCGCTGATGGCGCCCCTAAAAGTCAGGCCGTAGCCGATTACGAACGCCAGAATGACCGCCAGGGCGGTCTGGACAGCGTTGCTGAGGTTTTGGCCCAGCGCCATTCCTAATACTTCGCCGATGCCGCAGCCGGTCAGGCAATGGCGTGTGTGGGTGATGGCCTGCCGGGTTAAGTTATCCACTGTCATGCGCCGAGAAGTTCCGCGATTATGACGGCTTCGTTGTGCTCTTGGTCCCGCGCGCCATACAGCAGTGTCAGCCGGTTATGTTCTTTAGCCAATTTTCTCAATTCATCCAGCATCTCGCTCTTAGCCTTGAGCTCCGCGCGATACTTTTTCTGGAAGTCCGCCCATTTGTTTGGATCGTGGCCGAACCACTGCCGGAGTTCCGTGCTGGGGCCGATATCTTTCATCCATAAATCCAGGGCCGCCTTTTCTTTACTGACGCCGCGCGGCCACAGCCGATCTACCAGCACCCGGCAGCCATCCTGCGGGTTCTTTGGCTCATAAATCCGTTTGATAGTAATCATTATATGGTGGAGTTGGGGAGACTCGAACTCCCTACCTCGGCAATGCGAATGCCGCGCTCTACCAGGTGAGCTACAACCCCTCGTTACTGCTTAATTTTAGCAAAAGACCGCTCGATTGAGCAGTCTTTGCTTCTTCGCGCCGCCCACCCGCGGGCCCGGGTGATAGCTTTTTGTTTTTGGTCCAAGACCGGAGCCTTAGACTTAGGGTGTTTATTTAGCGTATCTTTGCGCGAGCCCTGGAGCGCGAAGCTTAGTATAATTACACGCTTTTGCTTATTTACTGTCAATAAGTTTTAAAAACGCGGCTTCGTCTATCTGTCTAGTGCCCAGTTTGGCGGCTTTGGCCAGTTTGCTGGCGCCGACGTTAGCGCCGACGACCAAGTAGTCCGTTTCTTTGCCGACTGAGCTTTGGAAAGTACCGCCCAGCGCCCGGATGCGCTCGCCGGCTTCTTCGCGGCTCATGGAATCAAGCGCGCCGGTGACCACGAAAGCCTTACCGCTCAGAGGGCCTTCTATCTCGCGGGCCGCTTCCGGGCTGACGCCATTCTTCTCGAACTTTTCGAGCAGTCGTTTGTTGCGCGGTTCCTCGAACCACTCCACCACCGCTTCGGCGACGACCTCTCCAATGCCTTCCACTTCGGAAAGTTCATCGATCGTCGAATTACTTAACTTGTTAAGCGTTTTGAAATGGGTGCCCAGATCGATTGCCGTCTGGGTACCGATGTGCCGGATGCCCAGCCCATAGATAAAGCGAGCTAGCGGCGGATTTTTTTTATCTTTTATGGCGTTGAGGAGCTTTCCGGCCGAGATTTCGGCGAAGCGATCCAGCTTGAGCAAGTCCTCTTTGGTGATGGTATAGATATCCGCCGCGTCTTTTATAAGACCGGCTTGCAGTAAAGCGATGACGTTCTTTTCGCCCAGACCATCGATATCCAGTGACGCTTTGCTGGCGTAATGCTCTATCTGCTTCCAGGCCCGGCTGGGGCAGGCGTTGTTCGGGCAGCGCCAGACGGCTTCTTCGGCCTTAGCCTTCACCAGTTTAGTATTGCAGTCCGGGCACCGTTCCGGCATGACGAATTTCTTTTCGCTGCCGTCGCGCAGCTTCACCAACGGTTCGACGACTTCCGGGATGATGTCGCCGGCTTTGTGGACTATGACGGTGTCGCCGATGCGGATATCCTTGCGGTGGACTTCGCCTTCGTTATGCATGGTGGCCATCTGCACGGTGCTGCCGGCGACTACCACCGGCTCCAGCATGGCTACCGGCGTGGCCGATCCGGTGCGGCCGATACTGACGAATATGTCTTTGACTTTGGTGGTAGCTTGCTCGGCCGGGTATTTGAACGCCACCGCCCCGCGCGGCGCCTTCCCGACCACGCCCAGTTTGCGGAACAGCGTGCGGTCATTGACCTTTATGACCAAGCCGTCGGTGTTGAACTGCAGTTTTTGGCGCTGGTCTTCCCACTGGTTACGAAAAGCCATTATGCCCTTGACCGTATCGGTAGTCTTGGCTTCGCTGTTGGCCCTAAGACCGAGCTGCCTGATAGCTTCATACGCGTAGTCGTTCGATGGTATGTCCGAGGGCTCGCCGCGCAACATGTCATAAGCGTGGAACTGTAGTGGGCGCCCGGCGACCAACTTAGGGTCCAGCTGGCGGATGGTGCCGGCCGCCAGATTACGGGGATTGGCGAATCTGGGCAGACCTTGTTTTTCCCTGGCCTCGTTCAGCTTGGCGAACTGGTCCTTATACATGACGATTTCGCCGCGGATCTCGGTGCGTCCTTCCAGGAATTTTTCGTAACCTTTGGCTGAGCGCAGCCGCAACGGTATGGATTCTATGGTCCTGACGTTTGCCGTCACGTCTTCGCCGATGAAGCCATCGCCCCTGGTGATGCCTTGGGCCAAGACGCCGTCCTGATAAACCAGCGCGCAGGCCAGTCCGTCCATCTTAAGATCCATGAAATATTCGATAGCCTCGGAGTTGGACAGTTTCTTTATCCGCGCGATCCAGGCTTCCAGTTCGTCCCGGTCGAAAACGTCGTTGAGACTGAGCATCCGGCTGCTATGCTCTATCTTTTTGAACTGCGGCAGGGCTTGGCCGGCTACCCGCTGGGTCGGCGAGTCCGGAGTGATCAGTTCGGGATGCTCGGTCTCAATCTGGGTGAGCTCGTGCTTCAAGCTATCGGCGGCGGCTTCGCTCATCGTCGACTTATTCAGCACATGATAGTTATACCGATAATCGTTGATGAGCTCCCGCAGTTTGGCGGCCCGCTGCGCCGGTGAATCGGCCATTATTCCAGCAACCCTCTGTATAAGCTATATAGATAGGTGTGAGCGAACAGCACCGCCAGGGCGCTGAGACAGAAAAATACCGGCGGCACGATGAATGACGCCCACAGTATCAGCGGCGTTATGACGACGCCCATAACCAGGAATATGAAGATCGGCATGAACAGGACGCGTCTGATTACGGCTAATCGGCGGTAGCGCACCAGATCGCGGGCCGATCTAAGGGCCTGCCGCGGCAACATATCCGGCAGAGTGACTATATATAAGGCGAAGATCGAGGCGCAGATCATATAGACGGACCAGGCCGCCAGGATAATCAGGCCGGCGATGGCCACGATATTGGCGGCGCCGGAACCGGCGAAAACGCTGTTGGATAACAACGCCAATACCACAGCGCCGATGGTGACCGGCAACAGCTGGACCAGTATAACCAGGACGATCAGCATGAAAGGCACGAGCGGCAGGGTGGAATTATAGTAGGCGGTTTTTATCCTGACCTTCTGGCCTGACATAAGATGTCGCAAAGCCCAGATGATTACCAGGCTGACTACTATGAATAAGACCGTCTGCAACGATGAGCCGGTGGCGCTGCCGGAAGTGCCGGATGTCCCTACCAGCGAAGCGAAGCCCCCGGCGGCGTGCCATATGCTATTGCCGCTATTCGTTTGCAGATCGGATTTAATAGTCTGGAAATTGTCGCTGATGTTGCTCACGCCGCCTAGCAATATATTAAGGAAAAGATATACGGCGATGATGCCCAGCAACGGTTTCCAGTTGTTTCTTATCGTCTTCAATACCTGTCCGGTCAGACGGAAACTGCCGATCAGCCGGCCTCTTTTCTGGGCCTGTTTCTTAGCCTTGTCGCGCTGCTGTTTATTGGTAAGCTTCCGGGTACGTCCAGCAGCGGCCGCGGTCTTATCAGGCCGTTTCTTCACCTCTTTAGCCATCACTATATTATAGCTGAAAACAGAGGTGTCTGCCCGTTTTTTAGAGCTTCATTTCGCGCAGGGCCTTGATGCGGGCCTCGATCGGCGGATGGGTGCTAAACAGGTTTAGGAAACTGTGTCCCTTCAGCGGATTGGCGAAAAACATATGGGCCGTGGAAGTGTTCTGGACACGGGTGGCGCTGCCAGTCTGCTCGATTTTTTCCAGGGCGCTGGCCAGTCCTTCGGGATAACGGGTCGTCAGGGCGCCGGTGGCGTCGGCCAGGTATTCGCGGCGGCGGCTGATGGCCAGCTGCAGCAAGGTCGCCGCGAACGGCGCCAGTATAGCGGCGAAGATGGCGATCGCCAGCGTCAACTGATTGTTATTCTCGCGGTCATCGCCGCCCCAGAACGAGATCCTCAGGAAGAAGTCGGCGATCATAGAGATAATACCTACGAGCGCGAAGGCTATGGTATTGACCCGCATATCGTAGTTTTTTACGTGGCCCAGCTCGTGCGCTATCACGCCCTGCAGTTCGTTATCGTCCATTATTTGCAACAGCCCGCTGGTGGCGCAGACTACGGCGTTGTTATAGTTGCGCCCGGTAGCGAACGCGTTTGGCGAAGGATCATCCATTATATAGACCTTAGGCATCGGCAGGCCGTCGGTTATCGCCAGGTTCTCAACCGTCCGCCACAGCCGCGGGTCATCGCTTTTCTGAATTTCCTTAGCCCGGTTGACGGCCAAAGCCATCTTGGCGCCGGCGAAGTAGCTGAATATCGAATAAGCGATGGAAAATATACCGACAAAGAAAAGCAGTCCAGGGTTGCCTTCGGCGCGTCCGATGACATAACCCAATCCCCAGAGCAGAGCCAGGAAAAACAACATCAGTACCACCGTCCGGCGCTTATTGCTGGCTATCTGTTCGTACATTATTGAATATTATTTGGACTTAGCCTTGGAATCAGCTGAGAAATCGACCTCTACCGGCTTGTTGACGGCCGCTTGCTCGCCGGCGTCGACTTCGAAGAAGTCGCGGGTCTTAAAACCAAGCATGTTGGCGAACAGGTTAGTTGGGAAAGTCTGGATCTTGACGTTCAGGTCGCGGGCGGCGCCGTTGTAGAACCGGCGGGCGGCCTGGATCTTATCCTCGGTGTCGACCAATTCGCCCTGCAGTTGCTGGAAACTCTGGTTAGCTTTTAGGTCCGGATAAGCTTCGGCTACGGCGAACAGGCTTTTAAGCGCGGCCTGGAACTGGTTGTCAGCCTTGGCGGCTTCGGTGACGGTCTGAGCGTTGAGCGCCTGGGCCCGGGCTTCGGTGACTTCTTCGAAGACGGTCTTTTCGTGGGAGGCATAGCCCTTAACGGTGTTCACAAGATTAGGGATAAGGTCGTAGCGGCGCTTAAGCTGGACCGAGATATCGCTCCAGGCTTCGTCTACCCGCACCTTGGCTCTAACCAGACCGTTATAGAGCAGCGCGACGATCGCAGCTAGCACGATGACTATTATCAAAATTATCATTCCCATGATTTATCCCTGTTTATAAAGCTAAATTATAGACGATATGGGCCCTCATAAAAAGGTTATTATTAAAAGCGGATGAAAAAGCTCTGGACCCTCCTGGCAATCTTACTGATATCGGTTGGCGTTTGGCGCTATAGCCGGCCGGTGCCGGAGGCCACGGCGCTCATAAGCCTGCCGCCGGCGCCGACGACCACCGCCATAGATCTGCCTTGGCCGGCGGCCGGCCAATCGGCTCTGGGAGCGAAAGATTACGGCCTGCTGTCCACGCATAACCCGCAGCAACCGGCGCCGATCGGCAGCATAGCCAAGGTAATAACCGCTCTGGCGGTCCTGCAAAAGAAGCCGATATCGGGCGACCAGGGCGAGACCTTGGTACTGACTGATAACGACGTCGCCTTGTTTAACAAATATTATTCGCAGGACGGTTCGGTAGCGCAGGTGGCGGTCGGCGAGCGCATCACTGAATATCAGGCTCTGCAGGCCATGATGCTGCCTTCGGCCAATAATATGGCCGACACCATGGCCATCTGGGCGTTCGGCTCAATCGGGAATTACGTGACCTATGCCAATAAGATGGTCAGGAACCTGGGTCTGGATCAAACTTCAGTCGGCGACGCCAGCGGATTCGCCGACAGCACTACCAGCACGTCCGCCGACCTGGTGAAACTGGGTATAGCCGCCATATCGGACCCTTCCATCGCGTCAATCGTGGGGCAGACATCGGCGGTACTGCCGGTGGCCGGGACGGTCAATAACGTTAACTGGCTGCTGGGCCAGGACGGAGTATTCGGCATCAAGACCGGCAACACCGAAAAGGCTGGCGGCTGCTATCTGTTCGCGGCCAAACGCCAAATCGGCGCCCAGCAGATCCAGCTGGTGGGAGCCGTGCTGGGCGCGCCGGAGCTAAACCAGGCCATAAGTTCGGCCGACAGTCTGTTAAAGGCTAGCGACGCCAACTTCCAGCCGGTAACAGTCATCCATAAAGGCCAGAAACTAGCTACCTATATAACGCCTTGGGGCTCCCAGGCAGAAGTCAGCGCCAGGCAGGACCTTTCGTTATTGGTCTGGAAAGGTTCGGCCGTCAGGATCCTCAACGGCCCGACGGATCTCCAGCCGCCGGCTTCGGCAGGATATAGGACCGGCGCTATCACCGCCAACGACGGTGAAAAATCGGCCTCTGTCCCTCTGTTCCTAAAGCAGGATATTAAAGGCCCAAGCTGGTACTGGCGGCTGGCGCGGCGCTAAATACTTAACTTGTTAAGTATTTTTTATATCTGTTATCTATGCTAATATATCCATGTCAAACGGGCGAATGGCGGAATTGGTAGACGCGCTAGCTTCAGGAGCTAGTGTCCGCAAGGACGTGGAGGTTCAAGTCCTCTTTCGCCCACCAGACAGCTTCACCTCTCAAGGTGAAGTTTTTTATAGCCGTGTTATGATTATGGTTAAGAAATCATGAGTTTAACAGATAGTATCATTGCCTGATGTCTAAGATTGCCCACTATTTGCAGGAGCATCTCAATGGCGAAGTGACCGATTCTTTGGAGGTCCGTCGCTATTTTTCTACCGATGCCAGCATACTCCAGATAACTCCGGCAGTGGTCACCTACCCTTCCAACGAGAACGATGTCCGTAAAGTCGCCCGCTTTTCCTGGCAGCTGGCCCAGCGCGGCAAAATCCTGCCTATCACCGCCCGGGGCGGCGGCAGCGATACGTCCGGGGCGGCCATCGGCAGTGGTATCGTGATGGTCTTTACCGCTCACATGAACCGTATCCTCACCTTAGACCCCAAGAAAGAATTCGTGACCCTTGAACCCGGTATAACTTTCGGGACTCTGCAGCAGACTCTCTACACCCATGGCCTGTTTCTGCCGCCCTACCCCGCTACCAGCGCTTACGCCACCATCGGCGGCGGCCTGGCCAATAACATCATCGGCGAAAAATCGGTCAAGTATGGGGATATGAGCAAATACGTGGAAAAACTCAGCGTCGTCTTGGCCAACGGCGAAGTCATAGAGACCAAGCCGCTCAGCAAACGCGAACTCAATAAAAAACTGGGGCTGACGAGTCTGGAAGGCGATATTTACCGCGGTATCGACGCGTTGATAGAAGAGAATCACGCCCTGCTCGCGGATGAGAAAAAACGGATGCTCAGCCCGCGCAACCGCGCCGGTTACAACCTGTTCGACGTCAAGAAAAAAGGCGGCCTCGACTTGACCCCACTGATCCTCGGCTCGCAAGGCAGTCTGGGAATCATCACGGAAGCCACTTTGCAGCTGGTGCAGCACAACCCGCAGACCGAACTCGCGGTGCTATCGTTTGGCAGCCTGGCCGAGATGCACGACATACTGCCGCGTGTCCTCGCTTTGAACCCAAGTATCTGCGAGATGATCAATAAGACCGCGGTGTATGAGGTCGCCAGGCTTAACCCCACCCAGCTCAATGGCATCATGGATAATCCGGCCGCCGATATCCATCTGATAATAGAGTTCGACGATAGCAAAGAAGGTTCGCAGAAAAAAGCTCTGAAGTCCTTACAGAAATTAGCCGAACGTGGCGGAGCGGCTTTGCGCGTCGCTGACAATACCGAGGAGCGAGAGAAGATAAACAAACTGCGCCGCTCGGTGGCTACATTGTTCTTTGAAAACCGCGGCAACGCCAAGGCCGTACCGGTAGCCGAAGATGTCTCCCTGCCGCTGGACCGGCTGGTGGACTTCATGCACAAGACCATGGAGATTTATAACGCCGCCCAGCTGCAGCCGGCCATGTGGGGACACGCCGGTGACGGCATAGTCCGGATGCATCCGGTGCTGGATCTAAGCCAGATCGGCGACCGGCAGCGACTGTTCAAGGTAGCTGATGCCGTTTATAACACGGCTCTGACCATGGGTGGCAGTATATCCGGCAGCTCCGGCGACGGCCGGGTACGCGCGCCTTACATGGGTCACGTTTACGGCCAAGAGGCCTGGCAGATGATGCTGGCCGTCAAAAAGATATTCGACCCTCATGGCATCCTTAACCAAGGTGTCAAAACCGCTACCGCTCAGCAGGTCAAGGAATCGCTCCGAACCACTTATTCACCGGGGCGCCACGAACACCTGCCGCATAATTAGATATAAGCGGTCTTTCGACTTATAATAAACGGGTGATCAAAGCCCGCAACCTTAGCAAAACTTACCATTCCCGGAATCCTAGGGACTGGACCTCTAAGAAAGCGGTGGATGATCTGTCTTTCCAGGTGGAAACCGGCAAGGTCACCGGCTTTCTGGGGCCAAACGGCGCCGGCAAATCCACCACCATGCGCCTGATGCTGGGGCTGGATAACGGTCAGGGCAAGACGACTTATGACGATAAACCTCTTAAAAGCTACGCCAATCCGTCTCGTACGGTCGGCATACTACTGGAGGCCAAGGCCTTCCACCCCACCCGCACGGCGCGCAACCACTTAAAAGTATTGGCGGCGGCCGGTAATATCCCTTCCAAACGCGTCGACGAGGTGCTCGATATCGTCGGATTGACCGACGTAGCCAAGCAAAAGCCCGGGAAGTTCAGTCTGGGCATGAGCCAGCGCTTAGGCATCGCCGCGGCCATCCTGGGTGAACCTAAGTACCTGATCCTGGACGAACCGGCCAACGGTCTGGATCCCGAAGGCATAGCCTGGCTTCGTGAGTTTCTGAAGGATTACGCCAAACCCGGCCGCGGCGTTTTCGTTTCCAGTCACCTGCTCAGCGAGATGTCTCAGATGGCCGACAACGTAGTGGTCATCGGTAAAGGCAAATTAATCGCTGATACATCCATCGACAAATTGCTGGCAGGCAGCAGCACCTCGGTCTTTGTTAGAGTCAGCAGCACGGAAAGCATGGTAAAGGCTCTGGACAAAGCCGGGCTGAAGTTTCAAAAAGAAGGCAGAGGGCTGGTAGTCGCCTCGGTTAAAACCGACGAGATAGGAAAGTTAGCCCACGCGGCTGAGTTGACCGTATTGGAGCTGACTCAGCACTCGGCCTCACTTGAGCAGGCGTTCCTGGAGCTAACAGAAGGTACTGAAGAGTTCCAAGCCCAGACTAAAGGAGAGCGGAAATGAGACAGTCGCTTAAAGCTGAGCTCAGGAAAGTCCTTAGTGTCCGCTCCACTTACGCCATATCTGTTTTCTTCTTATTATTGTTGGGTTTTATCGCGTTCTACGGCCAGGGATACAAAGCCGTACCGCAAGATATCGACCAACTATTGCTAGCTGGAACCATCACTGCTTTTGGCAATATTACATCTGTCGCGGGCGCGTTAATCGCTCTGTTATTGATGGCCCACGAATACCGCTATAACACTATCACTTATACCCTCACGGCCAGCAATAGCCGGACCAAGGTTATCTTGTCGAAGATGCTGGTCATACTCGGCTTCGTGTTCGTTTTTTCAGTCTTCGCTACTATCATGTCGCTGGCGTTAACGGTCGGCGGCTTGGCGGCGGCCGGACATAGCCTGCCGCATCAAGATATTAATTATCTGGTGTTTTTTGGGAAGATTGTTTTCTTCGCGGAAGCCTATGCCCTGGCCGGGTTGCTAGTGCCAACCTTGGTGCGAAACATGCAAGCCTCCGTGGCCATATTATTCATTGTTCCGAACACCTTGGAGCAGCTGTTGGGGCTTGTGGTCAAAGATCCTGCGAAATGGCTGCCGTTCACAGCCTTGGCGCAGGTTGTTGAGCCACCCGTGAAAGCTGGACCTCATGGCGGTATTCCGGTTAATCCGGTTTCGCCACTCCGGGGCGGCATAACTTATTTGGTATACCTCGTTGCCGGCTGGCTGATTACCTGGTTCTTTTTCCTGCGGCGCGACGCCAATTAACCATAATTGAATAACCGTTCTTAAATCTGTATAATTACCCCTGTTCTTTAAGGGTGAGTGGTGAAATTGGTATACACGCAGCCTTGAGGTGGCTGTGCCGCAAGGCGTGGAGGTTCAAGTCCTCTCTCACCCACCAAATCATATGTTTTTGACCCGGGCGCTTAGCTCAGTTGGCTAGAGCATCTCGTTTACACCGAGGGGGTCGGGGGTTCGAGTCCCTCAGCGCCCACCAGTACTTCCCGCGCGTGCGGGTTTTTGTTTTGTCCGTTTGGAGATACAATTAATACAAAGGGGAGGTAATCATGGCGATATTCTGGGTAATCCTGGTCATCTTATTAATTCTGATCATAACCGGCGTGCGTATCATCAATCAGTACGAGCGCGGCGTGGTCTTGAGGCTGGGTAAGGTTCGGCCGGACGTCAAAGAGCCGGGCCTTCGGCTGATTATCCCCATCGTCGACCAGCTGAAGAAAATCAGCATCCGCATCGTTACCTTGCCGGTGGACAGCCAGCAGGTTATAACCAAAGATAACGTGTCCATCGACGTGGCCGCGGTGGCCTATTACCAGGTCAAAGACGCCATCAAGTCGGTGGTCGAGATCGAAAACGTCATTAGCGCTACCTACCAGATAGCCCAGACAACCGTCCGCAACGTGGTCGGGCAGAGCTCTTTAGATGAAGTCCTAAGTAACACGGCCGATATCAACGATAAGATCAAAGAAATCCTAGATACGGCCACCGCCGGTTGGGGTATCTACGTCAGCACCGTTGAACTGAAAGATATCAAGTTGCCAGACACCATGCAGCGGGCCATGGCCCGTCAGGCCGAGGCCGAGCGCGAGAAGCGGGCCAAGATCATCGCCGCCGAAGGCGAGAAGCTTAGCGCGGCGGCTTTGGGCGACGCCGCCGATATCATCGCCAAACACCCCATCGCCCTGCAGCTGCGCAACCTGCAGACCCTAACCGAGATATCCAGCGAAAAGAACAGCACCGTCATCTTCCCGGCCCAGTTCATGAGCACGGTCGAAGACATCAAATCTTTCCTGGCCAAAGAAAAATAAGATTGGCTGCCTTGTAAAAACAGAGGTAATTTCGTAAAATACGCCTTGTAGCCAGACAATTTTACGAAACTACGCAGTGCGGTGTTTCGTAAAATGGAGAGGAGGAAGCGACCTGAGGCTGAAGTAAGCAAGTATCACGCGTTTACGCAAGCCGGCACGTCGATTCCGACGAGGCTCTTTAGCTCAGTTGGTAGAGCAGAGGCCTGAAGAGCCTTGTGTCCCCAGTTCGAGTCTGGGAGGAGCCACCATAAACCACCCCGGAATATCGGGGTGTTTTAATTACTGACTGCTATTTTCATATGCGATACCAAAGCGTCGATGCCGAGGTCCGGATAGCCGGAAATACCTTGGGCCGCCCAGGGGTCTGGCTGACCGAATGCCGTCCAGGACTCAGGCGATTGCGCGTCTATCTCGATATCGCCACCGGTACGATCAACGTTTATCATGCCGTATGTTTTAAGCGCCTGGGCGACAATCTTTTTTAAGCCTGTTAAACCCGAGATGTCGTAATTAGGATCTAGCACCAAACGGGCGCCCTCCGGAATACCACCTGTTAATGAGCCATCCGAACTATAGGAAGGGAATACGAAACTCTTGGAAACCACTGAAGCGGGCAGTGAAACCGATAATACATGGTTGATCGCTCCGGCTTTGACCTCTTGCGGCGTCACTATGCCAGAGGCTAGCGTTAACGAAGAACCTCTGCATCCGGCTATCGTGTAATAGTACTGTCCCGCCTTAGCCACAGCTACCGCTCCTGCCGTCCAGTTACTACCAGATTTCGCGGCTTGCCACATCTCTACAACCGATCCGTCAGGCTGTTCCACGACCAGATGGGCGTCAGTCCCGGAGGCCGGCTTGGCCGCTAATGGAGCGCGGAAAGTAGTGGTACCCGGATTAGTACCCCATCCGTTAGTGTTGGTTACAGTAACTTGCGGGTCGCTGGATGTCGCCTTCACATAAGCGACGCCATAACCAGCGACTGCTAAATCTGACTTAGGGTTCGACGTAAGAGCGCCTGATAACGATGATAGTAGGCTTGCCGAGTCGCCGCGCCACTTGGTGGAATCTGTCCAGCTAGGCGCCTGCTGTGCGAATACACCAAGATTATTTGGAATTGTCGAGCTGCTTCCGCCTCCCGTATATGTTTGGCCATAGTTTGACAACAGGATGGACAAGTCCAAGACGTTGACTGCGCCATCGCCGTTGATATCGGCGGTTGAGCTGGTAGCGCCATAATTGGATAGCAGGATGGACAAGTCCTGGATATTAACGGTATTATCACCGTTCAAATCACCGGACAGATTCGGGTTAGGCGCGGCGAACGCTCTAAAGATCAGATAGCCTATCAGAGAAAAGGCTATGATGAAGATTAAGAGCTGGGGGCGGGAGAGTGATGTTCGTTTTAGTGGGAGTATTTTCATTTTAGTCATAGGTATTAGCTATGCCTGACTTAAGCATAATTATTACTTAAACCGTGCAATAGTCAAAGAATGATTGGCGTCAAAGCTTATTTGGACACATCCACATCTATATTCCAGAGATAAATCTTACTGAAGTAGTAGTTAAGCCTATCCATAATAAGGAACGGCTCTCGAAAGAGGGCCGTTTTGTTTGCGACAACCTGTCCCCTAGCGAAAGGAGGTTTTCCTTTTGAGGTTGCCGCACAAACGTCATCGCACGTACCTTTCGCATACACAAGGAGTAACTGTGGATAAGAAGAACACGGGCGCCGCGCTTATCGGCACCGCCAAGCAGTGCATCGAGACCGGCAATATCGGCCAGGGATTGGAGTTGTACTGGGCCCTCAAGGGCTCGGGTTTCAAGTTCGACCGCCACACCCGGTATCTCGAGGCAATCACCTGGAGCCGCATCGGCCGGTACGAGCAAGCCCGGGACGGCTTCCAGCAGCTGCTCAGCGACGAAGGCACCAAAGGCACGGCTTTCCGCGCCGACGTCGTCCGTGAGCTGGCCCACGTCCTGATCAAGCTCGATCAGGCCGATGGGCTCGAAGAGCTTCTCAATGAAGCCGAAGAGATCTACAAGCAGCAGAAGATGACGTCCGAGGTCGGCACGATCCGCTACCTGCAGGGTCTCGTGCTCATGCACGGCGGACAGTTCGAAAAGGGACTGAAGCTGATCGCCGAAGGCACATCTTCGGAGATGCGGGTGCCGGACTTCGTACCGCCCGCTTGGGGCGGCAACGGCAGGGAGATCGACTCGATCGCCGAAACCGCCCGCACGGCTCTGGCCGTGACCACGGCATAGTTCACGCGCGATAGCGAACCGGCCGGGCGGGGTTCATCCCCTGCCCGGCCAATGGCCCGGGGATATAGGGGCTATTTCCCCGGGCCTCTTTTCTTAATCTAAGTGTTCACGGTAGTTAAGTTGCCGTGGGCGTCAATTGGGCAGTTATCGGTTGTTCCTAGCCAGCCAAAGTGAGCGGACAGATAGTCAGCTACCGAGTTAAAGGCGGGCCCACCGTACACGCTTGGTCCGGCATTAAGTATGTCGCCGATAGTCGGGTCAGAAGGCGCGCCGCTCTTCAGCACGGCGGCACCAGCTATGGTGTTGTAGTGTACATTTAACAGACCCGTTATGTCGTAAGGCGTGCCAACTAAGTTCTGATAGTTCTGAGCCCAGAATCCAGGTGAGCACCAGTAAGCGTTAACCGTCAATTGTTCGCAGTCAGAACTGTCGCCGATGTAGTTTGAATTGCCGGCTACACTGGCTTTATAGGCGTAGGACCCGGCCGCTAAGGCCGCGGAGTTCGCCGACCTTACCAGAGACGAATCGTTTTCATCCGCGCCTAAATTGGCGACACTGCTTCCATCACCCGTACAGTTGCTATTCGTATAGAAAGTGAACGTGATCGCGGGCGTAGCAAACCCGCTGACATTTCCCGTCAATGAAGCCGTATCGTGGACGACCGAGCCGGTAGCCACCGACGTAACGATCTGGTGATTAGCGTTGTGAATATTCGTAGTAACGGCCAATTGGGCTTTGTTCACCGCGAAAGGTTCGCAGCTGCTATCCGCGCCGATGTAGTTGTCGTTACCGGACACGCTGGCGCGGTAGGCATAATTGCCCGCGCCCAAAGCCAGGCTATCCGCCGACTTATACGCTCCGCTTTGTTCCGTACCATCATTGCCAACGGCTGAACCGTTCGCGCAGGAATCAGTATAGTTACCGGTTAAGGTGAAGCTTACCGTGGTCGGAACCGTGAAGCCGCTCACACCGCCGGTAACAGTCGCCGTGTCGTGGACCACCGAGCCTAGCGCTACGCTGTCATTGGTAATGTCTTGATGAGACACATCGTGGACTATGGTAGAGATACTTAACTGGGCCTTATTGACCGTAAACGGCTCGCAGTCGCTCGTAGAACCGATGTAGTTGTCGTTACCGGTCACCACGGCCATGAAGTTGTAGGTACCAGCCGCCAAATTGGATTCGCTGGTCGATGGATGGGCGACGCCGCTGCCATCAGGGGCGACAGTATTCAAAGTAGTAGCTCCGGAAGTACTGCCGTTAGTGCAGCCGACGCCTTTGTCAAAGAAGTAGAACGTGACGCTAGGCAAAACAAAACCGCTCACACCGCCTGTTACAGCGGCGGAGTCGTGGGCGCCCTCGCCTAAGTTCAAATTACCCGTCAGGGGTTGGTCCGGGCTATCGGAATGAACGGTCGTGTTGATCCCTAACTGGGCTTTGGTAACCGTGAATGTCTCGCATGTACTGATACTGCCAAGATATCCATTCATCCCGGGCCACTGGGCCTTGAACACGTATGTGCCGGGGGTTAATGCCGTAGTAGCGCTTGACGGGTCGGCGATTCCGGGATTGCCGCCGTTTAGAGCGACCGTGCCCATCGTAGTACCGCCAGCAAACGTCGTGTCTGCGGTGCAGGCGGCGGCCGTGGTGTAAAAGCGGAAGTTAACGCTGCCGGTTGGCACGGCTGATGGCGTCAGCGTTACGGTTGCCGTATCGTGAATTACAGAACCCAGATTGACGTTAGATCCTACTGGTACAGTAGTATTAGACGCATTCTTTAAAGTAGTCGTAGTTACAGAAGTCCCTCCTGGACAGCCGTGGCTTATGACCAAGTTTGCGGCGCCTTTACCTAAAGAACCGACAAAAGTAACGTTTGCCGTCAATGTCGATAAGTTGTAGTAAGGCGTAGTGGCCTTCATCTCGTGGCCGGTCTTCGTCATCGTGTAATCGCCGGTACCGGATCCGCCAAGGTGTAATGTAGCGGACGATACGGTTTCGGCGCCCCCACCCAGCGTGAATACCCACAACAGATATGATGTATTACTGGCGCTGCATTCGATTGTATCTAAAGAACCGTTCGTTGTTCCCTGGCCTTTCCAGTTCACGGTATTAGCGGCCAAAGCGGTGACGGCAATGCCCGTGATGCCTATCGCCAACGCTAAAGACGCTATAAAAATTTTTGTCTTAGTAAAAAGACGATTCCTATACCTCATAAACCCCTCCTTGAATTGATTGTCCAACCTCACTGGCCTATATAGGCCGGTCAAACGGAATAATAGCACTTTTCACAAGCGGACAAAAACATGTTATACACAGCCGTTCACAGATGAGCGTATCTGTTTATTACCGGTGTTGTAGTTTATGCTTATGTCAAATATATGGTGCTATAATAAAGACACTATTTAAGGAGGGGCAGCTCGCATGCTTCGATATAACGTCCGTTCAGGTGTTAGAAAAATAAAAACGAAAACAGCACTGGCTATTTCTGTATTTGGTTTAGGTGCCGCAGGCTTCGTAAGTTCAATGATAATAATGGGAGCAGCACATGCTGCGCCGAGTAGCAATTACATATTATTTGGGGATGCAGCTATCGTTAGCGGCGGTAATCCCGGGAGCGCCGTTCAAGCAACTTCTTCTAGCGGTGGTGCTGGCTACGGTGGAGTAAACTTCAATGACCCATCAGGTCTTACGGTAGGCCAGTTAACTAATTTGAGTACGGACTATCGGATGACAGCAGGAGATTGTGGAGGCGGAGCACCTCGTTTTTCTGTAGGTGTTACAGATGGAACACATACAGGCAATATATTTGTCTATCTTGGACCTGCCCCAAGTTATACAGGATGTGCTACAACCTGGACTAACACAGGTAACCTAGTCGCTTCTTCAAGTCTTGTAGATACTAGTCAACTTCCTGGTGGAACTTTTTACGACACATATAGTAACGCTCAGGCAAATTACAGTAGCTACACAATAACTGACATATCACTAGTAGTTGATGCGTATTGGTCAGCTATAAGCAACGACCCACAGACCGTACAAATAGATAACACTGCAATTAATACGACAACCTATGGCTTCGAACCACCGACAGTAACTGTCACAATCGACAAATATGTGGATGGAAGTCAAGCGACATCAGTAGATACTAACAACGCATCGTTCCCGATGGTTTCAACATGGAGTGCATCCAATATTGGCTCTGGCACTGGTAATTACAGTTTGAGTCCGTCTGGTTTTAACAATCCTAATCCATACTATGCTACAACCTCTGACATGACTGTGGGAGCGAGCTATACAACAAATGAGGTGCTTGGCACAAATGTTTCTGCTATATGCTCAATCAACGGCGGCGGATATGCACTTGTGGGCTACACTACCGGTGATACGTTAGCACTTGCAGCTGCTGCTACGCCAACTCCTACAATTCCTGCATTTACTAACTTGCAGACCAATAAGTTTGTAATTGTTTGGAATAAGAGTTGTACGAAATTAACAAACTCAGATCAGTGTAAAAACGATGGTTGGAAGAGCTATGGTTCGACATTCAAGAACCAGGGTGACTGCGTTAGCTACGTTGCCACTCAGGGTAAGAATCAGCCAAGCGGACCCGCCAAACACTAAAAAGTAAATACACTAATAAAGTAAATACTAAATAAAGTTTCTAAAGAGCTCGGGCAACCGGGCTCTTTTCTTTTAATACGTAAGCAATTTTACTGCGGCGTTTTTGAGAGTAGTGTTAAATCGTACGACTAATAAGGAGGTTCGCATGACCTACAAACTCGGTAAAAAAGTAAAGCAGGACAAGAAAGTAGTAAGGAGATATCTGGCAGGTATCGGAGCTAGCCTGGCGATACTAGC
>Ga0105238_10000968_pt1 | contig 29356 bp, 25 predicted proteins | sample KBSC34metaG_FD_81526 | JGI IMG/M metagenome (GOLD analysis project Ga0105238, IMG submission 81526) | Corn rhizosphere microbial communities from Kellogg Biological Station, Michigan, USA - KBS C3-4 metaG | ecosystem: Host-associated > Plants > Roots > Rhizosphere > Soil | place: Michigan, USA...
CGTTCCACGACTTCTCGGACACCGGCGGCGCCTATGGCTTCAACCAGGTCGACTACGAAGCCATCCAGCACGTGCCGATCCTGCGCGAGGCCTGGGTGCTGTCGTTCCGCGCGGCCGTCTCGACGACCACGAACAAGCGTGGCGAAGACATTCCGTTTTTCATGCTGCCAGCCGTCGGCGGTGGATCGTCGCTGCGCGGCTATTCGAGCTGGAGATTCCGCGATCGCAACAGCCTCGAGCTCCAGGGCGAGTGGCGCGTGATGGTCAACCGGTATGTCGACATGGCCGTGTTTTACGACACGGGTAAGGTCGCCCCAAACACGAGTGACCTGAATCTCGATCACCTGCAGCACGACGCCGGCCTCGGCTTCCGCTTCCACGGGCCGATTTCCACGCCGCTTCGAATCGACTTCGCGAAGGGTTCGGAGGGGTTGTCGATCGTGTTTGCCGCGTCGGCGTCCTTCTGAGGCAGTCATGGCCATACAGCGACTTCTCGCCGCCGCATTGATCGTCGCCGCCGGCCTTGTGGCCACGGCGGCGCAACCACGCTTCTACTCCGACGATCCGCTGTCGCGCGAGCCCGAAAGTCAGGATGCGTCCGCCGCCGCGCCGGAAGACATCGGGCTGATGTACGAGCTTGCGTACAACCTGTTCGTGACGTCGGATCACAAAGCCTCGAATACGCGGGCGCAGAACGTCAACACCATCGACGAAGTACCCGATTCGAGCTGGTTCACCAATCGCGTTCTCAGTCGCCCGATCTCGGCGAGCGAGCTGGCGAGAGGGCCGGTGGTCGGCGCACGCCCCGCTCCGGAGCGGTGGACCATCATTCGCGAGAAGAGCGCGGGCGCTTATCCCGGCTTCACGGCGAGAGACGCCAACGGCGAAACCTGGTTCGTGAGCTTCGATCTGCCGGCCAATCCGGAAGGCGCGTCGGCGTCGGTCGTGATTGCGTCGAAGCTGTTCTGGGCGCTCGGCTACAACCAGGTGGAGCTGTTCATCACGAAATTCGATCCGCGCAGCGCGGTGATCGATTCGAAGGCGACCAAGCGCCGCCCGTCGGGAGACCGGACTCCGTTCACTCGCGACGATCTCGACGAGGTGCTCGAGCGTGCGGCGCCCAACGCCGACGGCACGTACCGGGTCGTCGCGGGCCGGCTCCTGTCTGGCAAAGTGCTCGGCGGCTTCCGCTATTCCGGCACTCGTCCGGACGATCCCAACGACACGGTGCCGCACGAGCACCGGCGCGAGCTGCGCGCCTTGCGGGTGTTCGCCTCCTGGCTGAACCTGACCGACCTCAAGGCCGGCAACACGCTCGATACCCTCGTGACGGAGAACGGCCGCTCGGTCGTGAAGCACGTTCTGCAGGACGTCGGCTCGACGTTCGGGATGGCCAACGGCGAGCACGAGTGGGACCTCGGGTACGAACACTTCTACCAGTCGGGTCCATCTCGCCGGCGCCTCGTGTCGTTCGGCTTCTGGCTCAGTCCATGGCAGACGGTGCCGTACGAGGAATATCCGGCGACGGGAAAATTCGAAGGTGAACGATTCGACCCCACGCAGTGGAAGCCGCAAACGCCGACCACCGCCTACATGGAGATGCGCGCGGACGACGCGTTCTGGGCGGCGCGGCGCGTGATGGCGTTCGACGACGAGCTGATACGCGCGGCCGTGAGCACCGGCGAGTTCGGTAACAAGGCCGCGGAGGCGCACCTGGCCTCGGTGCTGATGCAGCGGCGCGACGCCGTCGGCCGTGCCTATCTCACCGGGGTGAATCCGCTCGTCAACCTGCGGCTCGACGAGACCGGCACGCTCAGGTTCGACAACGCCGCTGCCAAATTTGCCGAGGCCCCCGCGGAGTACGAGGCGGCCTGGGCGCGTTTCGACAACGCCACCGACACGTCGGCGCCCATTGCGAAAACGCAAAGCCGGACGATGGCGATCGCGGCGCCGGCCAACCTGCCGTCTGCTCCCGGAACGTACATCGAGGTGGTCATCTCGACCACCGGCTCGACACATCCGGCGTGGAAGCAGCCGCTCAAGACCTACTTCCGCCGCGCGGCCCAGGGGTGGACGCTCGTCGGCGTCGATCGTGGCGTTCCGGGCGGGGATGCGAAATGACGACGTTGTCAGCCCACGCCTCCGGAGGGCCAGCGGACGCGACACCGGACAAAGGTTTGATCGAGAAGCTCCTGTCGCCAGTGGCTGACGTGCGGCGCGGCGAGGTCGCCAGCGCGCTGGTCATGACGCTGACGATGTTTCTGATACTCGCGGGCTACTACCTCCTGAAGACCGCGCGGGAGATCTTCATCCTCAGCGAGGGCGGGGCCGAGGTGAAGAGTTATTCATCGGCCGGTCAGGCGCTGCTGCTGCTGGTACTGGTGCCCGCCTACAGCGCCTTTGCATCGCGCATGAACCGGACGCAGCTGGTGCTCCGAGTCACGCTCTTCTTCGCAGCCAATCTGGTGCTGTTCCTGATGGCGCTGGGGGCCGGCCTGCACATCGGTATCGCCTTCTTCCTCTGGCTCGGCATCTTCAACGTGATGGTGATCGCGCAGTTCTGGGCGTTTGCCGCCGACCTGTTCACGCAGGAGCAAGGAAAGCGCCTTTTCCCGCTCATTGGCGTCGGCAGCAGCCTGGGGGCGTGGCTGGGCTCGCTGCGCGCCGGACAAGTCCTCGAAACCGCCGGTCCGACGCGACTGCTGACCAGCGCCGCCGCGATCCTGGTGCTGTGCGCCGGCCTCGCCTGGCTTCTCGACCGGATGGTTCGTCGCAGCACGGCGAATGCGGTGGAGAAGCCCGAGGAGAAGCTGGCGGACGGGCCGAGCGCCTTTCAGATGGTGCTGTCGAACCGCTATCTTCTGCTCATCGCCGCACTCGTCGTGCTGCTGAACGTCGTGAACACGTCAGGCGAGTATCTCTTCGGAAAGTACGTCGTGGGCACGGCGGAGGCGATGTACGGCAGTGGCACCGATACCGAGGCCGCGAGGCAACAGTTCATCGGTGAAACCTACAGCAGCTACTTCAGCCTCATCAGCCTGGTGGGGTTCCTGCTGCAGGTCTTCGTGGTGTCGCGGGTCTTCAAGGCGCTCGGCGTCGGCTCCTCGCTCCTCATTCACCCGGCTCTCGCGGTGGTCAGCTACCTGCTGATGCTGCGTGCCCCGTCGTTCGAAGCAGTCCGCTGGTTGAAGATCGCCGACAACTCCGTGGCCTACTCGCTTGGCAACACCACGATGCAGGCGTTGTGGCTTCCGACCTCCCGTGAAGCGAAATACAAAGCCAAACAAGCCGTGGACTCGTTCTGCGTGCGGGCGGGCGACGTCCTGCAGGCCGGCATCGTGTACTCGGGCGAACTGACCAGTCTGAGCGTCTCCGGGTTCGCGGCCCTCAACGTCGTGTTCGCGTGTGCCTGGCTGTTCGTCGCGTCCGGATTGCGGCGACGGCTCCAGTCGCAAGAAGCGACTCGCTTGCAACCGGCGCAGTTGTAATCGCCGGCGGAAGGATGCGCATGACAACGAGCAATCGCGCAGCGGAGACGTTTCCCGGCGGGCAGCGGGCGCGGCGGCTGCTGCCGGATCACCCGCTCTCGTCCACCGTACGGGTCGAATTCGGCGCTCGTTCCGTTCGCGGCGCGTCTCACGAGATCAACGAGGATCACTACTTGATCGTCCAGCTGACGCGGCAGCAGGACACCATCGAGACCAGCCTGCCGATGACGCATGCGCGGCGATTCGACGAATACGGCTACGCGATGGTCGTGGCCGACGGCGTCGGCGACACCGGAACCGGCGAAGTCGCCAGCCGGATTGCCATTGAAACGCTGTCGGCGCTGGCCGTTCATTTCGGCAAATGGAATCTACGGGTGGACGACGCCATCGCGCAGGACATCATGGACCGGGCCCAGCGCTTCTATCGTGACGTGGACGGGACCGTGACGCAGCTGGCGTCCGGTAGCGAGCGGCCGCAGACGACGCTCACGGCGGTCTTCAGCGCCGGGAACGATATGTTCTTCGCCCATGTGGGCCACTCGCGGGCCTATCTGCTGCGCGAAGGCGAACTGCTGCGGCTGACCCGCGACCACACGCTGCAGGCGCGCGCGGCCCAGGCCGCGAACCAGCGGGCGGGCCACACCGTGCCGGGATCGCCGCTCGCGGAAGTCAACGACTACCCGCGCGACGTCCGCCACGTCCTCACGAACACGATCGGAATGCGCGGGTTGATCGGGCCGAAGATCGATCTCGAGCGCTTCAAGCTCCTCGACGGCGACGTGGTGCTCGTGTGCACCAACGGCTTGACGGACGTGGTGGACGACGTGGCCATTGCCGATCTGCTGTCGTCCGCGCAGTCGCCCGCGGCGCAGGCCGACGCGCTGGCCAGCCTGGCGATGACACAGGGCGGAGAGGACGATGTCACCGCCCTCGTCGCGCACTATCACGTGCCGTTCTAGGTTCAAGGCGGCAGGCTGACCATGGCCGGGTCTGGCGCCTCGCGGCTCAAGGCGCCTCGTTCTCTTTCCGCGAAAGTTGCCATCGGTCTGATTGCCGGGGCCGCGCTCGGTCTCTTCGTGGGCGAGTATGCCGCCGTCCTGCAGGTGGTCGCGGACGCCTACGTCAAGCTCCTGCAGATGATGGTCCTGCCGTACGTCACGGTCTCGATCATCGGCGGCCTGGGAACCCTCAACGCGGCACAAGCCAAGAACCTCGGCAAACGCGTCGGCGTAGCGTTGCTGCTGCTCTGGACGCTGGCGCTCGCGGTCGTGCTGCTGTTCCCGCTGATGTTTCCGTCCAGCGAGAACGCGTCGTTCTTCAGCACGACGCTACTCGATGAACGCGAACCGTTCGATTTCGTCAACCTGTACGTTCCGGCCAATCCCTTCAACGCGCTCGCCAACAACATCGTGCCAGCGGTGGTGCTGTTCAGCGTCATCGTCGGCATCGGCCTCATTGCGGTTCCTGAAAAAACCCGGCTGCTCGAAGTCCTGGAGGTCGCCAAGGCCGCCGTGTCGCGCGCGATGAACTTCGTAATCGCCTTGATGCCGTATGGCGTCTTCGCCATTGGCGCCGTCGTCGCCGGCACGTCGACCGTCGATGATCTGCGGCGTCTCCAGGTCTATCTGATCACCTACACGGGGATGGCCCTGCTCATGAGCCTGTGGATCCTGCCGGGACTCGTGGCCGCGCTGTCGCCGGTGCCATACCGAGTGCTGCTCGGACGCACGCGCGACGCGCTCGTGCTGGCGTTCATGACCACGAACCTGTTCGCGGTGCTGCCGATGCTCACCGAACACGCCAAAGCACTGGTCCGCGAGTATGCGCACACCGACGCGTCGGCCACCGACGTGATCGTGCCGGCGTCGTTCAACGTGCCCCACTCCGGAAAGCTGCTGTCGCTGAGTTTCCTGCTGTTCGCTGGCTGGTTTGCCGACAGCCGCGTGCCGCTGGCCGACTATCCGTGGCTGGCCGGAACCGGGCTCATCACCATGTTCGGCAACGTCAACGCCGCGATCCCGTTTCTGCTCGACATGCTGCGGATTCCGGCCGATACGTTCCGGCTGTTCGTCGCCTCCGGCGTGATCAACGCGCGATTCGGGACGCTGGTGGCGGCCGTCCACACGCTGTCGCTCGCCATCCTTGGCACGTGCGCGGTCACGGGGACCCTGTCGATCAGGTTTTCACGGCTGTTTCGCTACGTCGCGGTGACCGTGCTCCTCACGGCGTTCGTGGTCGTGTCCACACGGGTGTTGCTGCAGTTCGTGCTGGTGACGCCGCGAGACCAGCTGCCGGTGCTGGCGGACATGCGGATGCTGCGCGACCGTGGGCCCGCCGCCGTCGTGCCGTCCGCGACGGCTACGCCGCTGCCGCCGCTGACTGGTTCGATCGTCGACCGTGTGCGTCAGCGCGGGATCGTCCGCGTCGGCTATTTCGACGACAGCCTGCCGTACGCGTATCGGAGCCGCGCCGGTGAGCTGATCGGATTCGATGTCGAGATGGCGATGCAGTTGGCCGCCGACCTCAACGTCAAGGCGGAGTTCGTGCTGTTGCCGCGAGGCGCGCTCGACGCCGGGCTCGATCCCCAGCAGTGCGACATCCTGATGTCAGGCGCGGCCGTGACAACTGACCGCACGATGCGCGTCCAGTTCTCTGCGTCGTATCTCAGCGAGACCATCGCGTTCCTGGTGCCCGACTATCGGACCGGCGCGTTCTCGGACTGGGCCACCATCCGGTCGATGCCGAGGCTCCGAGTCGGCGTGCCGGGCACTGCGTACTACACGCGGAAGCTGCGCGACGAACTGGACAACGTCGATGTCGTCCCGATCGAAGGGCTCGACGAGGCGTTCAGCGCGCTGAAAGGCTCTGTCGATGCGGTGCTCGTCACCGCCGAGCGGGGATCGGCTTTCACGTTGATGCACCCGGAGTACTCAGTGGCCGTGCCGAAACCTCGGCCGGCCAAAGTACCGCTGGCGTACGTGATCGCGGGTCGGGATGCAGCCATGCTCTCGCTGGTGAATAGCTGGATCGAATTGAAGCGCGACGACGGCACGATCGATCGGCTCTTCGCGCACTGGATCCTGGGCCAGTCGAGTGCGCCGCCGCCTCCTCGCTGGTCGGTGATCCGCGACGTGCTGCAGTGGGTGAAGTAGGCGCGCGCCTGTCGAGGCGCGCGCCCAGCGGGGATGTTTAGAAGTCGACCTGCACGTTGAACCGCATGAACCGCGGCAGGAGCACGGCCGTCGGCTGCATCCAGCGCGCCCCGTTCGTGGCCGGGTCGTACACATTCTCGTACGTCGTCGGCGTGTTGGCGTTCGTCAGGTTGTAGATGTCGAGGCCGACGTTGGTTCTGTACTTCCCGAACCGCAGCACCTTGGCGACGCGCATGTCGATGTTGTTGATGCGATCGCCGTACACCTGACCGGGCAGCAAGAGATTGACGTCCTGCGTGGCCAACCCCGTCGCCAGCGGGCGCCCCGTGGCGGCCAGGAACTGCGCGGCGTTCATGCGGTAGGTCGCCGTGCGAGCCGCGCCGTTCGTCCCCGGGTCGGCGCCAGGCTGGGCATTGGCCTGCGAGCGGAAGATGCCGCTGACCAGTACGTCCACCTTCGGCACCGTGTAGGCGGCGAGTCCGCGCACACTGGTCAACCAGGGCTCCGCGTAATCGCACGCCTTCACGCCGTTGACGATGCCGACAGCGATCACGGGGACCGCGGCCGTTCCGAGCGTGGGGGCCATCGCGCGGCCAAAGCGCGAGGTGTACATGTCGCAGGTATCACCCACGCCACGTCCCGTGCTCGTGCCGCCCTGCAGACTCAAGCCGCTCTTCAAGCGGGCGTTGACCGACATGTCCACGCCGTGCCAGTAGTGCGTTTCGCCGCCGAAGTCGTCGGAGGTCGTGTAGTACGAGTCGGTGGCGCCGAGGGCACTGCGGTTGTTCCGCGTGAGGAAGGTGACGGGATAGCCGCCACCGTTGGGAAGCCGGTCATCCTTCGGCGCGGTGAGCGTGACCTCGTCGAAGTCCGCCGACGTGAGCGCCCGGTTGTGCGTGAGGAAGAAGTTGTCCCACATCCGGCGGTTGTATGTGACCTCCACCGAGACCTGCGGCGCGACCTGCTGCTGGACACCGAAGCCCATTTGCCAGTCGCGATTGCGCGTGCCCCAGCCCTCGAGCACCGCCGGATTCACGGCGGTGGTCTGGTTGAACGACCCCCAGTTGAGCGCCGACCAGGGGCCGCACTCGCCGTTGGCTGCGGGATTCATGAAGTCGCACTGCGCGACGTAATCGCCGCGTCCGGCCGTGCCGACCGGAGCACTGAGGTTGTCCGACCACGTGCGATTGATCGACGTGACGAGCGTCGACCCGGCGTTGCTGATCGTGTACGCATCACCAGTCCACGCGCCCTGCAGGTACTGGCCCACGTTCACCTTGACCGCCGTCTTACCGGTGCCGAACACATCGTAGGCGGCGCCCATCCGAGGCGTGATGTCCTTGTACCCCTTCACGCCGTCGGTGCGCGGCAGCAGGAACGGGCCGCCGAACTGGTTGTCAGCGATGATGCCGTTCTCTCCCGCCGGCGCCCAGCTCCTGGCCGTCTCGAACCGCACCGCGGCCTGGACCGTGAGCCGCTGGCGCGTCCACTGGTCCTGCAGGTACAGGGCGTTGTACTGCAGGCTGTTGCTGGTCTCGTTCGTGCCGACGCGCTGCGATAGCTGATTCGGCACGCCGTTGTTGAAGCGGTAGCTGATCTGCTGCCCGACGTACGTGGTGTTCTTCGCGTTCATGTAGCCGGCCTGGTAGCCCCACTTCAAGTTGTGGCTGCCGGTGATGTACGACATCGCGCCCTTCCACGTGGCGTGCTTCTGATTGCTCGACGGCGCCGGGTTGAAGCCGCGGTAGATGAAGTTCGCATTCGGTACGCCGGCGCCAGTGGACTGCTCGGTGACCGGAATGAAGTTCGTCAGAACGCCGTACGGCCGCGGGTCGCCGTTGTCCGTGTAGAACGCCGAGTAGCCCGTTTCGAGCAGCATCTTGTTCGAAAAAGGCGAGGTCCACGTCCCCTGCATGATCTTCGCGGGTGCGTCCCAGATGGTGCCGGACTCGGGCGACACGGTTGCGGTGCCAGGTGTCACGCCCGGACCCGACGCCGTCCAGCCGTCGCCCGGACCGCGGCACTGTTTGCCACCGTCCGTGTAGGCGCCGCCGCTGCAGTTCTTCGTGTAGTCGATGTAGAAGCCGAACTTGTTCTTCTGGGTGGCCTGCCAGGTGAGTCGCACCGCGTTGAGCGTCTTGGACGTGGAGTTGCGGACGCTGATGCTCGGGTCCTTCACCCACGTCCACGCATTCGGGTCGCCGGCATTCTTGTTCGCGAACAGATTCTGCTGCTCCTGGTAGGTGCCGATCGCGCGTGAGTTGCCGTAGAACCACACACGGTCCTTGAGGATCGGTCCGCCAACCGCGATGTTGGCGTCGTAGCTCTTGATGAGCGCCGGCTGGTCGCCGAACCCGAGCGACTTCAAGTGATCGTCGATGTTGCTCGACTGTCCCCACTTGCCGGCCCAACTCGTGAAGCCGGTGCCGCTGAAAGTGTTGCCGCCCGTCTTGGGGATGATGTTGAAGGCTGGACCGCCGCGGTCCGCCTCGCCGAGGCCGCCCGAGATGGCCACCTGCACTTCCGACGAGTTCGACATGTCGTACAGGTAGCCGGACACGCCGCCGCCGTTGCCGGGGGCGCCCACGTTCATGCCATCGAGCTGGATCAGCCCTTCGGTGTTGCGGCCGCCGCGCGCCGAGAAGAAGTTGTTGATCGTCGCCGCGCCGCTGCCGAAGCCGGTGGCCTGAATCGCCGGGATGGCAGCGATGTAGTTGCCGTAGCTGCGCGATGCCGGTAGCGCGCGCACGACGTCGCCGTCGATGGTCATCTGCTGGCGCGCGCTCTGCACGTCCACCACTGGCGACTCGCCGGTCACCGTGACCGTTTCCTGCAGACTGCCGACCCGCATTTCGGCTCCGACCGTCATGACGCCGCCACCCGAGAGTTCGAGCCCCTCGCGTACGACAGTGGCAAAGCCGGGCAGCGTGAAGGACACCTTGTAAGTGCCGGGAGGCAGGTCGGTGATGCGGTACTGCCCGGCGTCGTCGGTGACGCCCGTGCGAACTTTCGTAATCAGCGCCGGGCTCGACGCTTCGATCGTGACGCCCGGCAGTACGGCACCAGAGGTATCACGCACGGTACCGGCAAGGCTTTGCGCCGCCGCAATGCCGGGTAGCGCGAGGAGGATCGCCATGAGTAGGAGAGAGCGGGTCAGTGCAGTCATGGCCGGGGACTATGCCTTTTCAACTAGTGGGTGTCAATAACGTCAGGACGTCCACCGCGAGGCGGTAGGATTGCCCGCATGACGACGACGAAGAACGGCGTGGTGGTGGCACTGCTGATGGTGGGCGGCTTGTGGGCGACGGCCGCGAGCGCCGGGCAGGGCGGCGACGCTCCGGCGGCCTGCGACCGCGAGTGCCTGCGCGGCAAGGTCACGCAGCTGCTTCATGCGCTGGTGAAGCACGACGTGCGCGGTCTGCCGGTCGCCGGCACGCTGCGGGTGACCGAGGATGCCGTGGAGAAGCCGCTGGCGAAAGTGGGCCTGGTGGCGACCGTGACGCGGCTGCGCGGCTTCCGTCAGGACATAATCGACGAGCGCGCGGGCGTGGCGGCCGCCCAGGTCGTGGTCGAGGAGACCGGCGCGCCCGTACTGCTCGTCGTGCGGCTGAAGGTCGTGGCCGACAAGCTGACGGAACTCGAGCTCGTGGCGACGCGCAGCCGGTCGGAAGGGCTCATCTTCAACATCGACGGCTTGAGCGTGCCGACCGCGATGATGAACTACGCCCCGCGCCCCGAGCAGCTTCCGACCCGCGACGCAGCCACCAAGGCCGCGCTCAAGTACCCCGAAGGGCTCACCGCCGCGAAGACCTTTGCCGCGGTGAACGCGCCGTTCGCACCCGACGCCTATCGCTACGAGAACGGCCAGGTGATGGCGGGGCCAGACTGCAAGTTCGCTCCCGGCTGCGAGAACATCTCCACGCAGTCGCTCGCGATCTTCGAGCGTCTCGGCGACGCGCAGACACGCGTGATCGCCGTGGACGAGCGGATGGGCATCGTGCTCCTGCGCATGGCCTGGGGCGTGCGCGAGCGCGGCGGCGATCAGTTGACGGTGTGGGAAGCCTTCAAGGTATTCGACGGCCAGATTCACGCCGTAGAGGCGTTCATGCGCATCCTGCCGGTGGAAAAACGCAACGGCGGCTGGCAGTGACGCGACGACGGGGGCTCCGCCGAAGCGAAGCCCCCCACGCGGGTGATATTCCGGCTGACTACGGGAAGGTGATGCCGTAGTAGGCGAAGAACGCCTTGTTGTGCGTGTCGTTGCCCTCGTCGTTGTTGTAGGCGTTGTTCCCGATGCTGTAGCCGATGTTCAGCAGACCGCTGTGCGGCAGCGTGATCGAGACGCCGGGCGTGAAGTAGCCCCAGAAGTTCTTGCCGCTGAACCAATCGGCCACGACGCTGACCTTGCCGCTCACCGGCTGCTCGTAGCCGAGGATGGCGCCCGTCTGTTCGTCATCGCCATAGGACATCGACTGGTAGATGCCGCCGTGGAAGCGCGGCCCGTCTTTGACCTTCTTGCTGACCAGCCCATAGACCATCCCGAAGTTGTCCTGGTCGTGGTTCATGCCGAAGTAGCCGATCACGCCGGCCGCGACGGCCACGCCCGAGTCGTCGTTGCTGTAGAACTTGAACTTGATGTTCGGCTGGAACTGCGCGTAGGTGCCGCCGTCGTCGCTGTAGTGCGTGTTGGCGAAGTTCACGCCCACTTCAGCCTTCGGTCCCGCGCCGACCACGAAGCGCGGCGTGAAGATCTGGAACTTGCCGGAGTCTGGCGCGGGGGCCTGTAAGAGATAGTCGAACTCGAAGTAGCCCTTCTTCGGGGCCACCGTGTCAGTGGTGGGGATGTTGAAGATCGTCGACTGCGCTGCCGCCGGCTGGGCCGCCACTACCGCCAAGCCGAGCACGAAGCCGCCAACGAACAGCGATTTCAGTCCACATCCGCGATTCGTCACACGTTCCTCCTGGGATCTGTCGGGGCGCGTCCCGGTCCGCCACCGCTCGTCGACTTGCCTGTGCAATGGAGCGGTCACCGACCGCGCTTCCGGGTGTCGAGCTCAAGAGCAAGAGGAAGGCCAGCGATTCAGAGCGGCGTAAAGCAGCCGTGACGTGCGATTTTCGGCGCAAATACGCGCGGTTTCAGTGGCGCGCGCGAGCGAACGCTGACGGCGCGCCTAGGTACATTTCAGTGCGAAGCGTGGGGTGATGCGCACATTTATGTGCCATTTCCAAAAACATGGATCGCCCGCGCCTTCCGATCGCGGGTTGAGCACCGGCGAGGGCGTGCCCCGGGCTCTCATGTCGTTGGACTCGTTCGACAGAAATGTTCATGTGCCTCGCTGCCGGGACAATATTGTCGGCGTGTCTGTTCGGGTAATGGCGGGATCCGCGGGAAGAGAGCAGACTCCGCCCTCAGGAGAATGCGCATGAAGGGCATAGCCGCGAGTCTGGTCTTCGTGCTCACGGTCGCGATGTCGGCGGCGGAGCAGGTACCCATTCCGCGTACGGTCGATGGTCATCCGGACCTGCAGGGAACGTGGAGCTACGCGACGCTTACCACGCTCGAGCGCCCCGCGGAGTTCAAGGGCAAGCCGTTTCTCACCGCGGCCGAAGCCGCGGAGTTCGAAAAGCGGACGCTCAAGATTCAGGATCGGGATCGGCGCGACGTCGACGACAAGACCGGCCGCGGTTCGGATGGCCGAACGGACGTCGACCGCGCCTACAACCAGGCGTGGTGGGAATTCGGCTCGAAGATCGTCGGCACCCGGCGCACATCCCTCGTCATCGATCCCCCGGACGGCATGATTCCGGCGCTGACGCCCGACGGCGCACGCCGCGCGCAAGACAAGCGCGGTCTCTGGCTGGCCAACGGAGACTACGAGGGCGGCGCGACCGGCACCGGTCTCGATTCATATACCGATCGCCCGATGCAGGAGCGCTGCCTGGCGTGGACCGTGGCAGGGCCACCGATGATTCCGGGCGCCTACAACAACAACGTCGGCATCTTTCAGACAGCCGAGAACGTCGTCGTTCTCAATGAGATGGTGCACGACCACCGCGTGATCCCGCTCGACAACCGGCCGCGGGTGAGCGACGCGATTCGCCTGTGGATGGGTAGTTCGCGTGCGCGCTGGGAAGGCGACACGCTCGTGGTCTCGACGGCGAACTTCCGGCCGATGGTGTTCCGCAGCGCGAGCGACCAGTTCAAGCTCACCGAGAAGTTCACGCTGATGGACAAGGACACGCTGTTGTACGAGTTCACCGTCAACGATCCGCTGACCTGGGTCAAGCCTTGGACCGTGCAGTTCCCGATGACCAGGACCAACGAGCCCATCTACGAGTACGCCTGCCACGAGGGGAACTACAGCCTGAGGCACATTCTGGGCGCCGCGCGAAACTCCGAAAGGTGAGCGCCGGGGAGTGGCACAATGCAGCGGTAGGGTCCAGCCCGAAAAGGGGGTCTGACAATGCCGCGAACCTTTCGAACGGCGCTTGCGTGGAGCGTGCTGGCGATTGCCTCCGCGACCACCGCGACGGCGCATCACTCGTTTTCCGCCGCCTTCGACCTGACCAAGCCGGTGACCGTGAAGGGCACCATCGCGCAGATTCGCCTCGAGAATCCGCACTCGTGGTTCTTCATCGACGTGAAGGACGAGAGCGGCAAGGTGGAGCGCTGGGCGTTCGAGGCCGGGACGCCGAGCGGCATGATCCGCAACGGCTTCAAGCCGGGCGTCATCAAGTCCGGCGTCGAAGTGACCATCAAGGGCTTCCACGCCCGTGATCAGGCGCAGAACATGGGCATGCTCCGCGAGCTGATCCTGGCCGACGGCACGTCGTACGGCATGTTCGGCTCGCAGCAGGGAGCGGGCGCGCAATGAAGCGGCCCCTGCTTGCGGCCATCGTGACGGCGGGTGCGGTGTACGCGCTGGTCGTGTCCGCGCCGGCGCGGGTGAACGTCGCGGCGCAGGCGGGCGCCGTCCCGCGGATGGCCGACGGTCATCCCGATCTCTCCGGAGTGTGGTGGGGCGGGGGAGACGTGGGCGCCGCGGGTGGACGCGGCCCCGTGGGCCGCGGCGCGCGCGGCGGCACGCCACCGGCGACGTTCCAGAGCCTCTACAAACCGGAGGCCGCCGCGGCGGCGAAGAAACTCGGCGACAAGGACGATCCCACGCTGCGCTGCACGCCGACCGCGTTCGGCACGCTGAACGTCAGCCTCTGGGACGTGGGCGCGGTAGGACAGATCGTCGCGACGCCGAAGATCGTCGTGATGCTCACCGAGACGTATCACGGCTGGCGCCTGATCCCCACGGACGGACGCGCGCATCGCGACGACCAGCCGCCGGCCTACCGCGGCGAATCGGTGGGACGCTGGGACGGCGACACGTTCGTGGTGGATACCGTCAACTTCACCGACAACACGTGGATCTCCGCGGAAGGGCGCGTGTCGCCCCACTCCGATCAGCTGCACGTCGTCGAGCGCTATCGCCGCGTGGACGCCAACACGCTCGAAATCGAAGCGACCGTCGAGGATCCGAAGGTGTTGACAGGGCCGTGGCGGGTACCGAAGCAGACACTGACGCTCGCGCCGTTCGATCGGATTCTGTCGCTGAACTGCTCGGGCACCGAGACGCAGGCGCTGATGGACGCCGCTGCGAAGCAGGGTAAGTAGCGGAAGCAGAAGTAGGGGCGGACCTTCCGGCTCCGCCCAGCGAGGCTGCCTTACTTGCCCTTCAAGGCGTCAGCGCTCGACGTGTAGCCGGCCGCCATCCACGCCTTCCACTTCTCGATCGCCTTGTCGCTGCCGTCGCAGCCGCCATCGGCGGGATTCAGGTACATGCCGTTGGCGAGGCGCACCCAGCCCAGCCCACCGGCTGGGCGGCCGTCCTTCATCGGACAGTACGAGACCGTGACCGTCGTGCCGGGCACGAACGACGTCCCCGTGACCCCGCGCGGAAGAATCTGCGGCGGCGCCGCCCCTTCGAAGCTCCAGAGCGTCTCGGTGCCGTCGGGATTCTTGACCGTGATGTAGAGCCACGAGTGCGGCGAGTTGAACTGCCAGCGCGTAACAGTGCCGGTGATCACCTTCTCGACCGAGCGGTCGAACATGGCGAACGAATGATGGGCGAACGCGACAGCCGACATCAGGAACGCCGCGACCAGGACGGCCAGGGGCACGCGCAACGCCGTCTTCATTTCTTCTCTCCTGGAAGCGTGGTGTTGTAGATCGGATCGCGGGACTGCCCGGGCAGATCCGGAAACAGCGTGCTGCCGCGCGCGTCCTTGAAGCCCTGCTCGCCGGGCAGCTTCGACGTGGTGGTGCCCTTGTCAAAAACGTCGTTGTTACTCGTCTCGCACTCCCAGTGCTGGACGCGATGGCCGGCCTTCTCGAGATCGGTGCCGCGTTTCCACGCGTAGACGGCGTTGACCGGTTTCACGAAGGCGTAGCGGTCGTAGAACGTCACCTGCACCTCGAGCCGCTCGACGCCGCCGGGATACTGCTTCAGCTCCCACGTTTCCACCGACTCGAACTGATTGCTCGTCATCGGCGACCAGCGCGTGAAGTCCGCGGGCAACAGATACTTCGTGTTCGTCACCAGCTTCTGGCCGTCCCAGAATCCGATCGTGTCGCCGAACCACGAGTGCGTGCCGTAAACGTTCTTGTGCTCTTGCCCGATATAAATGCGGCGGATGGCTGGCCCGAAGTCGTTGATGAAGTACGACTCCTGCGGCAGGTTCACGAACTCGTGCGAATACGGCTCGAGCAGCCAGCGCGGATACCCGACCGGCTCGCAGTGCGTCAGCCGGTCGTACTGCACCTCGCCGAGCTCGGTCTGCTGGCGCCACCGCTCCTTGTAGGCCTTCTCGTAGAGCGGCGTCAGTACGCCCTCGCGAACTTTTCCGGAGAATCCGGGCGGGTCGATGAAGATGTCCATGTGGGTGTTGCCGGCCGTCACCCACAGGCCGTCCCAGCGCGGCACCGAGCTGATGGTGTGCTTGGTGCCCCCCTTGGCCTGCGCAAGCAGGTACTTGTAGTGCTCTTCCGAGCTGGCGAACGCTCGAGGAGGCGGGACCACCTTCAGCGGCGGCCCATACCCGCCGCCGAACGCGCCGGGCTGCGCGAAGAGCATCGACGGCGCGCTCACGAGCACGAAGGCGGCCATCGCCAGACAGCGAACGCGTCGGTTGAGACTCATGACAGACTCCCGCCCCTTTTGCCGGCGCAGATTAACACGGGTCTCGCCTCTGCGCCCGGGTGTGGCCGGCCGTGGTGTCAGAAGATGTCGCTACGCCAGTACAGCACGTCGGCGCTCGACAGGTTCAGCCGCCGCGCATGCGCAGACAGCACTCGTATCAGGAGTGTGGTCGCCGGCGGCGTCGACGCGATCGTGACTTGTGGCGGGACGAAGCCGGCCGGCAGCCATCCTCGAATCACCGGGCGCGTCTCGGCTGGTTCGCGGGCGATCAGCGCTTGAAGGAGGGCGCCGACGCGGGCGCCGGATCCGTCCCGGTCGCCACATTCTTCCACCGTCCACCTGCCGTCGACGACGCTGATGACCACGTACGCGGCGGCGGTGATGCCTTCTTCCGCAATGACGAATTCGAGCTGACGACTGCCGGCCGGCGCCAGCCCGGCAAGCAGGCGCGTCCGGGTGATCGCGTTCTTCACGAGATCGCTATCCCGATCGAGATGGAACCTGAATGGCCGCGCCCGCGCCCGTCCCATCTCGGCGATCGCGGCCAGATCGCGGTCCCCGCCGCCCCTGACCGTCATCATCGGCGCCCCATGTCGGGCCGATTCCGCGACGGTCAGCTCGACGTCGGCGAGAGGAATCGCCTCGAAGCCGGGCAGCTGCGGGAATGTCACGTTGGAATCGCGGAGAGCGAGGGCCAGATCGGCGCCGTCGCGCGTAGCGTCTTGCAGGAGCCGCTCGACGAGCGTCTCCGCGGCGCCGTCACCGATCGAATGGTCCGGCCCCTCGAACACCGCGCCGAGACCGCAGATGCTGACGGGCCGCTGATCGAGCCTCCCCGTCAGGTCGTACCGCGTGGCGGCCGCCAGCAGCCGTGAACCGTCGACGAGGGCGAACCGGCGCCGATGTCTCAGCGCCCATTCGGTCCTCGACCCCGCCGCCTCGAAGGTCTTGAAGGCCTCGCCGCGCAGGCCGTGGGAGGTGGTTGGGGGCGTTGCTGCTACGAGGCGCTGAAGAAGCGCGCCTTCGGCGCGGACCACCGTGGGAATGGTGTGAAACACCGATCAGCCTGGTCGCGAGCCGGCGCGCGTCAGCGCCTCGATACGCTTGACCGCCACTTCCCTGAGCGCTGCCGCGTCCCTGGCGATTTGCGCTTCGCCCGCCCGCTCGACGTGCGGCACGCGTTGATCGAGTGCTTCGATGAGCTCGTGGAGTGTCGCGATGAGCTGCGTGGATTCCGTGTCGTCTGATTCGCTCATCGGGCTGCCACGTTTCGATACTCGTGGAGCATCAATACATGCCACCGCCGCCCATGCCGTCCATCGCGGACGCGCCGTTCTGAGACGCCTCGGGGATCATCGAAATGACGGCTTCCGTCGTCAGCAGAAGTGAGGCGATCGACGCGGCGTTCTGGAGCGCCGACCGTACGACCTTGGTCGGATCGATGACACCCGCCTGGACCAGGTCTTCGTATTGCTCCGTCTGCGCGTTGAAGCCCTCGTTCCCGCTCATGGCGCGAGTCCGCTGCACGACGATCGATCCTTCTTGGCCGGCGTTGGTCGCGATCCACCGCATCGGTTCCTCGATGGCCCTGCGGATGATGTTGATGCCGATCTGCTCGTCGCCAACCAGCCGTAGTTGGTCGAGCGTGTTTGCAGCGCGCAGCAGCGCGACGCCGCCGCCCGCCACGATGCCCTCTTCCACGGCGGCCTTCGTCGCGTGCATGGCATCCTCGACGCGCGCCTTCTTCTCCTTCAACTCGCTCTCGGTGGCGGCGCCCACCTTGATGATCGCGACGCCGCCGACGAGTTTGGCCAGCCGCTCCTGAAGCTTCTCGCGGTCGTAGTCCGACGTCGTGTCATCGACCTGCGTACGGAGCTGCTTGACGCGCCCCGCGATCGAGTCGGGCGTGCCGGCTCCATCGACGATGATCGTGGTGTCCTTGTCGATCGTGATCTTCTTGGCCTGACCCAGATCCTGAATCGTGAGGCTCTCGAGCTTGACGCCCAGATCCTCGGTGACAGCCTTGCCACCCGTCAACACGGCGAGGTCCTCGAGGATGGCTTTACGGCGATCGCCGTACCCGGGAGCCTTCACCGCCGCCACCTGCAGCGTCCCGCGCAGCTTGTTCACGACGAGCGTCGCCAGCGCCTCGCCTTCGATCTCTTCGGCGACGATGAGCAGCGGACGGGCGGCGCGTGCCACCTGCTCCAGCAGGGGCAGCAGCTCTTTCATCACGGCGATTCGCTTTTCGTGAATGAGGATGAGCGGGTTCTCGAGGACCACTTCCATCCGCTCGGCGTCGGTGACGAAGTACGCCGACAGATAGCCGCGGTCGAATTGCATCCCTTCGACGACGTCGAGCGTCGTGTCGATGCTCTTGGCTTCTTCCACGGTGATGACGCCATCCTTGCCCACCTTGTCCATCGCCTCGGCGATGATGCGGCCGATGGTGTCGTCGTGGTTGGCGGAAATGGTGCCGACTTGCGCGATCATTGGTCCGCTCACCGGCTTGGACATCCGCGCGAGCTCGGCGGTGATCGCCTGGACTGCCGCATCGATGCCTCGCTTGAGCGCCATCGGATTGGCGCCGGCGGTCACGTTCTTCGCGCCCTCGCGATAGATCGCTTGCGCGAGCACCGTCGCGGTGGTGGTGCCGTCGCCGGCGACGTCGGACGTCTTGCTCGCCACTTCCTTGACCATCTGGGCGCCCATGTTCTCGAGCGCGTTCTTCAGCTCGATCTCCTTCGCCACGGTCACGCCGTCCTTGGTGATGGTCGGCGCACCAAACGGGCGGCCGAGGATGACGTTGCGCCCGCGCGGCCCCAGCGTCACTTTGACGGCGTTGGCCAGGCTGTTGACGCCGCGAAGGATGCCCTGACGGGAGTCGTTACCGTAGACGATGTCTTTTGCCATTAGTTGCTTTCGTTCCTCGTCGGCGCGGGTGGAGCGTCCTGGAGCACGGCCAGGACGTCGTTCTCTCGCATGATGAGCAGCGGCTCGCCGTCGACCATGATTTCCTGGCTTGCATACTTGCCGAACAGGATCAGATCGCCAGGCTTGACGTCGAGCGGAATGCGCGTGCCGTCGTCGCTGACGGCGCCGCTGCCGGCCGCGATCACCGTCCCGCGCTGCGGCTTCTCTTTCGCCGAATCCGGGATGATGATGCCGCCGACCGTCTGCTCGCCGTCATCGACCCGGCGGACGACCAGTCGATCGTGGAGTGGTCTGCATTTCATAACGTAGTCCTGACGGCCGGGACCGAAACCGTGCGCGTGAGTCTCTTCATGAAGCAACCATAGCGTGTTGGTCGCCGGACGCCTGTGTCGCATTGCACACGCCGTCGTGGCCCCGCGGGCTCGACGCGCGTGCCTCCTCGCGGTGGGCGCGCGGAAGATCGATGGCAAACACACATCCGTGGCCCGGGAGATTTCGCACCGTGATAGTGCCGCCTACCGCTTCCACGGCCTGGCGGCTGAAGGCGAGGCCGAGGCCGAGCCCGGACCTGTCCGTGCCTCGTTGTTCGAACGCCACGAACAGTTCGTCCCGGCCTCCACATCCCAAACCTCCGCACTCGTCCTGGACATCGATCCGTACACGATCGTCACTCGGCTCGACACGCACGGTGACTGCGCTCCCCGGTCTCGTGAACTTGATGGCGTTCTGCACGAGATTCCTGACGGCGGCACTGAGTTCGTGCCGATCGGCCTCGATGACGAGACCGTCCGGCACCAGTGGCACGACGAGCCGGATTCCTCTCGCCTGTGCCTCCAGCCTGGCAGCGGCTTCGATCTCGCCGATGAAATCGCCGACGTCGATCCGGGTACGACCGAGGTGGAGATGGGCGGTCCTTGTCTCCGATAGCGCCCGATTGACCAGCGTCCGCAGATCGCCGAGGCTGCGACGCAGTGTCCGTCCGTCCCGACCCATGACACCCGCACCGGTGGTTTCGAGCACCTTCAGGGACAGAATGGCGACGTTCACGAGATTCCGAACTTCGTGCGCCAGGAAGGCGGACGCAAGAGGGCTGCCGCCGAAGAGACTGCCGCTGGTACTGGAATCGCTGCTCATGGGAGTGTCGACCAGAAGGCCGAACCTGCCGACATCATCCGTCGTGCCAAGCCCGGCCGCTGTTCCGAACGGCACACGCGAGCGCGGTCGCTACAACTGCGTCAGCCAGTCCTGCAGCGCATACGCGACGGTGGCCTCGTCACTCGGTCCAATCGAGATCCAGCGGCGGCCGTCATCGGCTGCGCCAACGGTGCCAGGGGTGGTGCGCACGCACAGCTCCGCGCCGACCACGGTCATCGTGAGTCTCTGACCGCCGCGGGCCACGACGTGGAGGGCGAGGTCGGGACCGCCGTCGCTCGCCTCATCGATGACGGCGAGCGCGTCGTCCCCGGCGCCCTCGTTGTAGTCTTGGCTCAGCGCGCGCGTCGCGGCCGCGATGGTGGGCCAGCGGCGCCGCAGCGCGGCCTGCTGCTCCTGCTCGCGAGTGGCGAGTGCGCACGCGTCGCGGCGTGCAGCCTCATCCCGCAATCGGTGGGTGACCCCTAGACTTTTGTACCACGCATTCGATGGGACGGGACGCATCACCGTGTCTCTCCTGCGCGGTCAGTGGCCGAACGAGCCCAGAACGACCGCCGCCGCGGCTTTGACGCCCCAGATCACGAGTGCCGGCACCACCGCGACGCCATAGATGATGCCCAGGAGCAACGCGATATCCCACAGGATGGCGCCAGCCCGTGGGAGCCAGGCGGTCGGCCGGGCTGGTGCGTCGACCACATGAGCCGGGCTCGCGCTCGCGGCCCGCGACGAGACGTCATCCGATGACGTGGCAAGCACTGCGGGCGCCGCTCGTCTGGCGCGATGGGGTGGCGCGTTCAGCTCGTACGCGCCGGGAATCAGCGAACTTGCGTCGTGCAGTTGCGAAGCGGTCATCACCTCCATGAGACCGGAGATCGGCGCGGTGATCTGTTCCGAAGAGCACAGGCTGGCGTCAGTTTTGTCGACGATCGCCCGTGGCAGGGAGCTCGCCCGGGACGAGTGAGGCGCGCCACCGCTTGGTGCTGATCACCGCCCGTTATCGGCCGAGCGAGAACTGCGGAGGCCGCCAGAACAGCAGGACGAGCCCTGCGACGAGCGCCGCGCCGCCGAAGACGATTCCGATCGGGATCGAGCTCGCCGTCCGTGTCAGCCTGGTGCGCTGGCCGGCGGGCGTATGCTCACCGCTGCCCGCCGGCTGGGTTGCGAGCACCGGCGCGGCGTTGGCGGGCGGACTGGCGGCCGTCACTCGCGCGAGCTCGGCCGTCTCCAGGTCCGGCGTCTCCGTGGCCGTCGTCAGCACCGGTTCCGACGTTACCTTGGCCAGTGCCAACGCCTGTGCGCGTGGATAGATGAATTCGTAGCCGATCGCCTTGCCGGGATACCACCACGTCTTGATCGCGGGGACCGTGTGTTCCGCGTTCTCCATGAATTGGACTTCCGGATTCTGTGGCGCTCTCAGCAGCTGGTTGGGGATCGTGTGGAGGACGGCGAGCGATTGCTTGCCGTCCGCGCTGAGGACGTTGATCACTTTCCGGCTGCTGGTGGGGCCGGCGACGCGGAAGAGATAAGTGCCGGCGGGTAGGGTGACACCCGGAAGCGTCACCGGTGCATTGAACGTGAAGAACGTTCGATAGTCCGACGGCCGTGCCTGTGCCGTGACCGCCGCCAGCGTGAGCGCGGCGAACGTCCAGAGTGTCGTGAAGTGTCTGAACATGTAGTCCTTCTGTGCGGCGATGAAGAGCACCGGCTGAGCGGTCTGCGGCGACGTGGCGCGGCGAGAACGCCGCGAGTCCGTCGCGGACTCCCTGCGACCGGGAGATACCAGTCAGGTCGTCATCGTACGGCCTTGGATTGCTGCGGTCTGTCCCCTGTGGCACATCGCATCCACGGACGGAACGGTGGCCATTCAACCGTGCCGCCGTACAACAGTGAACAGCCGGCGACACGAGAACGGTGCATGATGCGGCATGCGATCTTCAGAGCTGTTCAGATCCCCGGGCTTGTTCACGGAAGACCCCTGGACCGAACCGCCCGTCGAGGCTGCGTCCGCGCGCCCCGAGGTGTGCCCCTCCTGCGGAGGAAGGGTGATCGATACGCTCGCCACAGTGTTCACACCATCGACGTGCTGGCGTTGCCGCGGATGCGAACACGTCTGGACGATGGGCGCCTCCGCGAATCGTTCGCGCCGGCGCTAATCCGCCGCGGTTTTCACCACTGGAGTAGGATCGGCGCCACGTGCGCCCCCTCATATTCATGGCGCTGCTCCTGGCGTCGTGCCCGGCAGCGGCGGCCGAACGCTGGACGGTCGGCAGCGCCACCAACGGTGCGCCGATCGATGCCCTCTTCGTCGCAGAGGCCTCCGACATGCCGACGGTCCTTCTGATCGGTGGCCTCGCCGGCAACGATCAGTCGACGGAAACCGTCACTCGCGAGGTCGCGTCGTTCGAAGCGCTGCCGCAGGCGCGGCGGCGGTTCCGTCTGCTGGCGATTCCAGTCGCGAACCCCGAGGCACGGCCGCTTCGGTTTCCACCCGAGGGCGCGGCCTATCGCGACCACGTGGAATCGAACGTGCTCTGGCGATGGATCGGCACGCATGCTCCAGACCTCGTTCTGATCGCCGGGCCCGACGCGGGTCTCACCGGCGCCCTCTCGCAGTATGCTGTCGCTGACGTCGGCCGTATTCCGGCGCGTCGCGTCGAGGGCTCGAAGGCTCTCGACGGGCTCACGATGCCCGTCGCGCCGTCGCCTGCGCGCCTCGAGCTCGAACGGCGCACGGCGCAGACTCCGCGCGCTCTCGCCAGCGAGCTCGCGCAGATCTACGGGCACGACTTCGCGCGGCCCAACTACATCGCCGCGATGGCGATCATCAGCCGGCTGCGCCTCGGCGAACGGGCCGAGGTTGGCGCCCTGGTTGCGCCATTCCTCGAAGGCGTCACCGACAGCTTCGACCGGCCGTCACAGAGCGCGCTGGCCGCGCACATGCTGTTCTCCAATCTGGCCCGGCGCACCGGTGACGAACGCGCGAAGAAGCTGGTCGTGCGCGCCGCGAGCAGCGCCTTCACCGACGCCGGCGAACTGCGCGAGTTCATGCCGCTTCACGGCGGCTGGAGCGACTCGCTGTTCATGGACGTGCCGATCCTGGCGCAAGCCGGTGCCCTCACGGGCGATCGGCGGTTCTTCGACATGGCGGCGCGGCACATCGCGTTCATGCAGCGGATCGTCTTGCGGCCGGACGGACTCTATCGTCATCAAGCCTCGGCGGAGGCGGCATGGGGACGCGGCAATGCGTTTGCCGCGCTGGGCCTGGCGCTGACGCTGTCGGATTTCCCCGTCGATCATCCTGCCTACGCGAGCCTGCTTGCCTCCTTCCGGCAGCACATGGCCGTACTTGCGAGGTTTCAGGACGAAAACGGGATGTGGCGCAACGTAATCGATCGGCGCGGAGCCTACGATGAGTATTCCGCGACGGCGATGATCGGCGCGGCGATGCAGCGCGGCATCCGCAACCGCTGGCTCGACGCGGCCACCTACCGTCCCAGGGTGGACGCCGCCTGGCGGGCGATTGCGCAGCGCACCGGCGCCGACGGGCGCCTGGTAGACGTGTGCGAGAGCACCGGCACGCGCGGCATGAGCGACGACGACTACTTCCATCGCATGGCGATCTTCGGCCGCGACGATCGCGGCGGTGGCATGGCGATGTTCTTCGCCACCGAACTGGCCGCCGCGGACTAGCGCGTGAGCTCCTCGAGCGAGCGCCGCTCGGCATCCACGCCGTAGACGCGCGCGACCGCCGCGGCCGCCAGCATCATGACGGCTGCCAACGCATAGCCCGCGAGCAGGCGATACGGGTCGCCGGTATCGACGATGACACCGAAGATGGTGGGCGCGCCGGCGCCCACCAGCGTGCCGAACGCATAGAAGACCGCGATGGCCATGCCGCGCAGCTCCACCGGAAAGAGTTCGCTCACGGTCAGGTATGCCGAGCTCGCCGCCGCCGACGCCACGAAGAAGACGATCATCCACGCGAGTGTCTGCGTGATCGCGTTCAGCAGCCCGGCGACGAACAGGCTGCCGATGATCAGCAGCAGCACGCCCGACAACGCATAGGTCAGCGGAATCATCGTCCGCCGGCCCACACGATCGAAGGCGGGGCCGAGCACCAGTGGGCCGACGAAGTTGCCGACCGCAAACGGCACGATGTACAGCCCCACGCGTTCGGGCGCCACGCCGTGGAAGCGCTCGAGGATCAATCCGTAACTGAAGAAGATCGAGTTGTAGAGAAACGCCTGCGCGAGCATCAGCGAGAGGCCGAGGATCGTGCGCTTCGGATACCGCCGAAGCAGCGTGTGAACGAGGTAGCGCAACCCGACCGTGCCGGTGACCTGGACTGCGATCGTGGCGATCGACCCGACGCGAGCTCTTGTCTGCGACGCGGCCCCGTAGATCTGCGCTTCGATGGACTCGACCACCGAGACGGCCTCGCGCGCGAAGCCGTGCGACAGCAGCCACCGCGGACTCTCGGGCAGATGGCGCCGCACAACCATGATCGCCAAGCCGAGCACGGCACCGAACCCGAACGCGACGCGCCAGCCGACGCCGATCGGGAACAGCCGCCTGTCGAGCACGATGAGCGTCACGCCGGCGCCGAGCGCCACACCCACCCAGTAGCTGCCATTGATTGCCAGATCGATCGTGCCGCGGAGGCGCGCCGGTACCAGTTCGTCGATGGCGGAGTTGATCGCGGAGTACTCGCCGCCGATGCCCGACCCGGCGAGCATGCGGAACACGACGAACACGGCGAAGTTCGGTGACAGGCCGCTTGCCGCGGTGGCGGCGAGGTAGATCGCGAGGGTCACGAGGAACAGCCGCTTGCGGCCGAAGCGATCGGTCAAGTATCCGAAGCAGAGCGCGCCGACCACCTGGCCCACGAGATACGCGGAGTTTGCGACGCCAATCGCCGTGGCCGAGAGCCCGAGTGTGTCGGGCGAGCGCAGCGTCGGCGCGACATTCGCCACGAGGCTGGCTTCGAGGCCGTCGAGAATCCAGGTGATTCCGAGCGCCAGCACCATCCGTCGATGCCAACGCGACCATGCGAGGGCGTCGAGACGGCCAGGAACGTCCGTCTCCACCCACTCGCCGCGCGGTGTATCGCGAATCATGGGACCAAGCGATTCGGGGCATGATACCTACCCATCCATTGGAGGAATGCTGGTGAATCGTTCGAAGGTCTTGGCATTGATGCCGGCGGCGCTGCTCATCGCCCGGCTGACAGGGGCGCAGGCGCCGGCTGCGCAAGCGGGCCCGCCGCCTGAAGTCAAAGTCGTGGCGACGAAGCTGGGCGGCAGCGTCTACGGGATCGACGGTCAGGGCGGCAGAGCGGCCGCGCTCGTTGGCCCCCAAGGCATCTTCCTCGTCGATGCGCAGTTCCCGGCGGTGACGGAAAAGATCGTCGCGGCGCTGAAGGAGATTTCGCCGGCGCCGCTGCGCCTGCTCGTGAACACCCACGTGCACGGCGACCACACGGGCGGCAACGAGAACTTCGCCAGGCTCGGGGTCGTCATCATGGGCCGGCCGAATCTTCGCGAGCAGCTGCTGAAGCCGAGACCGGCGCCCGGCAACGGCCAGGTGCCGCCGGCTTCCCCGCCAGGCGCGCTGCCCGTCGTGATGTTCGACAGCCCGACCACTGTCTATCTGGACGGCGAGACCATCAGGCTCATTCCGCTGCCGCCCGCGCACACCGACGGCGACACGGCGGTGAAGTTCGAGCAGGCCGACGTCCTCATGACCGGCGACGTGTTCCGGTCGCAGGGATTTCCTGCCGCGGCCGTCACCAACGGCGGAAGCGTGCTCGGCACGATCGACGCGCTCACGCAGCTCGTTGCGCTCGCGGGGCCGAATACGAAGGTCGTGCCCGGACACGGGCCGGTCGTGGACAAAGCGGCGCTCGTGTTCCATCGCGACATGGCCGTAACGGTGCGAGACCGCGTGGCAAAGGCGCTGCAGGAAGGAAAGTCGGCCGCTGACATTCGCGCGTCGAAGCCGACCGCGGACTTCGAACAGCGGGTCGGCGGGCCGGCGAACTTCATCGGCCAGTTCGTGGACGGCCTCATCACCGAGCTGAGCGCGCGGCGGTAGAATCGCCGGCCTGAGCCGTCACGTTTCGATCGCCGCCCGCCTGAATCGGCTGCCGCCGATCCCCACGCACACGTACGCGACGGTCGTCGCCGGGATCGGCACGTTCTTCGATCTCTTCGACATCTTCCTGGCGGGTGTGCTGGGGACCGTGCTCACGCAGGAGTTCCATCTCGATCGTCTGTCGCTGCCGGCGGCGCTGAGCTCGGCCTTCGTCGGCATGTTCGTCGGCGCAACGGTACTCGGGCGCTTTGCCGACCGCTTCGGCCGGCGCACCGCCTTCATGCTGAACCTCGGGCTGTATTCGGCGTTCACCTTCGCGGGCGCGTTCAGCACGAACGCGACGATGCTGATCGTCACGCGCTTTCTCGCCGGGGTCGGCATCGGCGCCGAGCTGCCGCTGGTCGATGCCTACCTCGGCGAGCTGCTGCCGTCGCGCCTGCGGGGGCGCTACACCGCGTGGGCCTACACGCTCGGGTTCATGGGCATTCCGGCAGCCGGACTGCTCGGTCGCCTGCTGGTGCCGACCGCGCCGTTCGGCATCGACGGATGGCGATGGCTGTTCGTTGCCGGATCGCTGGGCGCGGTGATCGTCTGGCTGCTGCGCGCCCGCTTGCCCGAGTCGCCGCGATGGCTCGCGTCTGTCGGCCGCATCGCGGAGGCTGACGCGATTCTGGCGCGCATGGAGCGCGAGGCAAACGTAGAGGGCGGTCCTGAAACCGCCCTGCCCGAGCCGCGGCACATAGAGCGCGGTCGCGAGACCGCCCTGAAGCCCGCCTTTGGCCAGTATCGCAGTCGCATGATCATGCTCGGCGTGCTCCAGCTCTTTCAGGCGGTCGGCTACTACGGCTTCGGCACGCTCGTGCCGCTGGTGCTCGCGTCGAGAGGCGACTCGATCGCGACGTCGTTGACCTTCACGACCATCACGTTCACCGGCTACCCGATCGGCTCGGCGCTCTCGCTGCCGATTGTCGAGCGGGTCGATCGGAAGTGGATCATCGTCGGGTCGGCGTTGCTCATGAGCGTGCTCGGGCTCGGCATGGGCTACTCGACGTCGTCCTTCGCCATCGTGACGTTCGGATTCCTCTACACTGCCGCGGCCAACGTGTTCTCGAACGGGCTGCACATCTTCATGGTGGAGATCTTTCCGACCGCCATCCGCGCTACGGCCGCGGGAGCTTGTTACGGATTGAGCCGCCTGTCGAGCGCGGCGATGCCGTTCATTCTGCTGCCGGTGTTTCGACAGTGGGGCGCCGGAGCGATGTTCATGGTCATCGGCGCGGCCATGTGGATCGTGATGGCCGACGTGGCGCTCTTCGGTCCCCGCACGACGGGGCTGTCGCTGGAGGAAGTGAACGAAGGCTGACGATGACCTCGAAGGGCGATCCGCTGCTCGTTCCGTTCTGGGACACGACGGCAATGCATCGGGAAAGTGCGATGCTGCGCGCCGGCGACCACGGCGCGTGCGCGACGCTGCTGTTTCAACCCGACTCCATTACTGCGGTCACGAACGCGGCGGGCGACCAGTTCTATGAGGAAGGGGTCGATTACCTCGTTGACCGATCTCATCGGCGGCTCCTACGGACGTCCGGCTCTCGCATGCCGTGGGTGCAGACCGAGACGTCCGGTCTGAGCGGCGAGCTGACACACGACCATACGATCGCGGTCAGCTACAGCCACGCCTCAGAACGAACGTCGTGGCGGCCGGACTCGCAGCTGTATCGACTGCCGCGGTTGGCGGGTCGGATACGCGACGGCATGCCGATCGGCCTCTGCGTGATCGGCGACAGCATCTCGGCTGGATACGACGCGTCCGGCTTTCACGGGTTTCCTCCTTTCCAGCCGCCGTATGCGCCCCTTGTTGCGCGCGCGATGCAGCGCGTGTCGGGCGCACCGGTCCGCCTCGACAACCTCGCGACCGCGGGGTGGACCGCCGCCGACGGGTTGTGGGAGGCCGAACGGGTCGCGGCGTCGCAGGCCGACCTCGTGATCGTCGCGTTTGGCATGAACGACGCCGCGTACGCCGGCGGTGACGAATTCGCCGCGAATATCAGGACGCTATTGAACGGTGTCCGTGCCGGACACCCGTCGGCCGAGTTCCTCCTGGTGTCGCCGATGCTGCCCACTCGCGCCTGTACGTGGGTGGACCCGTCGCGGTTTGCGGATTACCAGGAACGACTGCGTGCGCTGGGGGGCGACGGTGTCGCCTTCGTCGACATGACTCGGCTATGGTCGGAGATCGGCCAGCTGAAGACGACCGACGATCTGTCAGGCAACGGGCTCAATCATCCGAACGATTTCGGCCACCGGCTGTACGCGCATACCATCGGCGCGTCTCTGGGGCCAGGAGGCTCTGATGAACGCTAGGCTCGCAGCTGTGGTGCTGGCGGTCGCTGCCGCCGGCTGGATCGTGGCGACTCACACGTCGGCGCAGGGCCGGCTGCCGGTGTTCGAGCCGGATCCACTGTGGTCGCAGGCGCTGCCGAATAAATGGGTGACGGGACAGGTGGGCGGCGTCGCCGTTGACTCACACGACAACGTGTGGGTCTTCCATCGTCCGGACACGATTCCAGACGGCGAGAAGGCCGCCTCGCTCAATCCTCCGCAAGCCGAATGCTGCATTCCAGCGCCCGCGGTGCTCGAGTTCGATGCGAGCGGGAAGTTCCTGCAGGCGTGGGGCGCGCCTGGCAACGGCTACGAATGGTTCCGTTCCCAGCACGGCATCTTCGTCGACCGTCACGACAACGTCTGGTTGAGCGGCAGCGCGCAGGAGGACAACCACATTCTGAAGTTCACGAGCAAAGGGCAGTTCCTGCTGCAGATCGGCCACGCCGGGAAGAACCGCGGCAGCAACGACACCGAGAATCTCGGCGGGCCGGCGGGGCTGTTCGTCGACGAGAAGACGAACGAGCTCTATGTCGCGGATGGCTACTTCAATCATCGCGTCATCGTGTTCGACGCGCAGACCGGCGCGTACAAACGCCACTGGGGCGCCTATGGCAAGAAGCCGGACGACGCGCTGAAGTTTCCTCCGCGTCCGCAGTTGATCCAGGGGCCGCCGCCGGAAGGGTTTGGCAATCCGGTGCACGCCGTGCTCGTGACGAACGACGACCTCGTCTACGTCGGCGATCGCACCAACAACCGCCTGCAGGTGTCCAAGAAGGACGGCACGTTCGTCAAAGAGACGTTCATCGCGCGCAACACGCTGCAGGCCGAGGGCACGGTGCACGCGTTCGCGACCTCGGCCGACAAGGAACAGCGTCTGCTCTACGTGGTCGACGGGTCGAACAAGGCGGTGCGGGTGCTGGACCGTCAGTCGCTGCAGCAGCTGGGCACGGTCGGCGGTCAC
>Ga0105238_10000971_pt1 | contig 29344 bp, 23 predicted proteins | sample KBSC34metaG_FD_81526 | JGI IMG/M metagenome (GOLD analysis project Ga0105238, IMG submission 81526) | Corn rhizosphere microbial communities from Kellogg Biological Station, Michigan, USA - KBS C3-4 metaG | ecosystem: Host-associated > Plants > Roots > Rhizosphere > Soil | place: Michigan, USA...
CGCACCGCGCTTCTACAGCCGACGGGCGAGGGGGCGGCGCCCCGTTTCGCAGTGCTAACATTCGACGCTTCGCTGTGCATGCGTCGTCGACGCGGAGAGACCATGACCTCGAATCTCGCCAGGGCCGCAACCGTGCGGGGTGCAGGCCGCGCGATCCTCGCCAGCCTCGCGGCGGTGCTGCTGTTGTCGGCGTGCGCGACCCAGTATCCGGCCGCGCCCGTCACTGCTTCGCCGACCGACTACACGTACCACATCGGCCCGCAGGACGTGGTCAACGTGATCGTCTGGCGCAATCCCGAGCTGTCGATGAGCGTCGCGGTGCGGCCCGACGGCAACATCACCACCCCCCTGATCGACGACCTGCCCGCGATTGGCAAGACGCCTACGCAGCTCGAGCGCGACATGGAGAAGGCGCTCGGCAAGTTCATCCGCGATCCCGTGGTCACCGTCATCGTGACCAACTTCCAGGGCCCGAGCAACGAGGCCGTGCGCATCATCGGCGAGGCGGCGAAGCCCCAGGTGCTGCCGTATCGCAAGAATATGACGGTGCTCGACGTGATGATCTCGGTGGGCGGGCTCACCGATTTCGCCGACGGCAACGCGGCCCGCATCTTCCGTCCGTCCGAAGGCGGCAAGCTGTACACCGTGCGGCTGAAGGACCTCGTCAAGCGGGGTGACATCAGCGCCAACGTCGACGTCATGCCTGGCGACATCCTCATCATTCCGCAAAGCTGGTTCTGATCGGCCGCGCCATCGCCCTCACCGAGTCGAAGCAATGAACGAAGTCCTCGAAGTCATCGGCAGTTACCTGCGCGGCATGTGGCATCGCCGCTGGATCGGCCTCGCCACCGCGTGGGTCGTCGGCATCATCGCGGTAGCCATCGCGATGAAGGTGCCAGAGCGCTACGAGGCGACGGCGCGTGTGTACGTCGACACCGAGTCGCTGCTGAAGCCGCTGCTCGCGGGACTGGCGATCCAGCCCAACATCGACCAGCAGGTCGTCCTGATGAGCCGCACGCTGATCAGCCGCCCGAATCTGGAGAAGCTCATCCGCCAGGCGGACCTCGATCTCAATACGCCCGACGTCGCGAGCCGTGACACGCTGATCGACACGCTCGGGAAGAACATCAAGCTCGAGGCCGGCGTGCGCGGCAGCAACCTCTACACGATCAACTACCGCGACACCAATCCGGAGCGCGCGCGCAAGGTCGTGCAGTCGCTGCTGAACATCTTCGTGGAGTCGAGCCTCGGCAACAAGCAGAAGGACAGCCAGACCGCGTTCACCTTCGTCGACGAGCAGATCAAGCGGTACGAGGACGCGCTGCGCGCGGCGGAGACGCGGCTCAAGGAATTCAAGATCAAATACATGGGCGTGACCGGCCGCGATGGCCGTGACTATTTCAGCCGGTTGTCGTCGGTGCAGGACCAGGTCGAGCAGGCACGGATGGAGCTCGAATCGAACGAAAAGGCGCGCGACGCGTACAAGCAGCAGTTGTCCGGCGAGTCGCAACCGCTCATTCCGGACGCCGCCCCGACGACGGCGCCCGCGTCCGACTACGGCGTGCCGGAGCTCGACGCGCGCATCGCGGGCCTGCGCAAAGAGCTCGACGACCTGTCGCGCCGCTTCACGGACGCGCATCCCGATGTCGTCGCCACGCGCCGGCGCCTCGAGCAGCTCGAGCAGCAGCGCGCCACGGCGATCGAGGAGCGCAACAAGGCCGTCGCGAGCGCGCCTCGCACGCAGAACAGTGACGCGCGCAGCCCGGTGTACGAGCAGCTTCGCCTCGCACTGGCGCAGGCCGAGGCCAACGTCGCAGCGTCACGCGCCAAGCTCGCCTCGTACGAGGCGCAGCACGAGGCGCTCAAGAAGCAGGCGCGCATGGTGCCGGAAGTCGAGCAGGAGTACGTGGAGCTGAATCGGGCCTACGACGTGCAGAAGAAGATGTACGAGGCGCTGCTCGCGCGTCGCGACGCCGCCAACATGGGCAAGGAAGTGCAGGACACGGGCGTCGCCCAATTCCGCGTCATCGACCCGCCGCGCGCACTGTCCGATCCCGTTCCCCCGACGCGCCTGCAGATGCTCGGCATCGCGTTCGGCGCGGCGATCTTCGCTGCATTGCTCGCGAGCTTCCTGGCGAGCCAGATCTGGCCGACGTTCCATCGCCCGAGCGCTCTGCGCGAGGTCGTGAAGCGTCCGTTCCTCGGCGTGGTGTCGATGCTTCCCGACCCCTCCGTTCTGCGCCTGCGGCGTCGCCATGCATTCTTCTTCGCGGGCGCGCTCGGGACTCTTCTGCTGACGATGGGGGGCATCCTGTCGGCGGCGCTACTGGGCCGCATCGGCTAGGAACGACATGAGCTCGATCGAACAGGCTGCACGTCGACTCGAAGAGCTGCGGCGCGCGGGTGCGGACGTAGCGCCCGTTACGGCACGCGACGACAACGCCGTGCCGACGCCCGAAGCGCTGGTGCGCACGCTGCAGCTGCGTGAAGCCGATCGCGCGGCGCAAACGCCCGTGCCGCCGCAGGGCGAATCGCACGAGCACCGCGAGGAGCGGCGCGTCGAGCTCGACCTCATCAAGCTGCGTTCGATGGGATTCGTGACGCCTGAAAGCGGCGCGACCAAGATCGCCGATGAGTTTCGCGTCATCAAACGTCCCATCATCCGCAACGCACTGGGACTCGACGGCTCGCGCATCAAGCACGGCAACCTCGTGATGGTGACGAGCGCGCTGCCCCGCGAAGGCAAGACGTTCACCTCGGTGAATCTCGCGCTCAGCATCGCGATGGAGTTCAACAGCACGGTGCTGCTGGTCGACGGTGACGTCGCGCATCCCACGCTGCCGTCCCTGCTCGGCTCGCCGCCGTCGCCGGGACTGCTCGACCTGCTCACGAGCGGCGCGAGCGTCGGCGACGCGCTGGTGAAGACGAACATCGAGCGGCTCTCGCTCTTGCCGGCGGGCTCGCGCCATCCGCGCGCAACCGAGCTCCTTGCGAGCGCTCACATGGGTGCGCTGCTCGCCGAGCTGTCCGAGCGCTACCGCGACCGGATCATCGTCTTCGATTCTCCGCCCCTGCTCGCGACGACCGAGGCCCGCGTGATGGCCATGCACATGGGCCAGATCGTCATGGTCGTCGCGGCCGATCAGACCACCCAGCATGCGGTGTCGCAGGCGCTCGCCACGATCGAAAGCTGTGAAGTTGTGCTGATGCTGCTGAACAAGTGCAGCCAAACCGAGGTCGGCTCGTACTATGGCTATTACGCCAACAGGCCCGAGCGCTGAGGTTCGGCACCGCGCGCCGCACGTTCCGCATCGCACACGACCTTCGGCCTTGCAAGCGGCGTGCGTCGCCGGCGCCGCGGTTGCCGCGCTCGGCGCGTACGCCTGGCCGGCGGGCGTGATGGCGCAGAACATGCCGGGGGCGGGTGCGTACTCGTTGCCGTCCCCCCTCGAAGGCAACGCGCAGCCGGCGGCTCCCGGAAGCACCGGCAAGGAGGCGCGACAGCAGCCGTTCTCGTGGCGCATCTCCGCGGAGGAAACGCTCACCGACAACGTCAACCTGGAGCCTGCGAGCGTGCGCAAGTCCGACGCCGTGACGCGCATCGCACCCGGCTTCTCGGTCAACTATCGCTCGGGCCGCGTTCGCCTCGAGGGCGACGTCGACCTTCCGATCCTGCTCTACGCGCGCACGGGAGGGCAGAACAATCGCATTCAGCCCCTCGCCAACGTGACGGGGCGGCTCGAAGCGGTGGACAACCTGATCTATGTCGATGCGTCGGCGCAGATCCAGCAAACGTACTTCACGCCGTTCGCGCCCACATCCACCGCGATCGAGAACAATCCCCAGAACGCGTACACGTCGTACACCTACCACGTGTCGCCTTACCTTCGCTACGGCAGCGGCGACTACAGCTACCTGCTGCGCGACAACAACATCTGGACCAACGTCAACAGCGCGCCTACCGCAACGAACAACGCGTATACGAACGAGCTCGTCGGCGAGGTACGCCGCAATCCGACGCCACTGGGGTGGAGCGCGGACTACCAGCGCAACGACGTCCAGTTCACGGAACATCAGTCGCAGCTGGTCGAGCTCGCGCGCTTCAGCGGCCTCGCCCGGCCGGACCGCGAGCTGGAGCTCTCGGCGAGTGTGGGCTACGAGAACGACCGGTTCGTGCTCGAGGAGCAGAGCGGCATCATCTATGGCGCCGGCGTGCGCTGGCGGCCGAGCGAGCGGCTGCACTTCGACGCGAACTGGGAGCACCGGGTATTCGGACCCTCATATCGCATCCAGCTTGGGAATCGCACCCAGCTGACCGTATGGTCGGTGGAGGCTGCGCGCCAGATCACGAGCTATCCCGAGCTTCTCGCCACGCTACCCGCGGGCAGCGTGCCGACGTTGCTCGACAGTTTGTTCTCGTCGCGCGTCCCGGACCCGACCGAGCGCCAGCAGTTCGTGCAACAGTTCATCAATGCGCGTGGGCTGCCGCAGACGCTGGGCGACCCCCTCGCGATCTACACGACCCAGCTGCATCTCGAGGAGCACGTCGGCATCAGCTACGGCATCGTTGGAGCTCGCAACAGCATCTTTCTGCGGGTGTATCGGTCGCGAACCGAGCCGCTCGGGAGCGCGGACACGACCGACGCCCTCCTGTCGACCGCGCTCAACTCGACCCAGACCGGCGCCAGTCTCACCTGGTCCCATCAGCTCCAGCCGCGCATGCGTTTCTCCTTGAGCTACGAGCAGCGCTACGTCAAGTCGAACGATCCAATCGACGTCGTCAGCACGGGGAATGCGTCGGCGCACGAGACGTCGCTCAACGCGCTTCTGTCCGTGCTGCTCTCCACGAAGACACGGGTCTTCGGCGGCGTCCGATACCAGCGCCAGCGCACGGACTTCGGTACCGGCGGCTACGACGAGTCGGCCCTGTTCGCCGGCATCAATTACGCGTTCCACTGACCCATGTACGAATCGTTCTACGGGCTGACCGGCAAGCCGTTCCAGCTCAACCCCGATCCCGAGTTCTACTTTGGCAGCAAGGGCCACAAGCGCGCGTTTGCCTACCTGCAGTACGGGATCCACCAGAGCGAGGGCTTCATCGTCATCACCGGCGAGATCGGCGCCGGCAAGACCACGATCGTGCGCAGCCTGTTCGAGCAGATCGACCGCAGCTCGCTGGTGGCCGCGCAGCTCGTCAGCACGCAGCTCGACGCCGAGGACATGCTGCGCTCCGTGGCGGTTGCCTTCGGCGTGCCGGTGAAGTCGGTCGACAAGGCCATGCTGCTCGCCTCGCTCGAGGCCTTCCTGTGCCAGCTCGCAGTCGAGGGCAAGCGCGCGCTGCTGGTGATCGACGAGGCGCAGAACCTCACGCCGCGCGCCGTCGAGGAGCTGCGCATGCTGTCGAATTTCCAGCTCGGCGACAAGGCGCTGATGCAGAGCTTCCTCGTCGGCCAGCCTGAGCTGCGCGTCATGATGCAGAGCCCGCGCATGCAGCAGCTGCGCCAGCGCGTGATCGCGTCGTATCACCTCGGGCCGCTCGACCACGGCGAGACGCAGGCCTACATCGAGCATCGCCTCTTGCACGTCGGCTGGAAGAACGACCCGGCCTTCGATCCGCAGGCGTTCGAGGTGATCCATGCGCTCACCGGCGGCATTCCGCGGCGCATCAACACGCTGTGCAATCGCCTGCTGCTCTCCGGCTTCCTTGCCGAAAAGCACGTGCTCGACGGCAATGACGTGCGCGCGATCGCGCGTGAGATCGACGAGGAGCTCGGTCCTGCGGCGGTCGTCCCCGGAACGACGGGGACGATCGACCTGCCGCAGGTGGGCCTGGCCAGTGCGGTTCACCATGCGGAACCGACAAGCGAGGAGGCGCCCGCCTGGGAGGCGCATTTCCGCCACCTCGAGGAGCGGATGGATCGCCTGGACCGCACGGTCGGCGGCGCGGTCGATCTGCTGCACCGCTTGCTGCATCCGGACAAGGCCATGGTGAAGCCCGGCGGGCAGGGGCGTGGATGACCGCCACGCGCACCGATCGTCCCGGCTGCCTCGCATGCGTCGTGGGTGCGAGGCCCAACTACATGAAGATGGCGCCGCTGGTGCGCGCGTTCGCCGCGCGTCCGGACCTGCCGCCGGTCACGCTGATCCATACCGGACAGCACTACGACGTCGCCATGAACGAGCGGCTCTTCCGCGATCTCGAGCTGCCGCCGCCGGATCTGAATCTCGAGGTCGGCTCGGGCACGCATGCCGTGCAGACGGCGGAGATCATGCGGCGCTTCGAGCCGGTGATCGACGAGCTCGCGCCGTCCGCGGTGATCGTGGTCGGCGACGTGAACTCCACGCTCGCCTGCACGCTCGTCGCGGTAAAGAAAGGCATCCCGGTCGTGCACGTCGAAGGTGGCCTTCGCAGCCGCGACCGGACGATGCCCGAGGAGATCAACCGCGTGCTGACCGATCAGGTCGCCGACGTGCTCTACACGACCGAGAAGGAAGCGGCCGAAAACCTCGTGCGCGAGGGCGTGGATGCGGCACGCATCGCGTTCGTCGGCAACGTCATGATCGACTCGCTGCTGCGGCATCGACCGCGCGCCGTCGCGCCTTCGGTGACGATCGCGCGGGCGGGCCACGACGTCGGCCTCGTCGCCCGCGGTTTCGGGACGGTCACGCTGCATCGCCCCTCCAACGTCGACACGCCAGCCGCGCTGTCCGAGGCGCTGACGATCCTGCGGGACGCGGCAGCGCGGCTGCCGCTCGTGTGGCCGGTGCATCCGCGAACGCGGGCCAACATCGAGCGCTTCTCGCTCGGTCACATGATCAGCGATGCGCCCATCATGCTGCTCGAGCCGCAGGGCTATCTCGAGATGCTCGGTCTGCTCGCGGAGGCGCGCGTCGTACTCACCGACTCCGGCGGCATCCAGGAGGAGACGACCGCGCTCGGCGTGCCGTGCCTGACGCTGCGCGAGAACACCGAGCGGCCGATCACGGTGGCGCAAGGTACGAACACCGTCGTGGGCCTTTCCCGAAGCCGCGTGCTCGCATGCCTCGACGAGGTGATGAAATCGGGCGGCAAGCGCGGTCGCGTGCCCGAGCTCTGGGACGGCCATGCAGCGCCGCGCATCGCCGCGCACCTGGCGCATTGGCTCGTCGCGCATGCGCCGACTGAGCGGCGGGTTCGGGTCGCATGACCATGAGCGAGCAGACCCGCGCCGCCGTCGTCAACGCGCTGACCGTCGACGTCGAGGACTATTTCCAGGTCTCGGCCTTCGCACCGCACATCAGCATGTCGCAGTGGGAGTCCATGCCGTGCCGCGTCGAGGTCAATGTCGATGCAATCCTCGATCTCCTCGATGAGGCGAAAAGCCGCGCCACGTTCTTCACGCTCGCCTGGGTCGCACAACGCTATCCCGCGGTGGTGCGCCGCATCGTCGAGCGCGGCCACGAGCTCGCGAGCCACGGCTCCTGCCACGCGCGAGCGAGCGACCAGACGCCGCGGGACTTCCTCGACGACATACGAAGCGCCAAGGCGGCGCTCGAGGACATCGGCGGCTGCGCGGTGCGCGGCTATCGTGCACCCAGCTTCTCGGTCGGTCCGTCGAATCCCTGGGCCTTCGATTGCATCCGGGAGGCGGGCTACCGCTACAGCTCCAGTGTGTATCCCATTCGGCACGATCACTATGGCGCGCCCGACGCGCCGCGCTTCGCCTACGAGGTGCGTCCCGGTCTGCTCGAGCTGCCGGTCGCAACGGTTCGCATGGCGAACACGAACTGGCCCGCGGGCGGCGGCGGTTATTTCCGCCTGCTGCCCTATTGCCTGTCGCGCTGGTCGCTGCAGCGGATCAACACGGTGGATCGCAAGCCGGCCATGTTCTATTTTCATCCGTGGGAGATCGACCCCGATCAGCCGCGGGTGGCGGGAGCCGGCATGAAGACGCGGTTCCGCCATTACGTCAACTTGCACCGCATGCGGCCTCGCCTCGCGCGACTGCTGCGCGACTTCAGGTGGGACCGCGTCGATCGCGTGTTCCTGCCAGGACTTGCGTGATGGAGACGCTCGCAGGTCATCGCGCCGCAGCGGGAGCGGCCGCCCCGCCGGCTCACGTGCGCGACGCGCGCCCCGACGACGCGACGCGCTGGGACGCCTACGTCCTCGCCGCTCCCGAAGCGACGTTCTTCCACCGGTTCGGTTGGCGCGCCATCATCGAGGACGTATTCCGCCATCGTACCCACTATCTCGTTGCCGAGCGCGGCGGCGCGATCGCCGGAGTGCTGCCGCTCGCCGAGGTCAGGAGCATGCTCTTCGGGCATTCGCTCGCGTCGCTGCCGTTCGCCGTCTACGGGGGCCCCGTCGCAGACGATGCGACGGCCCAGCAGGCGCTGATCGACGCGGCGGTGGAGCGGGCCAAAGCCTGCGGTGCTGCCCACCTAGAGCTTCGCAACCTCACGGCCAGATGCCCCGACTGGCCGCGCCAGGACCTGTACGTCACGTTCCGCAAGACCATCTCATCCGACCCGGATGAGAACATGCTCGCCATCCCGCGCAAGCAGAGGGCAATGGTGCGCAAGGGCATCAAGAATGGCTTGTCCAGCGCGATCGACGATTCCGTCGATCGCTTCTTCCGGCTCTACGCCGACAACATGCATCGCCACGGCACGCCGCCGTTTCCGCGCGCGTACTTCGAGCGGCTGCGGGCGGAGTTCGGCAAAGACTGCGAGCTGCTCACGGTCGTCGATGCGAAGCGCCAGCCGGTCAGCGGCGTGATCTCGTTTTATTTTCGCGACGAGGTTCTGCCCTACTATGCCGGCGACACCGTGGCGGCGCGCGACCTCGCGGCCAACGACTTCAAGTATTGGGAGCTCATGCGCAGGGCCGGCGAACGCGGCGTGCGCATCTTCGACTACGGCCGCAGCAAGCGTGACAGCGGGTCATACGATTTCAAGAAGAACTGGGGCTTCGAACCCGCGCCCCTCGCCTACGAGTTCCATCTGATCAAGCGGCAGTCCGTTCCGCAGAACAATCCCGCGAACCCGAAATATCGCACGTTCATCGCGCTTTGGCGCCGGCTGCCGATCGGCGTGGCGAATGCAATCGGGCCGCATATCGTGCGCGCGCTCGGATGATGAACGCTTTCGACCGCTTCGATGCGCTGCACGCCGGCTCGGCGGACCCGACCATGGCAGCGCACCGGCGCGCCTGGCGCGTGGCGATTGCCGCGATATGTCTCTATACGGCGTGGCTTGTGGCGTGGTACTTCGATACGGTCGCGTCGATGGTGTCGATCTGGTATCGCTCGGAGACCTTCGCGCACGGCTTCACGATCCTGCCCATTTCCCTGTGGCTCGTCTGGCAGAAGCGACGCGAGCTCGCGCGCCTCGCGCCCGCGGCCCGGATCTCGTTCTGGCCACTCGCGGCCATTGCCGTCGCGACCGTGCTGTGGCTGCTCGGCGACCTCGCAGACGTGCTCGCGGCCCGCCACTTTGCATGGGTGACGCTGCTGATCGCCGGGATCTGGATGATCCTCGGCACGGAGATCGCGCGTCGCCTCGCGTTCCCTCTTGCGTTCCTCTATCTGGCGGTCCCGTTCGGCGAGTTCATGGTCCCGACACTGATCGAGTGGACAGCGAACTTTACCGTGTCGGCGCTGCGCGCGAGCGGGGTGCCGGTGCTGCGCGACGGCATGACGTTCCAGATCCCGAGCGGATCGTGGTCCGTGGTCGAGGCGTGCAGTGGCGTGCGCTATCTCATCGCCTCGTTCACGGTCGGCCTCCTCTACGCATACGTCACCTACCGCACGCTCGGTCGGCGCGTCGCATTCGTCATCGCGTCGCTGATCGTTCCGATCTTCGCGAACTGGCTGCGCGCGTACGGCATCGTGATGATCGGCCACCTGTCCAACAACCGTCTCGCGGTCGGCATCGATCACATCATCTATGGCTGGATCTTCTTCGGCGTGGTGATGCTGCTGCTGTTCTGGGCCGGCACATTGTTCCAGGAGCGGCAGCGTCCCGCACAGATTGGTGACACGGACGGGTCGGCCGCGCCGCCCGGGCCCGGCCACCGCACGTTCGCCGCACCGCTGGTCTATGCCACGGTGCTGGTCGCCTCGCTCATCGCGCCGGGCGTGCTGCGGGCATTCCCGCAATCCGACGGCGGCCGCGTCGTGGACGCCGCGCCGCCGGCGCTGGGCGAATGGCAGCCCGTCGCCGAGTCGCTCGTCGACTGGAGGCCCGCGTTCCTGCCACCGCGCGCGACCATCGCCTCGACTTACGCGCGTGGCGGCGAGCGCGTCGGCCTTCTGGTCGCGGTGTACTACGATCAAAGCGCGGACAGCAAGCTCGTGAGTTCGTCGAATGTGCTCGTGGACGCCAACGATCACACCCGGTACGTCGCGTCGCAACGCGAGCGAACCGTTGACCTCGGCGGGCGGACGCTGCCGGTGCAGGACTCGATCTTGCGCCTGCGCGGCGAAAGCGTCCTCGCACGGACCTGGTACTGGATCGACGGCACGGTGACGGCGAGCCCGGCACGCGCCAAGCTCGCGCAACTGCGCGAGCGTCTGCTCGGGCGCGGCGACTCGGGCGCGATCGTGTTGGTGTACGGCCCGCTGTCGCAGGGCGACGCCGACTCTGCCGGTGTGGACGATCTGACCCGCGAGGTTGCCGCGAAATTGCCCGGCATCCTCGCCGAGCGCCTCCGCGCACGCGACACGCCATGAGCGCGGATACGCCGCTCATCGTTCACGTCATCCATCGGCTCGCGGTGGGCGGGCTCGAGAACGGCCTGGTGAATCTCATCAACCGGATGCCGGCTGACCGCTATCGCCATGCCATCGTCTGCCTGACGCGCGCGACGGATTTCGCCGCGCGCATCACGCGTGCCGACGTTCCGATCGTGGAGCTCGACAAGCCGCCCGGCACGTCGATCGCGATCCACGCGCGCTTTCATGGCATATTCCGGGACATGCGCCCGGCGATCGTCCATTCGCGCAACCTGGGCGCGCTCGAGGCGCAACTTGCCGCCGCAGTCGTGCGCGTGCCCGTGCGCATCCACGGCGAGCACGGCTGGGACGTGCACGATCCCGACGGCACGAGCTGGCGGCACATGGCAATACGCCGCCTGTATTCGCCGTTGGTGACACGCTACGTCGCCCTGTCTCAGCACATCGCGAGCTACCTGTGCGCGCGCGTCGGCATCGCGCGGGACCGTATCGAGCATATTTGCAACGGTGTGGATTGCGAGCGGTTTCGCCCCGATCCGTCGGCTCGCGCGCGGCTGCCTCACCTCGCGTTGCGCGATCCGGCGCTCGTGGTGATCGGCGCCGTTGGGCGTCTCGAGCCCATCAAGGACCAGGTGACGCTCGCCAAGGCCTTCGTCGTGGCGCTGGCGCGCGATCCGGCCATGCGCAGTGTCCTGCGTCTCGCGATCGTGGGCTCGGGTTCGCTGCGCCCGGCGATCGAAGCGGAGCTCGACGCACACGGTGCGCGTGGTCTCGCTTGGCTCGCCGGCGAACGTGACGACGTCGCCGCGCTGCTGCCCGCGTTCGACGTGTTCGCGCTCCCATCACGCGCTGAAGGCATATCGAACACGCTGCTCGAGGCGATGGCTTGCGGCGTTCCGGCAATTGCCGCCGCCGTGGGGGGGAATCCCGAGCTGATCGCTGCGGGGGAGACGGGCGAGCTCGTGCCGCCGAGCGACGTGCAGGCGCTCGCCGATGCGATCCTGCGCCTCGCGCGAGACGCGAGCCTTCGGGCTTGCATGAGTGCCGCGTCGCGCCGGCGCGCCGTCGAATGCTTCGGCATCGCGCAAATGGTGGGCCGCTACACCCAGCTGTACGACCGCGAGCTCGCGCGCCGGCGCGCACGTGGCGTTCATGCTGGCGCCGGCCTCGGCGCGACGATCGAGTAGAAAGGGACAAGCCATGTGCGGAATCACCGGAATCTTCAGGCCGGTCGGCGAGCCCGGGATCGACGCCGCGCTGCTCCACCGCATGAACGAATCGCAGCATCATCGCGGCCCGGACGCAGGCAGCACGCACGTCGAGCCGCGCGTGGGATTGGGCCACCGGCGCCTTTCGATCATCGACGTGGCGACGGGGCAGCAGCCGTTGTGGAATGAGGACCACTCGGTGGTCATCATCTACAACGGCGAGATCTACAACTACCAGGAGCTCGTGCCCGAGCTGACCGCGCTCGGACACGTGTTCCGCACGCGCTCGGACACCGAGGTGGTGGTGCACGCCTGGGAGGCGTGGGGCGAGGACTGCGTCAAGCGCTTCCGTGGAATGTTCGCGTTCGCGCTGTGGGATCGCAATCGCCAGGCGCTGTTCCTCGCGCGCGACCGGCTCGGCGTCAAGCCGCTCTTCTATGCGCAGCTCGCGAATGGCACTGTCGTGTTCGGCTCCGAGCTGAAGTCGTTGTTGCAGCATCCCGGCCTCGCCCGCTCGATCGATCCGAGCGCCGTGGAGGATTACCTCGCGTTCGGCTACGTGCCGGAGCCCAAGACCATCTATCACGGCGTCCACAAGCTCGCGCCCGCGCACACGCTGTGCCTGCGCGTCGGCCAGCGGTCGCTCGCGGCGCAGCGGTCGTACTGGGACGTGGTATTCGAGCCCGATGCATCGATCACCGAGGGTGCCGCGCTGGAAGAGTTGCGTGCACGGCTGACCGAGTCGGTGAGGCTGCGCCTCATCAGCGAAGTCCCGCTCGGCGCGTTCCTGTCCGGAGGCGTGGACTCGAGCGCAGTCGTCGCCACCATGGCGGGACTCTCCGATACCCCGGTGAACACGTGCTCGATCGCATTCGACGACCCGGCGTACGACGAGGCGCGTTACGCGCGCACGGTGGCCGAGCGCTACGGTACGCGGCATCGCGTCGAGACAGTCGCGGTGGACGACTTCGACCTGATCGAGCGCCTCGCCGGCATCTACGACGAGCCGTATGCGGACAGCTCCGCGATCCCCACCTTCCGCGTGTGCGAGCTCGCGCGCAAGACGGTGACGGTCGCGCTGTCGGGCGACGGCGGCGACGAGAGCTTCGCGGGTTATCGGCGCTACCGCTTCCAGCTCGCTGAAGATCGCCTGCGTGCGCTGCTGCCACTCGGCCTGCGCCGGCCGCTGTTCTCGCGCCTCGGCGCGTGGTACCCCAAGCTCGATCGCGCGCCGCGCATGCTTCGCGGCAAGTCGACCCTGCAGTCGCTCGCGCGCGACGCGGTCGAAGGTTATGGCCACACCATGTCGATCCTGCGCGAGGACCATCGCGCGGCGCTGTACAGCGATGCGTTCCGCAGGGAGCTCGGCGGCTACCGCGCCGTGGAGCTGTTCCGCCGCCACGCGCGTGCGACGCAGGGCTGGCATCCGCTGTCGGTCGTGCAATACCTCGATCTCAAGACCTATCTCGTCGGCGACATCAATACCAAGGTCGACCGTGCCAGCATGGCGAACTCGCTCGAGGTGCGCGAGCCGCTGATGGATCATCCGCTGGTCGAGTGGCTGGCGAAGGTCCCGCCTTCGCTCAAGCTGCATCGCGGCGAGGGCAAGTACCTGCTCAAGAAAGCGATGGAGCCCAAGCTGCCGCACGAAGTGCTGTACCGACCCAAGATGGGATTCGCAGTGCCGCTCGCCGGGTGGTTTCGGGGGCCGCTGCGCCAACGCGTGCGCGACGCGCTGCTCGGTCCACGTCTCTCGGAGACGGGATGGTTCGACCGCCGCGTGCTGGAACGTATGGTCGATGCGCATCAGTCGGGCGCACGCGATCACAGCGCCCCACTGTGGACCCTGATGATGCTCGAGGCGTTCCTGCGTCACTCGGCGGGTACGGAGCCCGCGCGACACCGGGACGTGGTAGCGGCATGAGTTTGCGCGTCCTCCACGTGCTGGATCATTCGATCCCGCTGCAGAGCGGCTACGTGTTCCGCACGCTGGCGATCCTGCGCGAGCAGCGCGCACGCGGCTGGCAGACCCTTCAGCTCACGTCGCCCAAGCAGGGCGGCGGCACCGCGAACGCGGAAACGGTCGACGGCTGGACGTTTCACCGCACGCCGTTCGACGCGACGCTCGCACGTAACCGCGGACCCTTCGCGCTCGTGCGCCAGATGGCCGCCACGCATCGGCGCCTCGCCGAGCTTGTGGCGCGCTTCGAGCCGCAGGTGATCCACGCGCACTCCCCGGTGCTGACGGCATATCCGGCGCTGTGGGCGGGCCACCGTGCGCGTGTCCCGGTGGTGTACGAGGTGCGGGCGCTATGGGAGGACGGTGCCGTAGATCACGGCGTGACCCGGCACGGCAGCGGCCGCTATCGCGCGAGCCGCGCGCTGGAAACGTTCGCGCTGAGACATGCGAGCCATGTCACGACCATCTGCCACGGCCTGGAAAACGAGATCGCCACGCGTGGCGTGCCGGCGGAGCGCATCACGGTGATTCCCAACGCCGTCGATCCGAAGGCCTTCCACTTCGATCCGGCGCCTGATGAAGCGTTGCGGCGCTCGCTCAATCCCGAAGGCGTGCCCGTGCTGGGGTTCGTCGGTTCGTTCTTCGGGTATGAAGGCCTCGATCTGCTCGTCGACGCCTTCGCGCGCTTGCGCGGACGCATGCGCGCGCGGCTGCTGCTCATCGGCGGCGGACCATGCGAGCAAGCGCTGCGCGACCAGGCTTCCCGCCTGGGCCTCGGCGACGACGTGCATTTCAGCGGCCGCGTGCCCCATGACGAGGTGCAGCGCTACTACAGCGTCATCGACGTGCTGGTGTATCCGCGTGCGTCGAACCGTGTCACCGAGCTCGTCACGCCGCTGAAGCCGCTGGAGGCGATGGCGCAGGGGCGGATGGTCGTCGCGTCCGACGTCGGCGGCCATCGCGAGCTGATCCGCGACCGGGAGACGGGTTACCTGTTTCGCGCGGGACGGGTCGATGCGCTCGTCGACACCATCGAAGCGGTGCTGCGCGAGCGCGACGGCTGGCCGGAGATGAAGCGGGTGGCGCGCCGATTCGTCGAGAGCGAGCGCACCTGGGCGAACAGCGTATCACGGTACGCGGCGGCCTACGAGGCGGCGATGCGCAAGCGCGCGGGGGCCGTCGTCGACGCCCGCGCGGGGGGCTGACGCGCCTCATGTGCGGGATCCACGGCTACTTCCAGCTCGACGGCGCGGCGGCTACGCGCGACATTGTGTCGGCGATGGGCAAGGTGACCGTTCATCGCGGCCCCGACGACGAAGGGATCCACGTCGACGGACCCTGCGCGATCGGCATGCGCCGCCTGTCGATTATCGACGTCGAGGGCGGGCATCAGCCTTTGCGCAGCGCCGACGGCACGCTGTGGCTCGTGTGCAACGGCGAGATCTACAACTATCGCGAGCTGCGCGCCGAGCTCATGGCGCGCGGCCACGTTTTCCTCACGCACTCCGATTGCGAGGTCATCCTGCCGCTGTACCGCGAGCTCGGCGACGCATTCGTCGACCGCCTGAACGGCATGTACGGCTTCGCGCTGTGGGACGCGCAGCGCCGGCGCCTGATCGTCGGTCGCGACCGTCTGGGCATCAAGCCGATGTACGTGCTGCAGGACGCACGGCGGCTCGCGTTCGCCTCGGAAGCGAAGTCGCTGCTGACGCTGCCCGGCGTTTCCGCGCAGTTCGACGCGTCGGTCCTGCCTTCGTATCTGCGCCTCGGCTACGTTGCCGCGCCGCGCACGCCGTTCAAGGGGATTCGCAAGCTGCCGCCCGCGACGATCCTCTGCGTGGATGAGAAGGGCGTGGCCGAGCGGCGCTATTGGCGCATCCAGGCCGCGGTCGATCCGCGGCCGAGTGAAGACGAGTGGATCCACGCCGTGCGCGAGAAGCTCCGCGAATCCGTGCGCATGCAGATGGTGAGCGACGTGCCAATCGGCGCGTTCCTCTCCGGTGGTCTCGATTCGAGCGCGGTCGTCGGAATGATGGCCGCGCACAGCCACGGGCCCGTGCGCACCTACTCGATCGGGTTCGGTGGCAGCCAGGCCGACGACTTCTACAACGAGCTGCCGTTCGCGCGCGTCATCGCCCAGCGCTTTGCGACGGACCATCACGAGATCGTGGTCAAGCCGGACGTCGTCGAGCTGCTGCCGCGGCTCATGTGGCATCTCGACGAGCCCCTCGCGGACACGGCGTCGATCACCACCTACCTCGTGTCCAAGTTCGCGCGCCAGGACGTCAAGGTGATCCTCTCCGGCGTCGGCGGCGACGAGATTTTCGGAGGCTATCGCCGCTATCTCGGCGAGCATGTACAGCAGAAGTTCGCCGCGCTGCCCGGCTGGATGCGCAAGCTTGCCGTGAGCATCGGACGCCGACTGCCGGAGGACCGCCATTCGCGCCTGCTCAACCTCGCACGCTACGCCAAGGCCGTCGTCGCCGCTGCCGAGCTCCCCGCCGAGGCGCGCTACAGCGCTTTCCTGCAGGTGTACGGCTTTGCGGAAGTGGACGAGCTGATCGGCCGCGAGACTGCCCGCGAGGATCCGGTGCTCGACGCGTTCGCCGGCGCGGACGGCGACGATGTGCTCAATCGCATGCTGATCGCCGATGCCGAGACGCAGCTTCCCGACGACCTCCTGCTGCTCACCGATCGAATGACGATGGCGACGTCGATCGAATGCCGCGTTCCGCTGCTCGACCACGAGCTCGTCGAGCTTGCTGCGCGCATTCCGGGCCACGTGCGCATGAAAGGCGGCGAGCTCAAGCACCTGATGAAGCGTGCCGTCGCCGATCTGCTGCCCCCGGCGATCCTCGCGCGGCGCAAGCGCGGTTTCGGCACGCCCATGGGTGCTTGGCTCAAGCGCGATCTGGCACCGATGCTGGCGGCCGTTCTATCGCCCGCTTCGGTCGCATCCCGCGGCCTCTGTCGCCCGCAGCCCGTGCAGCGCCTGATCGCGCAGCACCAGGCGAACCGCATTGACGGAACCGACCGCCTGCTCGCCCTGCTGAACCTGGAGATCTGGAGCCGGGTTTACCTCGATGCGCGAAGTCCGGACGACGTCGCCGCCGAGCTGCGCGACGTTGGAAGGATTGCCGCATGAAGGTGCTTTACGTCTGCCACCGCTTTCCTTACCCGCCGAATCGCGGCGGCAAGATTCGTCCCTTCAACATGATCCGACACCTCTCCCAGCGTCACGAGGTGACGGTATGCTCGCTGGCGCGCTCGCGCAGCGAAGCGGAGGCGGCGGAGGGCATACGGCCGCACTGCGCGCGGTTCTTCGTTCACGAGGTAAACGACAAGGTGCAGGCGGCGCGGATGGTCGCACGATTGCCCACGACGGTGCCCTCGTCGATGGGGTATTTCTACTCGCCGTCGCTTGCGCGCCGCGTCGACTCGCTGCTCCAAAGCGAGCGCTTCGACCTGATCTTCGTGCACTGCTCGTCGGTGGCGCAGTACGTCGCTCGACACGACGGCACGCCGAAGATCCTCGACTTCGGCGACATGGATTCGCAGAAGTGGCTCGACTACGCGCGCTTCAAGCCGCTTCCGCTCGCCCTCGGCTACCGCCTCGAAGGTGTCAAGCTGCGCGCCGCGGAAATGCGCCTCGCCCGTCGCTTCGACCTTTGCACCGCGACCACCCGCGCCGAATGGGAGACGCTGCAGGGCTACGAGACGGGGGTTGCGAGCGACTGGTTTCCGAACGGAGTCGACGCCGGTTACTTCAGCCCCGACGACGGCGCGTACGATCCGCGCGCACTCGCGTTCGTCGGACGGATGGACTACTACCCGAACCAGGAGTGCATGTTCCGGTTCTGCCGCGACGTGCTGCCGGCGTTGCGAGCGCGCGATCCCCAGGTCACGCTCACGATCGTCGGCGCCGACCCTTCGCCCGCCGTGCGCCGGCTCGGCGAGCAACCTGGCGTCACCGTGACCGGATCGGTTCCCGATGTGCGGCCTTACGTGCGGCGCGCCGCGGCGATGGTAGCGCCGCTCAACATCGCTCGCGGAACGCAGAACAAGATCCTCGAGTCCATGGCGCTCGGCGTTCCCGTCGTCGCGAGCCGCATTGCGGCGGGCGGCGTGGATGCCGTGCCCGGCGAGCACCTGCTCGTCGCGCAAACCACGCAGGAATACGTCGACGCCATAGCAGGCGTGCTCGAGCATCCCGAGCGGCGATCGGCGCTCGCCGCCGCGGGACGTGCGCGCGTGCGCTCGCATCACGACTGGGCCGCCTCGATGCGGCGCATGGACGACATCATCGCGCGCTGTCTGGCCCAGGGGGCGCGGCCGGCCGGCGATCCACGCGTGCACGCGCACGCCGCGCTGCAGGAGCCGCGCTGAACTGCCGTGCAACGACAAGTGGCACCGGCTTCACGGCGGGTGTCCGATAGCGAACAGGGATTCGAACGATGAACATCAGCATCTTCGGGCTCGGGTACGTGGGCGCGGTGTCGCTGGCATGCCTTGCCCGGGACGGCCACGACGTGATTGGCGTGGACATCGATCGCGCCAAGCTGGAGCTGATCGCCGCGGGCCGCACGCCGGTCGTGGAAGAGGGCATGGTCGACCTCATGGCCGCCGTGGCCAAGAGCGGCCGCGTGCGCGTGACGACCGACGTGCGCGAAGCGGTGCACGCGAGCGAGATGTCGCTCGTGTGCGTGGGAACGCCTTCGTCGCCCAACGGCAGCCAGGACATTTCCGCGGTGCTGCGGCTCGCCGCCGACCTCGGCGTCGCGATGCGCACGAAGAACGACGGCCATGTATTCGTGTTCCGCTCCACGCTTGCGCCGGGAACGGTCGAGGAGGTCGTTCGACCCATCGTCGAGCGCGAGTCGGGAAAGCGCGACGGCGAAGAGTTCCATTTGTGCTTCCAGCCGGAGTTCCTGCGCGAAGGCACGTCCATTCGCGACTACGACAATCCGCCGTTCACCGTCGTGGGCGCGAACCATCCGCATCCGGTGGAGCGATTGCGTGCGCTGTTCGGCCACCTGCCGTGTGGTTTCCACACCACCTCCGTGCGGGCGGCTGAGATGATGAAGCTGTGCAGCAACAACTTCCACGCCCTCAAGATCACGTTCGCGAACGAGACCGCGCGGCTTTGCCATGCGCTCGGCGTCGATCCGTTCGAAGTCATGGAGCTGTTTTGCAAGGACACGCAGCTCAACATCTCGAAGGCTTATCTACGGCCCGGGTATGCGTTCGGCGGCTCGTGCCTGCCCAAGGATCTGCGTGCGACCTTGTTCATGGCCAAGCAGCGCGACGTGGAGCTTCCCATGCTGAGCGGCGTGCTGCCGTCGAACCGTTTCCACGTGGAGCAATCCGTGAACGCCGTGCTCGTGTCAGGCAGGCGCCGCGTCGGCATGATCGGGCTTTCATTCAAGACCGGCACTGACGACTTGCGCGAGAGTCCGACAGTGACCTTGGCCGAGGCACTGCTCGGCAAGGGGCTCTCCCTTCGCATCTACGACCCGGACGTGCACCTGTCGCGGCTGCTCGGCGCCAACAAGCGCTTCATCGAGCATCATCTTCCGCACATTGGCACGCTGATAGACGGCGAGTTGCGCGACGTCGTCGAGCATTCCGATGTGCTGGTGGTGGCGCTCGCGGACAAGCGCGTCCTCGGCGAGCTGCGCGAGCGCGTGCGCGAGGATCAGCTGGTGATCGACCTGGTGCGCGTGCCGCAGCCCGAGAGCTGGCCCTGCGAGGTGCGGGGGCTGTGTTGGTAGCGGCCGAAGCGATGCAGGCGCGCGTGGCCGGCTCGCCGGCGGCGGCTGCCTCGCGCCCCGTGCGTCTTCTGACGCTGACCACGCTCTTTCCCAATGCGTCCGCGCCGCGCCATGGTGTTTTCATCGCCACCCGATTGCGCAAGTTGTGCGACACCGGCCGCGTCAGCGCGACCGTCGTCGCCCCCGTGCCCTGGTTTCCCGGCGCGTACGCCGCGCAGCGTGCCGTGCCCGCCCGCGAGACCGTCGCCGGATTCGATACCGCGCATCCTCGCTACCTGAATGTTCCCGGCGTCGGGATGCGCCTGCAGCCGCACGCGCTCGCGATGACGTGGCTCGGTCACCTGGAGAAGCGCGGGCTGGATGCCTCGCGATTCGACATCGTCGATGCGCATTACTTCTACCCGGATGGCGTTGCGGCGGCGCGCGTGGCACGCCGGCTCGGGTTGCCGCTCGTGATCAGTGCCCGCGGAAGCGACATCAACGTGATCGGGGAGATGACGTTCGCGCGTCGCAGCATGCTCGAGGCGGCGCATTCCGCGGACGCGCTGATCGCGGTATCCGACGCACTCGCGCAGCGCATGCAGGCGATCGGCATGCCCGCCCAGCGCATCCGTGTGTTGCGCAACGGCGTGGACACGGCGCTGTTCCATCCCGCGGATCGGGCACAGGCGCGAGCGAAGCTCGGGCTCGTCGATGCGCCCTGGGTGCTGGGCGTGGGGAACCTGGTGCCGGAGAAGGGTTTCGATTTGCTGATCGATGCTGTGGCGGCGCTGCCCGACGTGCGGCTCCTCGTCGCAGGGGAGGGACCGCTGCGTAACGCACTGGTGGCGCGCGCCCGGGCGGTCGCGCCGGGTCGCGTCGAGTTCCGGGACAACATGCCGCAGGCGCAATTGCGCTTCGCCTACGCCGCGTGCAACGTGCTGGGATTGCCTTCGCTGCGCGAAGGCTGGCCCAACGTGGTGCTCGAAGCGTTGGCCTGTGGCACCCCGGTCGCCGCCGCGGCGGTCGGCGGCGTGCCGGAGATGCTCCGCGCCGATGCGCCGGCGATCGTCGTAAAGAGTGCCAACGTCGCCGAATGGCGGCTGGCGCTGGGCTCGCTGCTGGGCGCCGACCTGCCGCCCGAGCGCGTTCGACACTATGCGTTGCAATTCGAATGGGACGACGTCGTGAACCGCCAGTGCGCGCTGTACGACCAGGTGACCGCGGCGCACGCATCGGCCAGGCGCACCCGCGCCACCGCAAACTCGACTGGCTGACACTGCCATGTGGATGAGATTCGCCGACACGCTGCGATGCCCCTGCTGCCGGGGCGCGCTCGCGCTCGACGCCTTCGAGCGAACCACGGTGGAGCTGCCGAACGACGCGATTGAGCTTGCGCGCCGCAACGGCGTATACGACGAGCGCTTCGACCAATGGATCGAGTCAGGCGTGCTGCTGTGCAAGCCGTGCAGCGCCATGTATCCGATCATCGACGGGCTGCCGATCCTGCTCTGTTATCCGACGCCGATGCATGCCGAGTTCGTGCGCCGGCATTCGGGCAGCGGCCTGCAGCGTCACGCGTCCTACCGCTTCGTCGAGCGCGAGCCGGCAGAGGGCGAGCGCGCTGTCATGAACTCGTTCTCGAAGGAGTGGCTCGAGTACGACTATGACGGTGTGATCTGGGAAATGAGCTACGAGGACCACGAACGCCGGTTCCTGCAGGAAATGGGTCCGGCTCTGACCCACGGATCCCCGCGCAATTTCCTCGAAGTCGGCTGCGGTCTCGGCATTACGACTTACCTCGCGCACAAGAACGGACGACTCGACGCCGTGGGCCTGGATCTCAGCCTCGCCGTGTGGAAGGCGAGCCGCCACTACCGGAGCAATCCGTTCCTGCACTTCGTCGAGGCTTCGGTGTTCGCGCTGCCCTTCGCGCCGCAATCGTTCGATCTCATCTACTCGCGCGGCGTGCTGCACCACACGATGTCGACGCAGCGCGCGTTCGCGGAAGTCGCGCCCCTGTGCCGCCCCGGGGGGACGTTCTACCTGTGGGTGTACGGCCTCGGCTCGATCCGCGAGACGCTGTTCCGCCGCGCAGTGTACGGACTCGAGCGCGGCGTTCGGCCGGTATTGAGCAACGCCCCGGATTCGCTGCCCGCGCGCGCGTTCCTGACCGCGATGGGCGCAGGCTACGTGGTGTTCAACGGCGCGCGGCGAGCGCTCAATCCCTCGATCCAGCCGCTCAACCTCTCGCGCGGCGTGCACGCTGCGCGCGATCGCTTCACGCCGCGGTTCGCGCACCGCCACGCCGCCGAAGAGGTGGCGCGGTGGTTCACGCAGGCGGGATTCGAGGCTCCGGAAGTGATCGACTGGCGCATCATGCCGCCCGCCGATCACGACGATTACCGGCGCAACGTCGGCGTTCGCGCTCGCCTCGGGCCGCGGGCTGGCGCGCGACCAAGCGGCGTGTCGTGATCTGGCGCGCGGCGATGGCGCTCGCCTCGCGCGGGCGGCTGCCGATCCTGATCTTCCACCGGGTTCTGCCGAAGCCGGACCCGCTGCTGCCGGGAGAGCCATCCGCGGAGGAGTTCGACGCGCTCGCCGGCCATATCGCCTCACGCTTTCGCGTGCTGCCGTTGGCGCAGGCCGCGCGCGACCTCTACGCCGGCACGCTGCCGCCGCGCGCGCTGGCGATCACGTTCGACGACGGCTACGCGAACAACCTCGCCGTCGCGGCGCCGATCCTGAAGCGACATGGCTTGCCGGCAACCGTATTCGTCGCGACCGGCTACCTCGATGGCCGCTGCATGTTCAACGATGCGATCATCGAGGCGTTCCGTGGCACCGTCAATAGTGAGCTCGATCTGACGCCACTCCGATTGGGCCGACATGCGGTGCGAAACGACGGCGAACGGCGCGCGGCCATCGACGCCGTCCTGCGCGAGTTGAAGCCGCTCGCGGCCGAAGCGCGCGACCGCGTGGCGCAGGACGTACTCCAGCGCGCCGGCGTGCCGGGGCCGAAGGACCTCATGCTCACGCGTGCATCGGTGCGGGCGCTGACCCCCTTCGGCATCGAGGTCGGCGCGCACACGGTGAATCATCCGATCCTCGCCAGCACGCCCCGGGCGATGGCCTGGCACGAGATCCGCGACAGCAAGCGCGAGCTCGAGGAGATTACCGGCGCGCCGGTGACGGTGTTCGCCTATCCCAACGGCCGGCCGCAGCTGGATTACGCGAGCGAGCACGTGCGCATGGTGCGCGAGGCCGGGTTCGGGTTCGCGGTGAGCACGGCACCCGGTGTCGCGAATCGCAGCGCCGACCCACTGCAGCTGCCCCGCTTCACGCCGTGGACGCGGCATCCGCTGAAGTTCGACCTCATGATGCTGCGCAACCTCCAGCACGGGCCCGTGCAGCCGCGAGCGACCCCGGCGGCGGCGTGACGCGCGCGTGAAGCGCCTCCTCGTCGTCGCTTACCATTTTCCCCCGCTCGCGGGGAGCAGCGGCGTCCAGCGCACGCTGCGCTTCGTGCAGCATCTGCCGCGGCACGGCTGGGAAGCCGTCGTGCTCACGTGCAGCACGCGCGCGTACGATGACGTGAAGCCGGACCTCGCGCGCGACATTCCTCAAGGCACCGTGGTCGAGCGCGCGTTCGCGCTCGATGCCGCGCGTCAGTTGTCGGTGGGTGGACGTTATCCAGGCTGGCTTGCGCGCCCCGACCGATGGGTGAGCTGGTGGCCCGGTGCCGTGCTCGCGGGGCGGCGCCTGATCCGCGAGCATCGTCCGAGCGCCGTGTTCTCGACGTACCCGATTGCAACCGCGCATCTCATCGGTGATTCGCTCGCACGCGCGAGCGGCCTGCCGTGGGTCGCGGACTTCCGCGATCCGATGGCGCAGGAAGGCTACCCGGCCGACGCGCGCACCTGGGCGAGCTTCAGCCGCGTCGAACAGCGCGTTTTTGCGCGCGCAGCGGCATGCACGTTCACGGCGCCGGCCGCCGCACGGATGTACCGTGAGCGGTACCCGGACAGCGCGGCGCGCATCGAGCTCATCGAGAACGGCTACGACGAGGAGATGTTCGCGCGCGTGACGGACGTCGCGACGACGTGCGAGCCGCTCAACCCGGGCGCGCTGACGCTCCTGCACAGCGGGATCGTGTATCCCGACGAGCGCGACCCGCGCCAGTTCTTCGCGGCGCTGGCGCTTGTGAAGGCGTCCGGCGCCGGCGCGCGCGTGCGCGTGCGATTTCGTGCGCCGGTGCACGAGGCGCTGCTCGCAGACCTCGCGCGCGCACACGGCGTGGCCGACATGATCGAGGTTGTCCCGCACGTCGCCTACGGTGACGCCCTGCGCGAGATGCTGCGGGCCGACGCGCTGATCGTGCTCCAGGCGGCCAATTGCAACGAGCAGATCCCGGCGAAGCTCTACGAGTACCTGCGCGCGCGGCGGCCGCTGCTCGCGTTCACCGATTCGCGTGGCGACACCGCGGCTACGATGCGTGCATCGGGTGTGACAGCGATTGCGTCACTGGACAGCGCGGACGAGATCGCCGGCCTCATCACACGCTTCGCCGCGGGTGATCGGGCGGGCACCATCGCGACGGACGAAGCGATCGCATGCGGCTCGCGCCAGGCTCGCGCCGAGCACCTGGCGCGGCTCCTCGACGACATCACTGCGCCACGGGTAATGGCGCGTCCCGCCTTGACGGTCTAGGGCATCGCGAACCGCTGCGTGAAGTGCGCGGCAAAGCGCTCCACCTCCGACTCCGGCAGGTGATTGATCCCGCCTGCGGTCGCACGCCCGCCACCGCTCGCGAAGGTGCTGCAGAACGCGCCGGCGTCCACCGCGCGCTTCGCGGGAACGCGCACGCTCACCGTGAAGCCGCCCCCGGACTTCGGAGAAAGGATGGCGATCGCCGAGTCGGGCCGGCCGCGGCTCAGCTCGTTGGCGAGAACGCCGATCGTGCGACGCGCCCACGCCTCGCTTGGCAGCACCATGACGGTTGCGCCGGGGGTCTCGTGCAACGGCTTGAGTGCGCGCGCGCGACGCATGTCGTCGTCGTAGCACGCGCCGAGCGACGCATGCACGTCGCTTTCGCGGATGAAGTCGAGAGGGTCTGCGAAAGGCAGCATCTGCTGGGCCAGCGCTTGGGGATCGAAATGCAGGTCGGTGACTGCCTCGCCGTACGCGTTGTAGTTGAGCCGCGTGCCGAGCTCTTCGAGCAGCGTCACTGACGCCGCGGCCAGGCCCGCCTTGCGCGCGAGCGTGGCGCCGACCGACGACAGGCCATCTCCGAACGCCGCGACGGCCGCCCATGCGCGATAACGTCCCTCGAGGCAACGGTCGACGATCGCGCTGGTGCAGACGTCGGGCGCTTCGTCGATGTGCGCGTCCAAGCCTCGATGCTGCGGCATGTCACCGGCGCGATGGTGATCGAAGTACCGCACCGAAGCGCCGGCCTCCAGCAACCGCAACACGTCGTCGCGATTCTGCTCCAGCGAGACATCGAGCACGGTGACCGAGTCGCCGCGCACGGCGTCGACGCGGCGCACGAGCTGGATGTCGCGCTTGACGCCGGTCACGAGCGTTGCATCCCCGGGCTCGGCAAGCCGCAGCTGCTGCAGCGCGCAGAGACCATCGGCGTCGCCGTTGAACGCAAAGTAGCGCGTCATGGGGCTCTCAATGGCGCTTCGCCGGCGGCTCGAGCACACCCATGTGGCGCAGGCGTTCGATGACGGCCTCGGCGGCGTCCTCGGCCTTGTCCGACACCGTGTCGATGCGAAGCTCGGGGTTCTCGGGCGGCTCGTACGGTGAGTCGATGCCCGTGAAGTTCTTGAGCTCGCCGCGCCGCGCCTTGCTGTAAAGGCCCTTGCGGTCGCGCTGCTCCGCGACGGCCAGCGGCGTGTCGATGAAGACTTCGCAGAACTCGTCGGGCTGGACGAGCGCGCGCGCCATGCGGCGCTCGGCGCGGAACGGCGAAATGAACGACACCAGCACGATGAGCCCGGCGTCGACCATGAGGCGCGCCACCTCGGCGACGCGCCGGATGTTCTCGACACGGTCCGCTTCGGTGAAGCCCAGGTCGCGGTTCAAACCGTGCCGCACGTTGTCGCCGTCGAGCAGGTACGTGTGGTGACCCCTCGCATGGAGCTTCTTCTCGACGATATTGGCGATCGTCGACTTGCCCGCGCCCGAGAGCCCCGTGAACCATACGATGCACGGACGCTGCGCGTTGAGAGCGGCGTGCGCGTCCTTGTTGACCTCGATCGCCTGCCAGTGAATGTTCTGCGACCGGCGCAGCGCGAAATGGATCAGGCCCGCGCCAACCGTGTTGTTCGTCATGCGGTCGATGACGATGAAGCCGCCGGTGTCGCGGTTCTCCTCGTAGGGGTCGAACGGGACGGGACGATCGAGGCTCAGGTTGCACACGCCGATCTCGTTGAGCTTCAGCGTTCGGGCCGCGAGATGCTCCAGCGTGTTCACATTCACCTTGTACTTCGGCATCGCGAGCGAGACCCCCGCCGTGCACGCCCCGATCTTGATCAGGTACGGCCGCCCCGGCAGCATCTCCTCGTCGTGCATCCAGATCACCGTCGCCTCGAACTGGTCGGCGATGCCCGGCGGAGAAACGGCTGAGGCGATGACGTCGCCCCGGCTGACGTCGATCTCGTCGCGCAGCACGACCGTCACGGATTGGCCGGCGACGGCGGCGTCGACGTCGCCGTCGCTCTCCACGATGCGAGCAATGCCGGTCTCGGCGCCGCTGGGCAGCACGCGCACGCGGTCGCCCGGGCGGACGGTGCCGCCTACGATGCGGCCGGAGTACCCGCGAAAATCCGCATTGGGACGATTCACCCATTGCACGACCAGGCGCAACGGCGCGGCCTGCGCGTCGCGTCGCGCCTCTACCGTTTCGAGATAGCGCATGAGCGGAGGGCCCTGGTACCACGGCGTGCGCGCGCTCGGCGCGGTCACGTTGTCGCCCTTGAGCGCGGACATCGGAATGCACGTCACGTCGCGAAGCCCCAACCGCTCGGCAAATGACCTGTAGTCGGCCTCGATCGCGTCGAACGCTTCCTTCGAATAGTCGACCAGATCCAGCTTGTTGACCGCGAGCACGACCTTGCGGATGCCGATCAGCGAAACCACGTAGCTGTGCCGTCGGGTCTGGGTCAGCACGCCCTTGCGGGCATCGACAAGAATGACGGCCACGTCCGCTGTCGACGCGCCGGTGATCATGTTGCGGGTGTACTGCTCGTGGCCCGGCGTGTCCGCGACGATGAAGCTACGCTTGCCGGTCCCGAAGTAGCGGTACGCCACGTCGATCGTGATGCCCTGCTCGCGCTCGGCCATGAGTCCATCGAGCAGCAGCGCGAAGTCAAGTTCTCCGCCCTGGGTGCCGAACTTCTTCGAGTCGATCGCGAGCGCGGCGAGCTGGTCCTCGAATAGCGCCTTCGACTCGTAGAGGAGGCGCCCGATCAGCGTGCTCTTGCCGTCATCGACGCTGCCGCACGTGATGAACCGCAGGAGATCGCGGTCGCGGTGCGAGGCGAGGTAATCGTCGACGTTCGGCGCCGGGAGGTGGCTGTCTCGCATCAGAAGTAGCCCTCCTGCTTCTTCTTCTCCATGGACGCGGCGGAGTCGTGGTCGATGACGCGGCCCTGCCGCTCGGACGTGCGCGTGACGAGCATCTCCTCGATGATGGCAGGCAGCGTGTCGGCGTCGCTTTCGATTGCGCCGGTCAGCGGATAGCAGCCGAGCGTGCGGAAGCGCACGCGGCGCATCTGCGGCCTCTCGCCGGGAGCGAGGGGCATGCGCTCGTCATCCACCATGATCAGCGCGCCGTTTCGCACGACCACGGGCCGCTCCTGCGCGAAATAGAGCGGCACGATGGGGATGCGCTCGCGGTGAATGTAGTGCCACACGTCGAGCTCGGTCCAGTTGGACAGCGGGAACACGCGGATGCTCTCGCCGCGATTCTTGCGCGCATTGTAGAGACGCCACAGCTCGGGGCGCTGCATCTTCGGGTCCCAGCGATGCTGCGCCGAACGGAACGAGAAGATCCGCTCCTTGGCCCGCGACTTCTCTTCGTCACGGCGCGCGCCACCAAACGCGAGATCGAAGGCGTGGTGGTCCATCGCCTGCTTCAGTCCCTGCGTTTTCCAGACGTCGGTGTGCACCGCCGAGCCGTGCGTGAAGGGATTGATGCCTTGCGCGACGGCGTCGGGATTGACGTGAACGATGAGCTCGAGGCCGAGGTCGCGCGCGGTCGTGTCGCGGAACGCGATCATGTCCCGGAACTTCCACGTCGTGTCGACATGCAGGAGCGGAAACGGCGGCTTGCCGGGATGGAACGCCTTCATGGCGAGGTGCAGCATCACCGAGCTGTCCTTGCCGATCGAATAGAGCATCACCGGCCGTTCGCTCTCCGCGACCGCCTCGCGGAGGATGTCGATGCTCTCGGCCTCCAGGCGCTCGAGATGCGTCAGCGCGACGCCGCTCGCCACGCCTTCGCGTCGAGTCAGCATTCGTCCGGCGACACGCCGGTGACCGACGCGATCTGCGCCTTGACGTCGTCGGTGAGCTCGGTCTTCCAGCGGTCGAGCGACTCGGCCTTGACCTTGGGTCGCGGGATGGGGGAGGGCAGGGCAAGAAACTCGTTCAGCGTGCGAAGCTCTACTTCCGCGTTGCGGATGACATCTTCGTATTGCAGCACAAGAAGACGCGAACCGAGGCTCTTGCGCAGCGCGTTCATTCGCTCGCGGTGCGCCGTCCACCGCAGCGCGCACTTGGCCGCGAGCGGCATGGTCTCATAGCCGGCCTGGTTCTCGCGCGTGATGCCGAGGAAGGGATTGGGAACGGGAAATTCCTTCCAGCGCTCGTGCCACGCCAGCACGCCGGGATGCTTCAGCATGCTGGCGACCGTGCCGTACGGATTGCGCTGGATGCCGATGAAGCGGGCATCCGCAAAGGCGGCGGACAGCTCCTCGGCGATCCAGATGTTCGGATGGCTCTTGTCGGCGTAGTGCTTGGGACGCACTGCGCGGTGCTCGGCTTCGTAGCGGTCCAGGAGTTTCGGCAGCAGCTCGGCCTTCTTGCCGAAGTCGAGTGCAATCTCGGTGACCCATTTGAAGATGGGGGGCTTCTCGATCGTGACGTGGATGTCGCGATGCCCCTCCAGGATGTAACCAACCCAGTGCGTGCCCGATCGGCCTGAGCCGAGCACGAAGATCTTGCTGCTCGCGGCGGCCTTTCGGCCGGCATCGCGGCGAAACGACGGCAGCAGTTTCACGTGGAGATCCTCACGGTGCGCCTGACGAGTACCTGGTGCGTGCTGTGGGCAACACGATGTCGGCCACGCCCACCTCGGAAAACCGACATTATGCGGTGAAGCGCGCAGGCGCCAGAAGCTGGACTCGATGAACGGAACATGGCGGTCGACCGCGAGCCGGATGTAAGACCCGGCGCGCATTCAGGTTGACCGATCGGCCCCGCACGAAGTAGCGTGTGGTCCCTTTCCGCGGGCGATCGCGCGAGCGCGCGGCCGCGGCAACGATGGAGCGTTCGATGCGGGTTCAAGTCAGCCGGCAGGCGGGTGTGGCACCGGGTACCATGCGGGTGGTGGGGACGATCACGGCTCGCGACCGCGAGCGGGTCGTCTGGTACGAGTTTCCGGAGGATCTCGAGCCCGAAATCGCGAACTCGGCGGAG
>Ga0105238_10000973_pt1 | contig 29332 bp, 43 predicted proteins | sample KBSC34metaG_FD_81526 | JGI IMG/M metagenome (GOLD analysis project Ga0105238, IMG submission 81526) | Corn rhizosphere microbial communities from Kellogg Biological Station, Michigan, USA - KBS C3-4 metaG | ecosystem: Host-associated > Plants > Roots > Rhizosphere > Soil | place: Michigan, USA...
CCTCCTTTTTCTTTAGCTAAAGGCTGTAGCTTCTTCAAGAGTTTTGCAATCCTTGTAAATCCAATCGGTTCCGTCAAAGGTGTCAACCTCTATGACCCTATACTTTCCTTTGGGTGCTTTTAATGTTATACTCATGATAGTTCTTTTTCAGTTAGTTGAGAAGGTTTTTGAAAAATAGAAAGCACCCGGCATCTTCTTTCCGCGCCTGTGATTATTGATATTAATCCTACAAGTTTCCAGTCATTTCTTTTATAAACCGGGTATTTTTCATCCAACCAAAGTAAATGGCCACCTTCTTTAAGTGCAAGTTTTGCTTGTTCCATTACCTTTCTGGAATTGATCAACCGAGGAACTTTATACCTATCTGCGTCCTGTTCAGAATATGGAGGGTCGATAAGCACAACGTCAAACTCTTGTTGCTTTAGATTATCCGGTAGCGATTCTACATTAGCAACAACATCAACTTCTGGCAGATCGTGAAAGTCTACATTTACTGCCCCCTGTATTTTACAACGTCCACAACACAAATGGAGTAGCTTACTACTTGGGAACATAGCTTCTATTCGCTTCACAAATGTCAATGGGTATTGTCCATAATAAATTGATTTCTGAAAAGATGTTCCGCAATACCATACTCCGTATAGCCATCCCTTATCAACAATAGTTTTAGGGTACTTTAGCTTGTTTACATTTTCGGCCAGTTGTTCTATTCCTGTCATTTTAATAGTTCCTCCAATCTTTTATCGTATGCCTCCTGAAGTTCAGGTTTGGCTCTTACTATTAGCTTATAGGATTCAAGGGTTTTCATATCAGGGCTGGATAGTATGTCCTCTGCCAATGCTCCTATTCTTCTCTCTACTTGTATTTCAGTAGTGGGTGTTTCCTGTTCATAGATGGGAGAGGTTAGGTCTGGGTTGAGGGCTTGGAAGGCTTCGTTGACGAGTTTCTTTGCATATTCAAACCCCGTTTTTACTACCTCTTGTTTGTCTTTCCCTTCCTGTTCTCCTATTCTGAAATCATAGTCGTCAATGTCTATCTCTATCCCTAATCTTTGATTTGCATACTGCCCTGTTGGAAATAACTGCTCAAATGTTATTTTTGTGACTTTCATTGATTGACAGAGTTTAAAATTGTTTTCATGTTCGCTACTGCTTCTTCAAAAGTTGGGCTGACTGGTATATCCTGACGGCCTGCTGTATTGCCATTTACAAAGCCGACTGAACCAGTCCATCTATGCTCTCCATTCCATCCTATACGAAAGAAGATGTTCACTTCGGTTACGCAATCTTTCTTAAATGGGTCTTTGATTACCGATATTTCCTTCCCGGTTACATTATCTCCTATTAAAAGGGTCTCTGTCATGTCCTATTTATTTATTTTGGAAGGATTCGTTTAGACCACTTTATTAAAAACTTATCACCATTGATAACAATATCAGATATGCACCATTGTTTTATTATTTCTGGCTTATACCAGCTTTCAATGTGAGCAATTATCGAACTCCTATATTCTTCAGCCCAAAATTCCATCTGGTTGGGCATCTGCCTATGTACTTCAAGAAAGTCGCTTACCTTATCTGTCATGTATTTTAGTTTTAATATTTACCAACTTACTACCCAGATTGAATCATTCTCCGGAAGATATTGAGCTAGTGATTTATAATCCGGCTTGACTGTCTTTGTAGTGGCATAAACAGAAAAACCATCAGCTTCTAATAGTTTTTTACTGTACTGATCTATTTTGCTTTCGCCAAATTCACATCTAGTTTCACCACGCCCGGCTGCGCGTTTTATTTCCTCTATCAATTGAGGATAATTCTGTTCGGAGTTTTTTTGTTTCTCCGCTTTCTTTTGGGAGCTAATCTCCCTTACTTCGTCAATAATTTTACTCATTGTTATTTTACATTTTTAGATTGTTCTAAGAAGAGGGTGTATAGTTCTTCGGACGTGAACACGGTTGGTTCACCGCCTCCATATCCAGCAGACGGGACATACCACTTACCATAAACTCGTTGCTTATTCTTTCTTCCACGCTCCCTTCTAAAACCATTGGCATCCTTCCATTCGGAAAAAGCTATTGATTGTTGTTTTGAAAATTCATTTATCTTATCAAACAGTGTTCCTACTGCTTTTTTCTTATCGTCTGTATCTAACCATCCACCGCCTCCGGGTTCATGGTCTACCGATATGTCAGATACTATCTCGTCTATTTCTTCTTTAGTCATAAGAATACAATGGTGGTTTTGTTATTTACTTTTTTGTTTTTCGGATTCTTGAATTTTAGTAATAGCACTATTCACCATCATATCCGAAAGCCACATTTTTAAATTATATGGTGTGTCCTTATGGGCAACGCATGTTAAAGCATACTTAACAATCTCGCTTGTGCCAACTTGTGGCAAGTCTGAAACTAATTTTATATTATTAATATCTCCCACCTCAATAACCACATAGCCATGTTTAGCCAACTTAGCTTTATCAGATGGGCTTATCTCTTTTTTTAAAGAAAATAAAATCGTCGCCATAGCTGTATTTATTTGTTTTGTTTTTTCAAAAGTTTGTTAGACTCCCTAATGAGAGTTGTTTCCATAAACTGCTTTAAACTCCATTTCTTTTTATCTGCCAACGACTGTAAGCGTTCTATTACACTATCATGCAGCCAAACTTCTTTTCTATTAAATTCGTTCTTCATACGGCAATGTTACGCACACTATACGAAATAAAAAAGTTCTTTCTTGTTCATTTCAGAAATGGGGTAAAATAATTCCTTAATGAGGGCTGGAACCAAATTTGCTTACTTTTGAGACATGGGAAATCTCTTTTATTATTTTGGTGCAGCGGCTCTGGGGTGTATCATTCATGGAGCATGGCACAAAAGGGGAAATGACCGGAAATTAAAACTCATCATTCAAAAACTTAACGAAATGTCAGCAGCAACAGATGCGATCAAAGAAAAATTAGCGGCTCAATCACAAGCCTTGGACACAGTATCAACAAATGTAACTGGTATTGCAGGGGATGTAACTTTCCTGAAGCAGAAACTTTCTGATCTTTCCAATGGAGCAACAGCAGCAGAGATTGCCGAACTATCCGGCCTTGTTGATGGAGTAAGCACAAAGGTTGATGCTATTGGCGCGGCCACTGCTTCCCTTGATGCTGAAACCGATCCTAACGCAGGGTAATTCCTTTCTCTTAAATATTTTTCAACCCCGGCTGGTCATTAACTGATCGGCCTTTCGGTTTTCTTTTGCTCTGTTATATTTTAATGGGAACAACACCAACAAGAACACGGCTTCCCAGATGTTCTTAATCCTGTATATTTTCTGTAAGTAGCATCCCCTGTAAGGTATTGCTTGGTGCTATTTGATTTGGCTAAATAAATTTTCAGCCGCCGTCTGTAGTGCAGCATTTTTAATTCATGCCTTCTTCCTTTATTCATAACGATAAGTAGCGGCGAATCTGACCGCGACTACTTCCGTCCTTCCTGACCTTCTTTTTTCATAAAATCAAAGCTACAATAAAAAGCCGCTGGGTGTACTTTCCAGCGGCCTCATCAATCTTAAGACTTCGACCCGGTTAAGCGGGAACAACTTGCTCAGGGTTGTTTTCTTTTTTTTAAAACTATTCGGGTCTAAGCCCTTTTTATATTCGTTGCTAGGGCGGGATTCGAACCCGCGACCTTCAGGTTATGAGCCTGACGAGCTACCAACTGCTCTACCCGGCGGTATGACACAAACGTACAAAATCATTTTTTATTTTTTTAAATTTTTTCATGCCCAAAGCCACGGCCACCCTTCTATGTACAACCGGGTACACTACCACATCCATCGTCCTTCGAGGGGCCGCCCCTTCCTGCGCGATGGCGTGCCCATTGGTCAATCGTTTCTATTTACCCGGGTGAGGTCGAAAAACTTTTTGGAAATCTCTCTGGCTATTAGTTATTGGGCAAATGGATTGATGGAAAGGACATTGGCTGCTGTTGAATGAGAAGCTATTTTAAGACGATTCTAGCCATCCATGTTGAAATGAACACCAACCCTCACCTGAAAGGAGAAATGCCCTTATTCCTAAGCTCTATTAGCTCTGCGAGTTGCGTATCTGTCTGTTGATGGGGTCAGCGCGTATGAGAGGGGACAGCTTGGACAAAAGTGAAACGCGATTGATTTGAAGCCGCCGGTCATCTTTTGGCTTTTGAGTTTTGGATTGGGATTGGATTAAAGCTGTTTTGGTTGGGGGTGGATAAGGAAGGTAAAGCAGTTTCAGCCCTGTTGACCCCTTGGGCTAGAATGAAAGGAGAACCGCTCCCGGGACGCAAGGTTGGTAGATAAATTAAACAATCAAGGGGATGCTATGGGAAGGGGGGGGGCGTGCGTGGAAAGGGAGCGGGGTTGGGGGGGGTGATCCGTCCTTGTAGGAACTGAAGAAAAGCTGTTTGGTTGGGCTCTGTGGTATGAGGGCTCTTTTACAATGTGTTATGTTGGGTTATGAGATTGGGGAAAGGGGGAATGTACCTCATGGGAGGGTTGTAGCTGGGGAGGATAGGTGATTTGCAATAAGGTGTTTGGTGAGAGGGAAGGGGGGGGTAACCTGATATAGGGCATGTTTGGTGTAGCCCTGAAGTCAGAACTAGAAATAAAATCGTGACATATAGGATGGGGGAAAGGGAAAAGCCACTGAATTGGTGATCAGTGACTTTTTATAATTATTATTTAGGGCAATCCTAGTGCAATAATTCATTTGGTGGGCGGCGAATAACACCAGCAATAGCATCAAAGAGACAAGTAGCATACTCTCCAAATCCAGTTGATCCAGTGTTCTTCTTATTCTCATCTGATTGTATTTGATATTGAACTTCTGCGAACTCAATAGGGATAATAAGACTTCCGGGATATTCTTTTAACGGGATTGGACGAATAGAAGATATTGACCCTCCCGGAGTATGGTCGTCTACGCTGAATTTAGTGAGGGAACTACCAGCAAAAGTTTCAAGGAATCTTTTTACCAGCTTGTCCCTAATATCCCCTGATGATTGGTAATTAATTACAATGATTGGCTGATTGTCCTGATCGACATCGATCTTGATTGTTGATAACATAAATAAATGTTTTAAATGAATAAATTACCCGGCGCAAATGGCTCATGGCTGCACTAAGATAGTAAACTGATATGAATTTTAACTTACGGAAACCCGTAAAAAGAAAATGATTGGATTATTTGGTAGTGTAATGCTACGTGATGTATATTTGTTGAGACAACGCACTTAATCACACTTAAACAAATCAATAATGAAACACACAAACCCACTTGAAACAGCCGTTAGGCTTCTTATTATTTCAGTATTTGCAATTAGCGGTATACTGGCATTTATTAACCATGCTGATAAGCAATATTCACCAATGGATAGTCATGTAGAGTACATTTTGGAAAAGCATAACGAGCATTGCCAGTATGAAATGGGAGAATGTCCACAACCTGAATGTTCACACTATCACACAAATCTTTGATGCTATGAAAATATCTTATTCAATTACAACTGTAGAGGGGAAATTAAGAACTGTTCACACTATAAAAATTGAAGGTGAGCAATTGGTAACCACAAGAGCAAAGGAGGTTTTAGTATTCGCTAAACCTCGGATATTCTCAAAAAATGTCTGGAAACACTTGAAAGAATGTGTGAGGCTTGGGGAACCATTAGAAGTAATGGGCGGAGATTTATTTGGATTAGATGATTAACTATTAACTGAAAGTTACGTCAACCCCATAGCTCACAAGGCATGGGGCTTTGTCAGCGAAACTATTTTTTAATTTTAAAACTTAACAACATGAAAAAAATGTTTTTCTCTTTATTATCTATTCTATTTTCTTCACTTTTATTTGCTCAAGGTGGAGGCCATGCACCAGCCGATACAAGAGTTATTACAAAATGTGGATTTACTTCTAGTTGGGGTGCACTAATTGCTCGTGAAAAAGAAGGCGTTTTTGCAGGCCCCGGTGAATCAGAAGTAACTACAACTAATCTTGCTCCTGATTTAAATAGTTGGTGCTATACAGTAACTATTACATGCGTTCAACCTATTACACAACCTGATTTTGTTTTGAAAAATATTTTCATTCAAAGTGAGTGTAACGTAGTTGGAAATAAATGCCCTGAATCTTATAAAGAAGATTTAATTATTTCTACTAGATAGTATTAATTATGATTTATCTCGATAACCCGCCACAGTGCGGGTTATCTGGGCAAAACTATTTTATGACACGTACAAACTATATGCAAACCATTATGACAGCCACTTATTCAAGTGTGGCAATAGAAGCTATCAAAGGTGGCTTTACCGGAGCTTGGGAAAGGTGTATTGAAAAAAGACTAAGGCACGATGTAGATAACAATCATTCAGAAGCATGTGAAATACTTGAAAGCGTAGGCATGGATTACATGAAGGCTGCGCACCTTATTACCAGTTCTAAAATACCTGAATCAGTAGTACAATAAGATATAAAAATAAAATAACGAATGGCAAATAAGCAAGATAAAATAGACTTACAAGGCTGGATGACCCAAGCGGAGTACGCCCAGAAATATAATGAGAAGCTAGGAACAGTCTCGCAATGGGTTAAACGTGCAAAGGAGGGTAAAACCGCCTATATCCAATACTTAGATGTTCCGGGGCTAAGGAAGGCGCTCGTTAAACCATTGTAAATCAATACCAGAAAAATATTTTCAAAATACTTGAATAAAAGTTAGCAACGTAATGTAATGTTACATATCTTTGATTCATCAAACGAACGAGAAACAAACAGTATTTAAAATCACACTTAAAAATAAATTGTTTATGAACTCATTACAATTAGCCAGACGTTACAGACAGCCGAAAACATTGACTAGTGGACAGAGAGCAGCAGTTGAAGCAGGTAAAGTGTGGAAACAGTCTTATTCGCAGCATCAAATAGTGGTTACAGAGTCTTTGGCTAATCAATACTTTTCATTGCTTGAATCATTACCTAATTCGGAAGGATGGAAGGTAATGAGTATTGTTAACCCTCTTTAACCCCTCTCTCGCAGCCTTGTAGTCAATAATTTATAAAACACATCATGAAAAATATTACCGCACAACAAGCAAAGGATATGATAATTTTCGTTATTGAAAATAACGTTGTTGAACAAACCAACTTATGGGATCATGTAGCTGCTTCAGCAAAAGAAGTATGCTCACCAAGAGGTATTATGTATGAGATGTTCGTGGAAGAGGAGGAAAATCCTGTATTTATGGAGGATGTTATAGAAGGTAAGAAATGGGCATTGAAGGAATGGAAAGTAAACGGCCATGCAAAAATAGTAGAGCTTTTCGATACAGAAGAGGAAGCCGATACAGAGTGGTTCAGTTTACATGAAGCCAATGATTTTGCAACAGATGACCAACGTAATACCTCTTATTGGAGTACAAGAGAAGAAGCTGAAAAAGAACTTGCAGAGATATTGAGCTACGATAACGATTAATTTGTGTAATCACAAATATTTAATTATGACAAAACAACAAAATATATTAATCTCCTTACGTGAGCAACAGCCTATTTCATTTGATGTGGAAATAAAGCCATTAAACCCGAATTTAAAGCCGCTCAAAGCAAAAGTAATTCCGGTTATATCATTAGGTGAGGTAATAAGATACAAAGTAATATCCGGAACTAGGATAGCCGTTATGTTGCCATATGAATTATCTCACCTGATTGAATCGAAACAATATAAAATAGCTTAGTCCAGCAGCAGCCCAAACATTAATCACACTTAAATTAATTAGTTATGAAATCATTTAAAATTCTAATCGACGGTAAATCTGCTTCAGATATTATAAACAGTCTTGAGGAGATTAAGAAATGGATAGAAAAAGACTTTGGGTCTGGACAGAACGCTAATGATGATGCGGATTATTCATTTACTTCTTCAGGAGAATACGAAGAAGATGCCGATAATGAGGAACCCGTTCGCCCTAAAAATGGAGTTTACCGCTAAAATCAATTAATTAACCACTCTTTTTAAAATAATACACTCATGGAGTATAATGATTTAACGCCAGCAGAAAAGAAGATTTACGATTCTGTAATGTTTTATTTCCCGGCAACCTCTCATGAATCGGCTATGAATGCGGCACTTCAGGGCGGTTGTAATTTTCAATTTTATCCATCTTAAAACTAACACTCATGAGTAATACAACAGATAGAGAAAAGGCTTTGGCTTGGTGGAATAGATTACCCCTATCAGCACGACATGACATTGCTATCTTATGCACTGGGCATACCGCCGTAACAGATAATATAGTTTATCAGATTTGGGAAGCGCTGAAAAAAGCAACTATTAAATGATAATTACCATGAAACTAAATAAATCACAGCGGTTCACGGCTTACTGCATCATGCTTTCAGAATTCAAAGGGAAAAACCAATCTTTAATTTATAATGGTTTTTGCTGGATGATTAAAGAACTATTTACCGAATTAGATGAGGAGGATGATTGGCACATAAACGCATTAGAGCCTTTCCCAGAATTAAAAAACAAAGAGCCTTACGTGCATGAAACCAATTATGGGAGTTGGTTTCGTTGTTCCCCAGAGGGTCGCGCGAAAAGAATTTCCTTACTTAAACAATGTATAAACGAAACAGCACCATGAACCAGAAACAACTAAAAGTAATCATTATAATTATAGGGTTTTGCGCCTTTGCATCCATAGGGGTAATTGGGTTTGTAATTGGTATATATCAGGCTAAACAGGATTGCCCCCTTACCCCTGAATCAGTAGAGTTCCTACATGGTAAAGTATTCGATTTGCCAGAGGAATATACAGGAATAAAAGCAATTGATCCCGTTGCAATAGTTAACCTAGGGGACACATCATTTATCATCCCACGTAAATTTGAAAGTATCTATGAAGAAGGCAGTGATGGATATATAGAAGATGTTATTCATTTTGTTCATCCTGAATTTAGTGCTGAACAAGTAGAAGATTATTTATTCAATAACAAATAAATGTGGACTATGAAAAAAGAAGTAGTTTATATGATTCAAAAAGTATTCATAGAATACGCCACCAAAAGAGATAGGCAAGAAGCTATAAGGGATTTAAGAGATTATCCTAATTCTCACGCTGTTGGTGGTGGCACGCATAGATTCACAAAATCAAGTTCTCGAATTAAAGTAATCAATAAAAACCCCGTTCCAATGAATATAACAGACAACCGTATTGATTTCGGCAAATCATTGAAGAAGCTAATGGAAAAAACTGATCAAATTTCCAGAGACGACAGCCGAACCAATTTAGAAAAGTTCGTTAGCCTCAAGTATGCAGTCAAATTACATTACTGTGAATGTAAGGTAAGTGATTCTGTCCCCGCTGCTAATCCTGACGACTTAAAAGACATTAACATTTAGCTTTTCTCAAGTGAGTGTGATTGAACTGCCTGAAGTATCTACTTTTATGGCAGTATTTTAAACAGTTAAAATGATATTATGAATTGTGAAGCATTTTTAAAACTTGACCCCGTTGCCCAGTCTCTGTATATGGGATCACTTATTCATGTATGTATTTCAGATGATTCTTTGTATGAATTAGGTAAGGAACTAATAGTACAAGGGACAGCAAGGGGACTATTTGATAAAGTAAAGATTGGACACGAAGAAGTTTTTTCACTTGAAAATAATCAACATGGTTAAGCTACCTCATACTGTGGCGAGATTTAAAAACGGGCATGAAGATCAGGACGAAACAGGTGATTTTAAAAAACATTGGCATCTTGTTGCGAAAGGAGTGGGAGATGGCGAATTTACTGCGTGTGGATTATCTTATGTAGACGGATATGATCCCGATCAGAAACAAGTAGACAGAGGTGGAATAACTTGTCCCTCTTGCCTCACTATAATAAAATATTACAAACAAGTTTCTTTATAATTTTCTCTGGTTACGGTGGTTTACATGGCACAAAAAGAAACCCGGACAATTTACTTGTGCCGGGTTCGCCTATTAATAGGATTAATCAAAACTAAGAACCAGAACCACCTTGTTTTTAATAATGATGATCTTATTTAGAGGCTTCTTAAATATCTTTCTTAGGTTATAACAACGTGGCTTTTCAATTAATATCTTACAATCCTATATTTACGTAATTAGTGCCGGGGATAACGTGTTTTGCATTATATTTTTCAAGCAACTGCCTCCAATTAATGCCGAAATTTTTCTCGAAGTGTGGTTGATCCTTGATTGAATGAAATCTTCCTCCCCATGTATATCCTGCTTCTTCAAATACATTTACCACTTCCATCCAATCTGATTCACCGTCTTTATCAAAATCTTTAAGAGTATCCCAAGACATAGTTTCGTATGTGCCGTTATTGTCTTTATCAGACAGAAGAGCGAAGTCAATAGCTAATCCATAATTGTGGTAACTCTGACCTGCTTTACTATTGGTTACGATATTCCCCGGCTTTGTTCTTCCTTGTGCGTATAAAGCATCTTGTTCAGCAAATGTTCTATATCCTTGTACTATTCTAACGGCAACCCCCGGCATTTTTGATTCTGCCTTTTCTATCAGGTCGTGAACTTCTTGTCTTATTTTTGGATGCAGACTATTTACACGGGCAATACTTATTGAATCTCTCATATTTTTTGTATTTTAGTGTCGTATACTTCTTCATAAGAGAATTTTACGGGTTAAAAGGCAATAGAGACTATCTTCGGGTGGTCTTTATTGTTTATGCAATCGAATAGGCAACATTACATTTACCTTATACCACAAGTCCCCGTTTTTATCTAATAAGGCTCCAATACCATAATACTTTTGATTCCTGAACATTAACCCGAATGAAGCACCAACAGCATAGAAGGGAGTGCTTTTATTTCCTATTGCCTCCAATCCCAAAAGTCCGATTGTCCTACGCGGTGCATTTAGCGTTATCGTTCGTGTTACTTCAGGGATATTGAAAGTAGTAGCGATCGAGTGCCCCGTAATCCTGTTCCATCTTAACGTATCACTTACTATTACCTTCCCGTATTTAACATTTAAACTGTCTTTATAATATTTTGTTGCGTTATATTCATTCAGCATTTTACGAACAACGGGAGGAAAGGAATCAATTGGTAAATATGTTAACACTGGTTCCCCTTCTACTTCTAGCGTATCGTGATATGTTATTTTATAAGGTACGGGAATCTTTACTACTACTGTATCATAATGATGAATGTATGTATCTACTTTTATTTTAACTGTGTCATTCTTTACTGGCTTAACGTCTGTATGACCACAACGCCTGAACATTAAAAAAATAAGAATAGCTACTATTAAAATAGTAATCCATTTAATTATGTTGGCTACATTACCCATTTGAATTTTCTCTTTCTATCTGAATAGTCCTAACTCTTTCTCGCCTTCTTATTTCTTTATTCATGTAATGGGTATGATACCATTTTTCAACACCGTTCATTGACTTAATGAATAAGAAGAACAAACTGAAAAGAGAAATAATAGTACGGGTAAATGGATCGACATTAGAGCCAATGAATAGAAAGAAATTTATGGAAACGCTAGTCCATCCAAATATATTAAAGATGAAAGCCATACTTTTCCCGTACTCCATTTTTAATACTTTTTTAGATACGTTGGAGAATAGCGACCATATACCTTTAACATCGGGTGTTTCAGGTGTAGACGGGAAAATGTCAGTGTGTTGCTTTTCATTGTTCATAAAAACTATTCTTTTGGAAATAAGTATTTCTGGCTCCCAAACCATTTATCCAAGTCCCGGTAAAAGAACATAAACAGCCATATAAAGATCATCCAGATGTAAACACTTCCAAAGAATGTGGTTTTATAGCTGTAAAAATAAAGGATTTGGTCGAAAACAAAGAACACTAAAACCGATTTAAATGTGGTGAAGTTCACCCGGTTAGATATATAAAGTCTCATGGAAAACCATGATATTATTAACATCTCTTCCCAGCATATATACTTCACATTCCATGCCCAAGTCATCGGCCTGTATGCCGCTATGATTAGGTTTACTTTCTTAGTAGGGTCGTCATTGAAAAAACTATGTACTTCTCCCAATACACAGTAAAGAACTACCAGCAATGTGGTGGCATTGGCTCTTATATTTCTCTTTACCCACCTCATTAACTTCCGGGTGGCGGTGGGGGTGGGCTTGAAGGAACGGAGCCAGTCGGATAACCAATCTCTGTGCTTGGCGTGTCATTATGATGAGCCAAAACAAGAGATTTTACAGTAGATACATAAGCGTCTAACTCACCTTTCTCCCATGCATCAATATCTATAAGGTACTGTGACCATGTTGCTTTAGTAGGCATAGTATTTAATTTATTTGTTAACGACTTTTACTTCTGCATCTCCTTCTTTCACTGCCTTCACTGTTTCAGCATCTTTGATTACTATCTGGGAAGGAGTAAGGAAGTTTTTAAGAATATAGGCTAACCCCGCGGTAAGTGCTGTAATAGCAATGGATTTCCAATTGAAAGTAAGGCTACCTTGATTGAGACTTTCAATAATTACAGTAATAACCGGGGTTAATACAGCAACTAAAAGTCCTTTCCAAAGATCATTTAACTTTAACGTGAATTGGGTTGATGTTGATGTTACGTTTGCCATTGGATATATGTTTTTATATTTCGTATTGAATTTCTATAGCCCGTAAAAGATTGGAAGCTGCTGTTCTTTCTCCAAACTCCCTAACCTTATCTTCGATAATCGTTTTCAACATTGTTATTAACTCTTTAAGTTCATACCGGCTTATCTTTCCTTCTACAAATAATTCCAATAATTCATCACGCCTTGCATTTTCAGGGTGCGGAGTATGTAATATTTTAGCTGAATCAAAGGCCACGTTCTTCCAGAATACGTCGATCTTTACTTCGATAGCTACTATTCTTTCTCTTAACTTCTGTTCGCTGTCTGCAATGCTTTTTTTACTATCAATCCTGTTCTTTCTATTCGTTATTACAAATCCAACCACAGTTAAAATAATCGCCAACGCATTAAATACGTAAGGAGGTATATTCATTTCTTACTTATTTCGGCCATTGTTATCATACCGTGTTGACCGACATTTGGCACAGGAATGAGGTTAATGTCAACTGGTATTTCACTGCCATCCTTCCTGCGTCCCTTTAGCTCTAAGCCCACCCCCATCGGCCTGTTTCTGGGGTTATGAACGTACCCTTCCGTATGATGCTGATGCTTTTCTTTAAGTCCATCCGGCAATAGAATTTCCAAAGCCTTCCCTAACAATTCCGATTTATGATAACCAAATAAAAGTTCTGCACTTCTATTCGCTAAAATAATCATTCGCTTATCATTCACAGCTATGATACCATGCTGCGAATGTTTTATATATTCGATCCCTAAATCCGGGCCGATTAAAAACTCTTCGATTGCTATGTCAGTAGTGTCACTCATTGTTTAACTCCGTTCACCCAAAATTCTTTTGCGCCATTATCAAAATAAATTTCCACCGTTGTAATGGTAGATGTAATCTTTGGTGCTGGTAATGGATCGGCTGCTAATACTGTTACTGAAACATCGTCGGTTCCTGTTGCGCCTTTGTCATCTGTAACTGTTAGGATGTATTTATAATTCCCCTCTGTGAGATCATTCAATTGAAGAGATGCAGACGTTCCTAGTGTCACGCCATTTTGCGCAGACCACCTATAGGAAACAATCTTGCCGTCTTTATCTGTTGAACCGCTTCCATCCAATACAATATCATTCAAGGGGAGTTTTATTGTTTGATCTGCCCCTGCATTTGCAATAGGTGCTTGATTTGGCAATACAACTGGTGGAACTACTACAACAGCACCGGGAGCAACTTCGTTGTAAGAACTTTTTGCATCACCGATTTTAAGATTACCAATAGAATATCTGCGCGGTGTTTTAATTGTTGACCACAGAGTATCTTTATCCCAACTCCATTTATTAATTCCACATTTACCGTAATTGCCTTTGCTACAATTAGTTACAACGTTTTGTTTAGATACAACTTTAACTCCGTCTTTCCATACTTCTACAATGCCAATTGCCGATATACTCCATTTAACATGAATGACAATGTTCACGTTTTTATTCAATTCTAATGCTCCAATATCATAGGGGGTGTTGCCTTCTTTCTTAGTGGCTCTCATGTACAAAAGCCTTCCGTTATTCACTTGGATTGAGCCGGGAGGGGTTGAGCCGTCGTTGTCATGGAATTGAAAAATACTTTCCGGCGTCGGGTCTTTGTCGTACTGTTCAAAAAAGAAAGTCAACCCGTACCATCTTTCATCTTCTTCGCCCACATCAACCCCGGCAGGATATTCCGCTTCAGCCCTTATAGAACCGCTTACCCTTGCGTCTGTAGGGCGTAACAGGTATTTGATGCACGGTGTACCATCTGGCAACGTTCCATCCTGTAATGAATCAGGGCAACAATATTGATGACCCGTTAACCTGAAGTCTGAAAGTTTTTTTTGAGCGAAGAGAATAGCCATAAATTAGTTTTTTCAAAGATATATTAATTTCCGACTGCTTGAACATTTAGTAAAATAGTTCCGGGCGTTGGGGTGAAAATTGTTGGCGATCCCAGTGTTACTATATTCCCCAAGATGTTAACAGTCGCCGAATTACCCTCTGTGATATTTACCACAATGGTCGTAGTGGAAACTGATTTGATAGCAATATTGGGGACACTTGTAACGACATTTGTGTTTCTCATTGGGGTTATCTGAACGCGCGGGATAGATGAAAATCCTGCCGGTGAAATATCAATAGAGAATCCGTTGCCAGTGGTGGGCGTTATAGTATCTGCATAAATTCTTGTGCCTCCTAAATCAACTTCCCCTGTATGCCTGAAAACGCGAATAGGTAAATGAGATGGAATAGATTTACCAGCAATAGTTGATAAAATTGCAACTCCAATAATAAGTACAACCCAATGCGATGTTTTCATTGTTTTATATTTTAAAGGACGAACCAAGCAGTACCATTATCTTGAATTGTATAACTACTCCACTGTGTCAATAGCGTTTGCGTTGTTGCCCCATCAATTGTTTCAGACCCATTTGCATCGATAGTTACAGTATTTGCAGAGGCATCTATTTTCTTAATTATTAATACGCCCCCCGTACTGGTATTGAAAAAAGATGCTGCTGCAATAAGATTAATAGTAACCGCGCCGCCACTTGCATCTACTAATATAGTATAATCCGTCACCGTACTTGTAGTTGTTGTAGTGACAGTCCTAATCGGAGTCCACATTGACCCATAATGTAAAATAGAAGCATCTTTTCTAAGTTGGAAAGTTGTCGTTCCTGCACCATCTCCAACTACAAATGTAACGTCTGGATTTGTTACTGTGCTTCCTGAAGCGGCAATACTACCTCTTACAATTAATTGATTATTTGCAGCAGTACCGCCCCTTAATGTTTGACCACCGGAAACGCCTGTAGAAAGATCGGCAGTCCATGTACCTGTTGTATTAGTTAACCCAGTTGAAGCGGTAGCACCAAGCAAATTTCCTGCAATAGATTTTACGCGGCCATCTTCATATATCAAGACACTATCAACTGAAACGCCTGCATTAACTGTCCTTATACTTAAGATGCCGTTATCGTCTAATACTTCACGTGGTGTTGTTATTCCAATACCTATATTACCAGCTGCGCTTGTTCCCGTTGCGGTCATCCCAGTTCCAAAAATAGCCCCTCCTATATTCAAAGAGAAGTTGCCATTTTCTGTTAAGTTGGTTCCGATAGTAATAGATCGTATCGCGGTTGTCAATGTACGGGCTGCACTATCCCCTATGGCAATATTTCCGCTACCTGTTGTATTTGCGTTTGCTACTTTATACCCAATGTAAGTATTGTTTGAAAAGTTATTAGACGAAACGCCAACCCCAGCTTGTGTACCAACTATAGTATTTCCTCCGCCGGTTGAATTTTGAAATCCTGCCTGAAAACCAATTAATACGTTATCTGGGCCGGAGGTATTCCCATTACCTGCTGTTGCACCAATTGCTATCCCTTGCGCAGCAGTGTTATTTAAAAATGCAGATGCGCCAACAGCAACTATATTTGAAGCTGTTTGATTACTTTGTCCTGCTGATTTACCAGCATAAGTATTTCCTGCACCAGTTGTATTGCTAAAGCCGGACGCATCACCCACGCCCGTATTAGTACTGCCTGTTGTATTTGCTTGAAAAGATCGGGAACCTATTGCTGTAACGCTTGCACCTGTTGTATTAGCACCCAAAGCTCCACCTAACCCTACTGCTGTATTAAGGGTAGCACCGGCAGCTAATGCAGAACCTGTACCATTGCCTATATACATTACACTTGGAAAACTAGTTTGATTAGGAAGCCATGCAACCTGAACGCCATTTATACGATACCTGTATTTAGTATCTAGCCCGTTTGAAGTCCATGTTAATGAATCAACACCAGCAAATGAGCCGTTCCTATTGAATTGAACATACGTGTCACTTCCCCCCGGACTACCACCGCCTGAAGGCGTCCCCCAAGATGGCGCAGAACCTGTGGTAGCTGCTAAAAACTGTCCAGTAGTTCCATTAGCCAATCTTGTTAAGACTCCTGATCCATTTCGATAATAAATATCATTGGCTGCATCGCTACCAAGTGTCATTGTTACACCACCGATTACCGCGCCCGTACTTAATGTTCCGATCGTAACGGTTCCAAGTGTTGTTAAAGAAGTTTGTCCAACGTATGTTGCTGCAATATCAATAACCGGAGTAGTGCCTCCGCTTGAAGTAATTCTATTAGCTGTTCCCGAAACACTTGATACGCTTCCTGCTGCTACAGTACTACCTACCTTAACCCATGCACTTCCATTATATTGATAATCCTGTAAAGAATCGGTATTATATACGTGCAAACCAGTAGCTGGACTACTTATTGCATTCATTTGAACATTAGTCATTCGAGACCATAATATACCTTTTGTTGTACTTGAAATATCTAATAAGGCCGAAGCATTTGCTGTTGCTGTTCCTATACTTACTCTACCTATTCCTACCGTTGTCCCATGTCCCATACCTCCATTGATAAATATAACATTACCAATTGTTCCTTGATCGCTTCCAGTGCGGGATTGTAAATCACAACTATCGCAGATGGCGATGTTGTTTGATCCTGTGATACTATCTGTTAAAGATTTATATCCGACTGCAATATTATCATTTGCTCCATCTCTTACTTGCGTAATAGCCCAATTTCCAATAGCTGTATTTCTATAAGAAGAAGTTGTTGTTGCGGGGCCAAATCCGGTTTTATATCCTAAACTTGCGTTGTCATCTCCGACAAGGTTACTAAAGAAAGCCTGTGTTCCTATAATAGTATTTCGTCTGCCGCCTGTATTTTGTCTTAATGATTGATAGCCCATTGAAACTATATCAGTGGTTGCGCATTGATAACACGCCTCTGCACCAACTACTGTAACTCTATTTAATGGAGTGCCGGCAGATGCAGAAGCGCGACCTACGGCAGTGTTATTACTTCCACCATCATTTGCGCCTAATGATGAAGCTCCAATCGCTGTGTTATCTGTTCCATCCGTATTTGTTCTTAGGGAAGAAACTCCAACTGAAGTATTTCGCGCAAATGCACCCGTACCCAATTGCGATTGGAATCCGATGGCCGTATTTTCAAAAGCTGTTGCGCTATTGGTCATAGAACTACTTCCCATAGCTGTATTAGAATATCCTACATCAATGAGTTTCCCTACATTAAATCCAACCAAAGTATTTCCATCTCCGCTAGTCAATGCCTTACCTGCTGCATAGCCAACCGCTGTTTCATCGTCACCTGTAGTTAAGTGCCTCCCTCCGTCACTAAAAAACATTGAATAAGGAGAAGTGTAGGGACTTGGCTTATACATGAAAGGCTGATTACCGATATAAAAAGTTCCAAACTCTTTAATGCCCATATCAGGCGCAAGTCCTTGCGTTAAATTAACTGCTCGGTTTGCATCTATTGTCAGATCGCTATAACTTCGATCATAAATTATATCCCCATATAGCGAATCCAAATAAGTAGCTATATAGCCATATCCTTCAGGAGTTGTCAAGTGTACTCCGTCTGTCCGTAATGAAGGTGGAATTTGATCTTGCGAGTGGGCTAATACGTCAGCGGGAAGTGCAGGATTATATTTTGAGACTAAGAAGGCTCTTATATTAGGTGCATGACCCGGATATTTAGCAGCAAAATAATTCTGTACTTTTATGATGCTATCGTAATAATTATATCCAATTCCGGCAACTAATGAATCCCCCGGGCCGTTAAGAATGGACATGATGACGAATCTTTCATTACCATGCGCACGCAAAGAATCTACCATTCTATCGACATTCGCCTCAATTATAGAAACTTGATGACGGTTATTGTACCCGCTGAGAATCAATGCACTACGTAGCCATTGAGATGGGGCAGCTAAAAAAGAAGTCAAAATCACGTCAGAAGTTGCCCCGCCAATTCCATTATTTATAATAGGGCGTCCCGCCTGATTACTTAGTATTTCTGGATAACCACCTTCTCTCTGGGTTTCCCCGCTAGTAAAGCTATCACCCCACGCAGACAGCCCATATCGTTGCAATAACGAATCTAACTGTAGTGAATCAATAAACGGCGCACCTGCACTTCCCGTATAATTCACAAGCCCTCCTGTAGGGCTAATGGCTAAAAGTTTGTAGTCTCCGAGAGAGGGTAAAATATTTGGATCACGGTTTTGATAAACTATTTTAAAACTATCGGCATCTAATGTGAGAGCCATTCCGTGAGCATTGGAACTATCGGATTGAATTATGATTCCATTTCTTCCGTCTCCAAAGATGTTGTTCTCGTAGCCAAATTCATCTTGGGTGCTGAATCCTGAAAGGTTGGGCGCTATTTGAATGTACCCTGAACGAGTCCCTGCAAAGTTATGAGCAGTAACATTAAATTCTGAAAGGCTATCTAAATTTAGGGAAAAGAGATTTGATCCGCTTAATAACCTATCTCCTGTTAATGTTCCATCAGAGTTGTATATGTTTACTGCTGCTCCACCTGAACCAACTTCCACCCATTTTGTATTGGTAGCGTTGCGTATGTAAAGTTTGCTATCTGATAGTGAATAAATTTGGGAAGCAGGATATTGGGCAATATGATTAAGGTTTGCTGCTGTAGTATCTGTAAAGGTAGAATTGATTAACCCTGCTCTTGCCTTGAAAGCATTGGTTATTACAATAGTACTGTCAGTATTCCCTAAACTCTGAACTATTGGGAATTTTGGAGATTGTGCGAAACAATAAACTGCACAAAACAAAAATGATACTATCGATAAAAGTTTCTTCATAATATTTTATCCTACTGGCATTATATCAAATAATTCAGTCAGAAATGCACTTGGTATAATGGTAAACTTTCCGTCCAATCTATCCCAACTAAAATAAGATGCACCACCGCCCACACTTTGTTGACTTTGAGGTACATTATTTCTATTGAATAGTAAATTATATCCTCTGTAATCTCTGGTTCCATTTGTACCATCCAGAAACACAAAACTATCTCCGGCCTTCATTGGGTTTGGCTCACTTACTATGTTTGATACTTCAAAGTGGTATGGATATGGAAGATTACCTAATGGTGGTACAGGCACAACACTTCCCCCGCCTCCGCCACTGATAATATTTTGCGCTTGTAATTGGAACTTGCCCAACATCCAATATAAATAGTTCCCTTCATTTCTTAATTCAGCAGCAGATTGCGCACCACCTTCATAACCCCATAATAAACTGGACGAAATAATTGCCATCTGAACGGGTGGGACTGGCGTGATAGGCGTACCTCCAAATAGTTTTTGCTTATCAACATAATTGAAAGCAAGCCCTACCGCTATATCCGATAGTTCAATAATGTCTGGTATGGATAGTAACGTAGGCATTAAAAAAATGAATTCTGATTTTGCATCATGAAAGTTGCTTTGTTCAAAAGATTCTGACTGGATGCTATATCGGCTCCAATCTCTACCATTTTTATTGCATACACGATGTATGCGTAATAAACAGTAAGATTGGTGGCATAATTACTGTCCTGCAATATCCCCGGTGTAACTGCTTGCAATTGTCCCAGATAAACCAAAAATTGTTTATTGTATTCTGCAAGGCAATCCTCTTGTGTAAGAGTGTCTACTACTGTATTGCTGACATCTAACCATTGAACGGTAATTGCTACCGCCTGATCTGTAGTTAAAATGTCAAGGGTAATACTTGGTAATGAGTAAGACCAAACAATATAATCCGTTGTAGTTCCGGTTGGCACAAGATAGCTTCCGGTTGCCGTCTGCACATATACTCTTCTTTGTGTAATAGTTGGATCGGGGCCTACCGTCGTGTCCGATATTAATACGTTACTGGGAGATAACGCGGATTGAGCGACTGTGAAGGCTGGTGTAGTTGATGCCACTGGATTGGATGATTAGTTAAAAATACAATTTATTTAGAATGTTTCTTCTCTTTTTTATTATGAGATTTTTTAGGTTCTGGATTATTATAGGTATTGGTTCCAACTCCGAATATAGAAGGAACGCCAACGGTAAACCATGCTTTCTGGCCTTGATCTTTTATAGCGTCATTCAGTCCTGTTACTATCAACGGGAAAAGGTGATTGGCGATATTTTCTTTTATTCCCATTTCCCCCGGCGCACTATTCAGATTTGTAGTCATTTTTTGACCTACTGCATTTTCTCCGGCTAGTACATCTGTTACAAAAGAGGGGACAGGCGCAAGTTTTCCGCGAATGAAACCCATTACCTGACCGCCCCGACTTCCGCTATATGGGTTTTTAGTTCCCATTTCGGTAATCTTTCCACTGGTAGAAGATTTTCTTTCTCCCGTTATCACTTGTGCCGCCAACCTAATAAATTGTTGATGACCGCCCCACATATCCCACCGTGTGTTTCCAGATGTTATTTTCCCAAAATCCGGGCTTCGTGGGTCATCTTCGGTTTTTGCACCATTAGCCTTTGCAAGAGCCAGTATCGTAAGCCCAAGTCCTGCTGTTGATACAATTGATCTTAAATATTCTTTCCTTGCTTCTACTGGTATCTTTGTCCAAAATCTTGGTTGCGCCCAATAGGTCAATGTATTTAGACGGGATGCTGCAAGTCTTGGTGAAAAGAATAATTGATTCAATACCGGCGCAGATTCATTCAGCGTCTTTCCCATATCACCGCGTCCAGTCATATTATTTACGAAAGAAGCCATTTGTTTATATTGTTCGGGGCTATTCTCAAATGTTCTTCCATCTTTTTGCATTTGATCGGCGAAACGGTTAAATAAATCAACACGCATTTTATTAAGGTAAATAGTGTAAGCGCGTTCACTTCCTTTTACCATTTTCCCAATTAATGGAATTTTTTCAGCAAGACCATTCATAAACTGCTCTTCCTTCGCCGCTAACTTTGGATTGTTCACATCTGTTATCGCTAATCCACTATCTTTTATTAACGGGAATCTGTCGCTGTTCTTCAAATTGAAAAACCAACGATCATAGTTTTTTTGTGAAAGGCTTGATTTAAACATTTCTATTGCCGCCTTACCAGCCATCATTGGATGAGAAACGGTAGGTAACAACGCCTGCCTTAGCGGAGCCGAGTAATCGACCGAGGCCATCAAAGTACGAGGTACACCCATCACATTAGCTGCACCTGTTTGTATCTTATTCCATCTTGAACTTTTTCTATACTCTTCAATGGCTATTCTCTTTTCTCTTTCAAGTTTAAGTTTGATTAATTTGTCCTGAAGGTCTTGGGCTTCTTTATCAAGTTTCAAAGGTGCGTTTTCTTCTGGCTTGGAGAAATCGCCTGATTTTATTTGAGCCTCAATCTTTTCTATTTCTTTTTGTGTCCTTGATTTTAAATTTTTCAATTTATCAGCTTCGCTAGTTGATTCTTTCTCCACTTTAGCACGCTCTTTTTGTAGCCCTTTTATTTTAGCTCTTAATTCAGTGATATTTCTATTACTTTCTACTTTTTTCTTTGCGTCTTTAGGTTCTTCACCATTCTCTAACGCTTCCAATTTATTAATCAACTTAGCTTCGTCTCTCAAATCTCTAAGGGTAGCAGCAAGTTCATTTCTGGTAGATTTTTTCTCGTTGTACTCGCCTGCAATTAAATCATTAACATCTTTTAAAGTTGCAGCAGGAATAACCGTTTTAAGGTCTTCATGAATCTTTTTAGCCATCTCTGCTAATTCTGTTACCCCTTGTTCCGCATAGCTTCTTACTAATTTTGCTACATCGGGAGCAATCGCAAACAATTCTTTAGCATAAGGGACTATAGTTACATTAGATTCCTCTCTTGCTTTTTTAAGTTTTTCCTGAATGGATGAAAAAATATCTTCGCGCTCTTTTTTGAAATCTTTCTTTTGTCCTTTCTTTGCTTCTTTTGAAGCCTTTTTAACTTCTGCTTCTGCACGAAGTCTTGCGTTCTCGTTTTTCAGTGCAGCTATCTTTTCTTCATAGGCTTTTTGAGTTTCAGAAATATCTTTAAACTCCTTTGCTGCTGTGGCTTTTTGTTCTTCAGTTAATGTTTCAACTCCCGATGCTTCTTTTTCTCTTGTTATATAATCGGAAATACTTTCTTCTAATGGGACATAGTTTTTCCTTGCCTGCAATGCTCTTGCTGAAATTGTTCCAGCTACATCACTAGCTCTTGCAAATCTTTCGATCTGGTTTTGAATTTTATCAAATTCGGGTGAATTAATATCCAAGCTTTCTTGTTTCGCCTTCAGGTCAGCGACTTTTTTACCAAATAGCAATTGATCGGCATCGTCAAATTTATAATCTCCGTTTAACGTTTCGTCGGCTATTTTATCAAAATCATACCCCTTTGCTAATTTATCGTTAGCTTCTTTTTCAAGCTGATCCCGGTGTTTAGTTGGCGTTTCTAACCTTCCTGCCGCTCCAAGCTCGTTATATATTTTTTCAGTGTCAGCGTGGGTAAGTCTTAATTCTTCTTTTTGACCCGTACCTTTATTTTCGGTTGGGACTTCTTCTCCGGGAGGGATTTTGGATTCGGCGTTTCCGCTGCCCAACGTTTCGCCATTTCCGGATGGTTGGCGAACATCCACTTGAGTTGGGACTTGCTCTGGAATGGCATTGTCTTCTGATTTTATAGGTTCAGCAATATTATTCTCTTTTGGTTGTGCTGCCTCTAGTTGGTCGGCAGTTATTCTTACAACTGGTTTTTTTTCGGCAGGGAACAATTCTTTTGCAATATTTATAATATCAGCCCCGTACTTAGGAATCATTTCAAGTTCACGCGGCCCACCGGATAATGGCTGACCTTTCTTTCCAACACCTTGCGCTTTGTTAGAAATTTCTTCCAAAAATCCTAACGGGTCGCTTTTGGCAATATCTCTATAGATGCCTTTAAATACGGGCTTATCGTCTTTGTCTTTTTCTTCCAGTAATTTATCTATTGCGGTGTGTCCTTTTTCAATAAGTTTATTCCTGTTAGCTTCTGCCTTCACTTGTTCTTTTTCGGCTTCCACTTTTTTAGTGGTCATTACCTCATCGGCATTTTGACCATTGAGTATACCTTCTTTTATTTCCTGACTTTCTTTTATTGAATCTTTTGATTGGTCGGATAGTGTTTTATCAGCAGTGTTTTTTGCTTTATCAGTAGCGTATTTTTCGTTCATCGCTTCCAACAAATACCTTTTTTGATTATCAGGTGTTACATTGCGTTCATCCAATATCCTTTTTGTTTGGGATAAGAATTGAATATCCTGCAACTTTTGATCTATCTGTGTTTTGGTATTTGGGTTTTCTTCTGCCTGTCTGGTAAGCATCTCTGAAAACCTGATTGGATTTTCTGCTATTGAATAAAGGGAATTAGCAACGGCGTTTCGGTTTCCATAGGCCATCATAAATTGAGGAAACGCTGACCCAATAATCATATTCTTTGCTACATCTACAATTTCATTATCAGGATGATACTTTGACATTGTTTTGTCATCTAATCCAAGTACGTGATCCATTGCATTTTGAAATGCAGAAATAGCAACCATGTGCGTAGTAGCTTCAGCGGTTCCACCTACAGTTTGCTTTAATACATTTCCAAACTTTTTAACGAGGTTATCTCTGACTGCTTTTTCTACTGCGCCTTCATTAAGTTTTGCAACTGCATCTTGGATGGCTGGTTCCATTTTTCCTACAATAGCATCAGCAACCTTAGTAGATGGAAATGCTTTTTGCCCTGCTGCGTATAATGCAGTAGAAGCAAGTGCGCCAGTTTGCGCTTTCCAAGGTTCGCCGGGATATTTCATTGTCCAGTTATTCAATTCACTGTCATAAAACGTATCAGCTGTTATAACCGCGTTAGCAGCGGTTCCAGTCAACCCAGTAGCGCGTAATGGTGCTCCTGCCGTTCCCATTGAAGCCATCATTCCTAAGAAATTACTGGCAGTCCCTACATTTTTCTTCCACCCTGTTACGCCAGAATTTACATTGCCATATTGATTTTCTAATTGTTGATATATTCTTTCGTCTTCTGTTTTTCCTAATCCCACAACATCAGCAATCGTATTTCCCATTTGTTGATAGGTATGTTTTGCCCCTGTCCCAAATTCATCAATAACTCCGGGAGTGTCTATCTTACCTTCCAGATTACCTTTTAATTTTTGATTGTAGATATTAAGTAATATCGGTTCATCGGCAAATTCTTTTTCTGCTAACTTATCCATGTACTTGGAACTATTAAAAATGGGATTAGCTATCATGTTATTTCTTCCCGCTTGTTCCCTTGCACGACTTAACCTATTCTTTACAACTGCTTCTCCATATTCCGGGTACAGTTCGTAAACACCGCCATTACTTAATTTATCAAAATCTGCTTTTACTTTAGGATCGTCCTGTGCAATAATTTTTACGTCAGGATCATGCAGCATTTCATCTATATATCTTCCTTGTTGAACGGCAGGAATTATATTTTGATAAATATCTTGTGCAGTTTGATAGCCATGCGTCCCCGCTCTGGCTCCCCCATTTGCTTGCTCTAATACTGAAATTTGTTTATCAAGATTAGGATCGTTTTGTCTCATTACTTCTACCGCCATTTGATCCAAACTTCCTTTAGAGAGAATATCTTTTAAATACTCATACTTTGCGGCTTTATTTTTGGCAATGTTTACAGTCTGATTATCTTCCGGCAATGTTCCCCCTTTTTCTGCGGATTTTCTTTGTAAGTATATTTCAGCTTCTTTACCATTAGGGAAAAGAGAATTTGATAAATGATTTGTAACGTCTTGTAATTCCTGAAATGATTTTTTTGTATCAGTGGCGAGAGTGGATTGCATATTTGCTTTCCCTGATTCTACTTTTTTATTTTGCCCAGTTGATTCAGAAACATTTCTATTACCACTCCCAAGGGTTCTTAATTCATTATTCGCTGTTAATGCTTTATCCTTATATGGCTTTGTAACATTCCCTATTGGATCATCATCTAAATTGGGATTCTCTCCATTGGTATGAAATGGGCTTTGCGCCAGTCTTTGAGACTGCGCTATTTGTTCGGGAGTAACTTGTAAAGCAAGTTCCGAAAGATCATCACCTACTGGCTTTTGCGCGGTTGTACCAACCGTTGAAACAGTCTTTGAAGTATTGCCAGAAACTTCTTTTTTTTTTACAGGTTCATACGGTTTATTGGGATCAAATTTAGGTTTGCCCCCATCCGCAATAGGCTCGTATGGCTTATTTGGATCGAACTTCGGTTTGGTATCGTAGGTTTCTGTTGTCATTCGTAATTTCCAGTATTTGGATTATAGGTATAAATGTGTCCTCCCTGCTTAACTGTTGCTGGTTTTCCTGCTGGCAATGGATGACTTGTTACCGGTGCTGCACTTCCTCCGCCTCCTTGGTCGCCTTCATCATCTCCAAAATCAAGATCATCTCCTATTTCTGTTGCTGCATCTTTTTTCGATAGCCATAGTTTAGCAAGATCATTTCTGAAAGTTTCTATAGGAATATGATTTCTCTTATCTACAGTATGCTCATTTCCATAAACAGGGATGACATATTTTTTATCTTCTGTCATCATAAATTTAGTTGGCACTTTCTCGTCAGTATTTCCCTTACTTATAGTATACTTTTCAGTAATTTCTTTTGGCACAACTATATTTCTTGCTGGAACTAAATCTCCTTTAACTCCAACTACTGTTGAACTTCCTTTTCCTTCATCAAACGCTCTGTTAATATACCCTTCCAGTATTGAATCTGCTTCCTTCTTAGAAGCTGCTCCTTTATATGCAAGGAAATCTTTCTTATACTGCTGCTGTAATGCTAACCTTCCTCTTGCGTATTGATCGGTTATGGCCGCCATTGCTTTTTGGCGACCGAATGTATCTGGATTTACTTTTGAGGTTGTCACAGTCTGTTGCAATCCTTTTAATGTATATGCAGCCGCTAAATCTCCCGGCGTTTTAATATCGTGACCAAAGTTTTGTTTATAAAAATCGTTATACTCTTTTGGATCAAGTTTATCTATAAATGATTTGAAAGAATGATTTTCAGCATATTCGGTAACGGCTCTTTGCGCAGCTAAATTCTTAGCGTCCTGATCGAAGATGGCATTTTTTGTTTCTGTTTGAGTTAATGTTTTTGGGTCAGTAGAAATGATCGGTGGCATTTCCATTCTCTTTATATCTTGAAACCCTTTAAAATATTTGTCTTGCTCAAATGGCTTTGGATTAAAAGAAAGGCTTGTATAGTCCAATGATTTCCTATTGGGGTTTCTTACTGCATTTCCATTTGCATCTTTTATATACAACGGCTGATCGTGTGCATTAATTTCGGCAATAGCACCTTCGCCAATCCTATCTCTTTTGTCGGGGTCAACTAACATTCCCACTAATGGTTTCTTTTTTTCTTCTTCTGCCTTACTTTCTGCAATGTCGTTCCGTATATCCTGAAATCCTTTTTGAAAGGCAATATCAGCACCGTTTTTCCTGTTCTTCATGTCCTCCCGGTTCTTCATCCCATATTCTTGCCACTTTGCTATTTTATCATTTAGTATTGGCATATCTATATTTCTTACGCCAGCCGGATTTATTTCTTTATTTAATCCACGAATATATTCATCAAATGCCTCATCCTTTGCTTGCTTACGTTTCATTAAATCAGCATACAAAGCAACGTGAGGGGCTTCGTTAAAAACTACATTGCCACCGGAATATATTCTACTATCGTTATGAATAGCCATTATTTTTTACCGTAGATTTTATTGATATTGGCATAATCTGTAACTGCTCCAAGTCCTCCAAATATATTTTGCAACCCTGAATTTACCCCTTCATTAGCCGCTCCTGCTTTCGTGGCAAGAAGGTTGTATTTATTCTCAAACTTATACTTATCTTCTGCTGTTTTCGCCCCGGCTGCTTGCCCAAGTTGTGCTAAATTTTGTCCTTGTTGTCCTTCAGCGGTTGCAGCAGCTTTGAGTAATGAATCATTTTGATTTTGAATCAACGTTCCTATTCCTGCCAATGCACTTCTACGATCTCCGAAGGCTTGCAGACCTTGCGCTGTGCCGCGTCCAATATTTTCTTTTTGGGCGTTATATAACTGACTTGTATACGGGTTAGTATTGTATTTGGCTAACGCTTTTGAATAGTAGTCCTGTATAGATTGATTGGGCTGGTAGTTATCTACCATGCTTTGTAATTCTTTTTGTGCGCGATGGGCTTTCTGTCCATTTACAAGAGCCTGAACTCCCCCTATCGCTGCTTGACCTAAAGCCGTCCAAGGCGTATCTGCCATAATCTTAAGTATTTGTCAATGGTGAATTAATATATTTCAAACTTACAATATTTAGTGTTCTTAACGTACTTGCATTTTGCACACGAAATTTAACTGTAAGCCAATTGCCTTTCATAATTGCTCCGTTCACTTTACCGACCCTGCTATTTGAATCTCTTTTTATTGAACTATGATACTGTCCTTCCAATGGCTTGATTTCAGCTTCGACAAGATTTGTAGTTTGAGGGACTACACCATAACTGTTCACCTGACTGATTATTTCAGGACAATCCCAAATAACATCTGCCGCCTCGGTAATTGAAAGGAACGTTTTCTTTTGTAGTGGATTTTCATTAAAAACCGGCTTCCAATAGCTTTCGTAATCCACATCATAAAACCTATTGTATACTGTATTGTCGTGGGTGTAAAGATTTCCATTCTTAAATGTAATCAGTAACGTTCCCAAATTGCACATCATTTCAGGGAAATAAGAAAGATATGATTCAAAAGAATTTTCTTCTTCGCTAAATGAAAGTGTTTGTGCAGGAGAATATGAAATAGCCGCGTACTGAATTGTAGTAACCCCATCAAAATCATCTGGGTTGCTTGCTGTAACCTGAACCACATTTAATCCGACAACCGGAAACGATGTTTGAATAAATGAATTGAAATATACATCAGCATTGATAAGACTATTTAACGCGGTAACTATAGTTGTTAAGGTATCGCCATCTACTACGGTATAACTATAATCTCTTACTATTCCATCTCCGTCTATTAAATGAACGTTCACAATATCTCCCAAATTTGGAGTATTTGATAATGAAACAATGTAATGTGGTGTTCCGATAACATTTAAAACTACCTGAAAAGAAACGGTCATTGCATTGGCAATTGTAGCTTGTTCAAGTGCAATTACATAATCATTTAATTTTTGGTTGTAGGTTCCATAAATAAATGAATTTCCTGTACGAAGTGGCAAATTAACCGTCGCCCATGAATTTACTCTATATAAAAGGCTGATTGGTTTTTGTCCATCCTGACTAACTCTAACTACTACACCTCGTATATTATCACAATAATAATCTGCATAATCAAAAGAGGCAAGACTTGTTGCGGCTGTACCAATTCCCCAATCTCCTACATAATATTGAATAGGGTTAAGCAATCTATCTGTAACCAATTGTACAGCATCTCCATTTGCTGCTTTGCCAAGTTCACTAAATAATGCAACGTTTCCCGTTTTGTTCGTCTGAAAAACCCTCATGTTTCTATCTCTCACCTTCAGTCTTTCTACTATTCCATAAGAATCATCATACTTTTGGGTATTGTTAGGAAAGAATCTGTTCAATCCATTGATATTTGTATCTGGTTCGTAATCCCTGCTAAATCTTAAAAATGCTCCGTAAAAACTTTCTTTTGCATTTATATCTATTGCTGTGGGTCTACCATCAACGCTATTCACTGCGCTTATATAAAAATCAACGAAATTCAAATCTTGTACAAAGAATGTAGCAATTC
>Ga0105238_10000976_pt1 | contig 29287 bp, 18 predicted proteins | sample KBSC34metaG_FD_81526 | JGI IMG/M metagenome (GOLD analysis project Ga0105238, IMG submission 81526) | Corn rhizosphere microbial communities from Kellogg Biological Station, Michigan, USA - KBS C3-4 metaG | ecosystem: Host-associated > Plants > Roots > Rhizosphere > Soil | place: Michigan, USA...
CGCCAGGGGATACAGTAGTGGCCCACTTGCCAGCAGTGCCAAAGAGATGCCGCAGCCCAAAAGCTTTTCCTGATTTGCATAATAAACTGTGGTTGAGAATCGCAGAACTGCAAACGTGAACGCCACCGTGCATATCAGGATGACTCCTGCCCATCCAAAAGGGACACGGAATGGGCGCGGCAATTCGGGATTTCGAAATCGCAGCACAATGAAAGAAAGGAACTCCAACGCGACAATCGACGAATAGAACGTTACTTCCACCGCGGCCAGCTTATCAATGTCACTCAACACTAGTGTGACCAGACTGTGGATGATCCCTGAACAGACCAATGAAACCCAAGGGACGCCATACCGGTTTGATTGCATCAGTACTGCTGGCAGGTATCCCTCCCGTGCCATCACGAACGGCACGCGGCTCAAAACGAGAGCAAACGCCGAGTAGAGCCCGATTGCAGACACAATTCCCATGGCGCTAACGAAGTATTGCAGCCAGGGACCGCCGATTTCTTGGGCGACCGTACCCCATGCACCGGCGGTCCACTGGCCTCTAAAGGTGCCAACCTTCATCAGACCAACCAAAGATGGAACCACGTACGTGGCAATAATCAATACCACCGCAACAGCAAGCGCCCGTGGATAATTGCGTTGGGGATTCTTCATGTCGTTAACGACCGGCGAAATTAAATCCCAACCGCCATAGTTCCACATTCCCACGGAGACGGCCGTCGCAAACACGGCCCCAAAGGGTTTGACCGGATTGGTCCAGAGCGCCGGGTCAACAAAGACCATTGCGTCCGCATTGAAATGTCCGGTCGTGACCAGCGAGTAGATACCGATGCCGGACATCGCGGCGAACGGTGCCAGCACGAGCAGCAGAAAGAAACGAGTCATCACGCCGATTAAACTGACACCCCGAAGATTCAACAGAATCAAGATCCAGATTGTGGCGATCATGAATGCCTTTCGCTGGAGCGGATGGTCCATCCCCACGGGAACGGCGAAATTGGACAGGTAGTCGCAGGCCATTGCCGGGTAAAAAACCAAGTCGATAAACGTTCTCAGCCATGCCCACCAGCCTTGGCAAAACGCGGCAAACGGGCCGAGCGTTCGCTTCGACCATGAGTAGTAACCGCCCTCCTCCTCCGGCAGACTCGACCCGAGTTCCGCGCTGACCAGCGCCACGGGGATACTCCAGAACAGCGGAATTGCAACCAGTAGCAAGATTCCCAATCCCGGCCCCACGCGGAGAACATCCTCCATGGCAAACGGACCGCCAGAGACGGTGAAGAAAATGATCGCGACAATCGCCCAAAAACCGATGCCGGTTGACTTCATGGCGTTCCTCAAAATGCAGTGATTCGTCGGAATCACTGCTCGCATCATTCAGAAGACGATGTCGGAGCATGGGACGCAGAGCAACGACGATCATTCTTTCGCACAAACACAATTCTCACTTTCGAACATCTCGTTCTCGGACCACGCGAAATCCCATCTTGTAGTCTCTGTCATCGGAATCGAGTCGAAATCGGCTGGAACATCTCGCCAGGACGTCGAGGAAATACCAAAGCCCCCCTCGCATTGCACGCTGGCTGTTCACCTTAGGACGATCCGTCGGATACGGTAAGTGTCTTGAATACAACCATTTCGTGTCGCTTTCAGGCTGGGTAGACCCGAAGTACACATTCGCCGCCCACTCCCAGACATTTCCAAGAATGTCGTGAAAACCGAATCCGTTCTGTGCAGCGTCTCGTGGCGCCCGTGTTCTTCCTGGTTGCCCTTGGGCGTGTGCGAACTGGTTCGATTTCGGTTCTGGTTCGGGCGAATTGTCATCGTCGTAGAACGAGTCACCCCACCAATACCGCTGCTCGAAAGGAATCGCCCCATCCGAATCTCGACGTGCGGCAAACTCCCATTCCGGTTCGTGGGGCAATCGGCACGAGTAGTGAATTGCCTGATGCGAATTGGCCGGGTCCGCAACGGACCAGCGAGCCCACTGACAAAATGCCCAACAATCGAACCAACTCACAAAAATCACTGGATGATCGTCATGATTGGGGTTCAGATCCGCAGTTGCGGCGACATTGGATTTCGCGGCTTCTTGAAGTGCGACGTTTTCGTTCAGGTAGTCCCGCACGGATTGCTGGTGACCTTGAGCAAAGAGCCAGAACCAGCGATTCAACATCGGATAGGCCTGCATCTCGAATGCGGCAATATCCTGGACCGATTCAGCCGGTGATTCGTCCTTTCGGCGCCAATTGTCTTCGATTTCCGCCATTGCCGCTTTGCCAGCTTCTGCAACGGACTCCGTTTCGCGGTTCTTAGCTAGTTCCGTGAGGACGCCACATAACCATTGGACGTCCTCGTCCCGAAATCGACGTCCCTGTGCGCCTCGAAACCATTCCGGATTGTTACATTCTTTCGAAAGAGCGAGGGGATCTGCACCATTGATCACCTGTTTAAGAACGTTTCGCCAGTATGCCTCGGATTTCTTCGGGAATCCTTGTCGATCCGGAGGGAATCCCATTTTGAAGCGTCCGGAAGGGACTGTTTTCCACCGGTCCTCGTTGATGAAATCCTGGGCGGATGCTTGACGCTCCGGTCCTTGTGTTCCATGCAGAATGCCCTGCAATACACCCCGGAAATTATGCAGCAACGACTGAGCGAGATTGATGATCTCAGACCTCCGCCCTGGAAACTGAACTGGGCTATCATGATTGCTCACCTGGCCCTGATAGATCGTCTCGTAACAGGTGTTCCACCAATCGCCAGCCGGTTGATTTGCCATTTTCATCAGAGTTGGCCAAGCTCGGTACATCATTTCTGAGGACCGACGACACGTACTGACTTGTCCTTTGGCCGGTGGTCGGAACCAGCCCTCGATGCTCGCCAGCCAATTTGCCGAGTCGAGGTGGCTCTCGGGCATTTCCGCCAGGAATCGATTGAGTTCGTAATAGTCATCTATTTTTGATTCGTGAGACCAAATCATTTGCGAACAGAATGTGTCGGGATCGCCACATTTCGCGTTCCGTGCAAATTTTGAGAGCCAATACGCGGAAAAGAAGCATTGAACTGATTTGTTATCCCAAATGAGTTCCTGAAGAGTATTGTTGACATCACGCTGCTCCCCTGGACTCGCTTCCAGAATCCCGTTGGAAACAACAGCGTTGAATGCGCCCAATCCCTCCGTAAAGTGATTCCGAAATCGTCCCTCATCGATCTGGCTGTATCCCAGGCTGCCGCAGCCAGTGACGCGCTGGTAGATACTCTGTTGGAATTCATTGTCGACATTGCAGCGGTTGAAATTGGGCTTTCCGTCAATGATTTTTTGGGTCATGACAAACGCCGCGGCGGCCAGCATGGTCATGACATATTCCACTTGCGCCGGACGAGGTGGACTTCCGACGGGCGGTATTCGTGGATCATTGTCAGGGTGTATTCTCAACGCTTCTGCCGCCCCTTGCATGGTCAGGGTGACGAGGTTAGATATGGCACGGCAATACACGTCTGCGGGAGTATTGATTCCCTGCAATTGTGCCGGACTCAGACTCCGGACGTACCGCAAGACTCTGGGAACCGAGAGGATATTTTGGGCCTCGCGAGGAATCAGGTCAAAGCGTGACTGTCCGTCCGCATCGACACCGAGATATGCCTTCTGTTGATCCTTCGTGAATTCGCAAGGACGACAGAACTGCCACCGTGACGCTAGCAGCCGGTGCTGCCAATCCACGCTCTGTTCAGAGAACTGGGATTGAATCACATAGGGACGACCGCTAAGCACAATCGGACAATCCTTCCAACTGTTCTCAACGTCTGTTTGAATCTTCAGCAAGAACTCGGGAAGGTTTTTGTCGCTCTGAATATGGTCCAAACCGTCAACGATGAGCGCGATCCGACCTTGTTCGCGCTCCCGGATCAGGAAACGCTCGATCTCCTGTTGACTCGCGTTTGCTGAGAATGCACCAGAGTTCTGAACCAGTTCGACGAGGTAATTGAGAACTGCATTACTGGTCGCAGGTAGTCGGATTGCGGGAAGGTTAAACGCGATAACTCGGCGATTCGACTCGGATTCGTCAGCATTGAGGAAGCACCCGAGTCGTTGCAAAGATTCTGTCTTACCCACACCTCCACCCGAAACGACAAATAACCGCCCCTCCCAATTCTGCCGATCACCTTTCGGCCGCAGCAAAGATTGGGCAACTTCTTGCAACGTTGTTTGTGTCCACCGACCTGTATCAGCAAGTGCTTCCGCCTCGGTATCGCGGCCTACGACAAACGCCGCCGGTTTCAGATGTGGCAAGAAAAAGTCATTTTGCTTTTTGTCCAGGAGCTCCAGCTTCTGGTTATCGATGAAGGGCGGATTGGACGTGGTAGGAGTCCAAGTTGGATCACCGTTGAAGACGTCCCGATAGAGTTCGTTCCACACTTTGACGGAATTTGCTCGAAATGTGCTCTTTGCGGCTTCCCACCGTCGTTGGCGAAACGGCTCAATCCAATCGTCGGAGCCATTGTCGAGGTACGCCTGAAGCTGTCGGACAAGATCTTCGCATGCGTCAAACGTCCGTGAAAATGGATCTTGCTCGTTACCCTGCTGTCGTTCTTCTTTCACCCGCGTGATAAATTTCGCCTGAAGCACAGCCTGTGATTCCGATTGCGCAGAGCTTGGCTGCACCGCATTTTTCGGCCGATGAAAGTAAACAAGTCGCTTCTTACCGTCGGACCCCGACTTCCAATATTCATACTGCGTCCAAGACGCGTCGGCCGGAATCCCTGCCAGCTTGTGTTGCGGAAGTGGTTGTCCGTACTCTCCACCGATCAAGCACAATACTAGGTTAGCGGAAGCGATCTTTCCGTCGATTTCCTGGAATGGAGCGTCGACGGTGTCCGGATAATCAAGCTGTACGAGCACCGTCAGTTTGTAGCTCTCCAACAGGTCCGTGACTGCCTTGCGACAATCACCAAGATCTCGGCTGGTCGAACTGACAAAGACGCGGAACTCATTGCCCATAGCGGCGGCCCCATATCGCTTGACGTTCTTGATGTGTGTTGCGGGAAGAATCTCTCACGCATCACGCTGACAATCTCATTCTTAGCTGTTTCGATCCAATAGTCCAGCCAACGACGCGTGGTTACGTGAATGAGTCTCGAACGCGATATGACTGAATGGTCGAGGTATTAGCGATTCTACCGGACCTTTGTGAAGCAGAAGGCTCACTTTAAGAGTAAACTCATACAATGCGAAAGCCATATGTGCAGTGCGTGGCTCGATCAATGCTACAGGCATTCTTGGGCTACGCGAGTTTTGGCTGCAGAATCGTCAATCCCTTTTCTCCGCAAAAAACAAGTGGCGACGAGTGGCTTTTTCAGAATTCATAGGCAAAAATCGTCACTTACGACTTTAAGCTACAGTCCATCTCCAGTTCAAAGCCTAGGCCCATCGGGATTCACGTAGACCCTTAAAGTCACGTGTAACCGTTTCCGGGAATGATGACACAATGAGCTCACCGTTAAATCGTATTCCGTCACCATTCTTGATCGGAATCACCGGTCATATGGATTTGAAATCAGAATCAGGCAGTCCAAACGACCACACCGAACTCAAGCGGCGCCTGCATGTCGTTTTCGAGTTCTTGAAGTTTGGGCCTGTGAAGAGACAAAGTGATGGTCGACGCGAAGAAAAGGATCTTCTGGAGGCAATGGTCCAGCTTCTAGCGGAAAATCCGACCGATCGAGATTCCTATCGCCACGCCCTGGCCTGCTGGCCCGGGTTGCCGAGTACACCAATTGTCCTGATGTGCGGATTAGCCCCTGGGGCTGATCTGCTAGTGGCAGAAGTGGCAATTGAACACGGGATCCAGGTTCGTGGAGTACTTCCGTTTGAAGAAGGGCTCTATGAGACTGCTTCGACATTTGTTCGAGTTGATCGGAGACCCGATGGAACGGAGACACCTTCTGCTGGGAACGAGGAGCGGCAAACCAGATATCGGGATCTGCTGGCGAAAACGACGAATCCTTTTGATGTTCGGTTGTGTACGGACATCGGACTGAGTCGGGACCGGCTTCTGAAACAAATGATTGCCGATCGAGGCGACCAGGGAGCACGCCATAAACGATACTACGCAGCCGGCGAGTATCTCGCTGTCATGCCGCATTTGATGCTGGCGATCTGGAATCGAGTTGATGATGGGTCGCTTTCGGGCACCTCGGCCATCGTCAAAGCAAGGCTGAACGGGCCGTTGCCGAATATTCTGCCGACATCGCGTGGTCTCAGGATTCCTCATGGCGGACCGCTGCTCGTTGTGTTTGCCGAACGCGAGAAGGTTTCCACACCCGTCGAATTGACGACTCCTCCGATGGATTTCCGTCATCCTCAGCAACCAAACTTGGAAGACGCTGAAGGCTCTCAGGATGGCCAATTGTCCGAACATCACGGTGCCAATCCGGAGTCCGCCGATTCGATATCTGAACAAATCCAGAAACCAAACGACTTGAATATTGCGAATCGACGACACAGGTTACTAATGGATTGGCAGACTAGTCGACTAGCACTTTTCAGTCGCGTGGCAATGAATCTTGATCGATTCAATAAGTCGGAAATCCAAAACCCTCGAAACTTGGAAAGTGAATTTCAGGCGCGGATATCGATTGATGGACATTCGGAATTGTTTCCCTGTTCTGGAGCTACCGTGGAGGTCTGCCAACTAAAGACAGGTCTTCGTCAAATCTCTGATTTGAGAAGCTGTGCGGCGGATCTTCAAAGACAGCATGAACGGAGCGTCGAATTTGCACTGAAGTGGATGTTCAGGTTGACTCTGACCGCCGCGATTCTGTGGCACGTATTTTGCCACTGGCACCCGCGACCACCCAAGACAAACGCGAAAAAGTCTTCGACCGTAAACGCGGTGACAACTCCGGCTTCGGAGCCAGACGCCCACGATGATCCATCACCGGCAACATCCGGCGATCATGAGCAACACAGCTTCAGTGTTGCTCGTTGCTGGATCGGCGGGTTGGCATTCTTTTGCAGCGCCGGAGCGATCGCGTTTCTGGTTTGGCAGGCGACATGTCAAAGTGCCGAACAGGGGCATGACTGCCGCGCTTTGGCGGAAGGTCTGCGTGTCCAATTCTATTGGAACCTCGCAGGACTTGGAGAATCCGTCTCGTCGAATTACATGCACAGGCAACGGAGCGAACTGGACTGGATCAGAGGTGCGATCCGCGCCATCTCCTACCCGTACCATCAATGGCAGGGCTACTACGCCAACCTTCAGGATGCGGTCAAGTTGCAAGTCTTCAAGGCAGTACACCATGGTTGGATCGTGGAGCAGTTTCATTTCTTTGACGTCCGATACATGCAGCACCATTGGCGGTTGCACGCTTGGCACAAGCTTGGCAGACTCCTCGCCTCGTCCAGCGTCCTGAGCGGCTTTTTCATTTGGATCGGAATTGTGCGACCGGCGACCGTATCTTTTCTGAATTCCCCGTGGTGGTTGGGTGGCTGGTGGCTGATGATCATTGCTGTCAGCGTTGCCTGGTACTTAGTTCGCCGTTCTACTTCGGATGACTCACACGATCAGCACGCGACTCAAAAAAGCTCTCCCTGGGAATCGTTTGCCCAGGCCGTAGTTTTTGACTACGAATCGCTACCTATCGGTTTACGGCGATTGCACGATCGTTATCGCCCTCTCCAACTCATGTTCAGTTTCGCGCGATTCGCCCCGGCGACCGTCTTGCTGGCTTGCATCAATATCGCCATTTCCTTTACGGCAGCATCTTTGTTCTCTGAGACACCTTCAGCCGACGATTGGGGGATCATTCTCACTGGTTCGCTCTTGGTCAGCGGAGCGTTGTCCGTCGCGTGGGCCGAAAAAAAACTCTATTCGGAAATCGCCAGTCAATATCAGACGATGCGTGCCTTGTTTTTACATGCGGATGAGCACTTCAAACGCGAAATTGAATTACTCGAACGAGAACTGAAAACGGGGGGAAGCACTGTCCAACGAGTGGAGCAGATGCAGCAGTTTCTGTACGCGCTCGGGAAAGAATCGCTTGATGAAAACGCGGAATGGTTGTTGCTCCATCGAGCCCGTCCGCTGGAACCGGTACTGGCTGGCTGATGTAGATCGACCGAGTTGAAAATACGTCTGAATTGCGTGAATCGCAGCCGTCGCGCCGGAAGCGGGTGTGTCGTACTGGCTGATCTCGTCGACCCGGCTGAGTGCCGGAATCAGTTATTTTGTTGCCGCGAATCAACCCGACTTCATGCGGTTCGGAGCAATGCTCGAATTCATGTTGAACGATTCGTACGACCCCAACAGATCCAACTTTTCACCGCGATCATCATGGGGCGATGCATACGAGGATGACGAAAGCAGCCGTCCCAACCAGGTCTTGCATCGCTTGGACTCATTCGATGACGACGACCAATCTGTATCATCGATCCTGCCCGCATGGGACCAGGTGATTCGTACGTTTGATGAATCGAATGTTGCGTCCGTGGATGCGTCGGGCGATAGCAGTTCGGATTTGTCCGTACAACTCTCGGATCGTCTTGCTCAGGAAGACAACCGATTCCCACGTATGCTGACATGGAAAAATGCATTCGCGTTCGCAAACGACGAGGTGGCCCCCAACACAGCAGCAGGGGCGAATGTGTGGTCAACCGAAGCGTTCGACGACACTCCGTCGAGACATTAACATCAGCAAGGTGTGCAGTGGCCGATGTGCGGTCCGTGTGTGTGGAGCGACGAGAGAATTGCGATGTCGGACGAAATGGGAGCAAAACGAGCGTGGCGGATCTGCAGTTTTGAGAGTCGCCGGGGGGCGGAGATGAAATCGTTGATCGAACGCCATGGCGGCGTGGCAACGATCGCTCCTTCGATGCGCGAGATTCCTCTGGATGACAACCCTGCGGCGTTTTCCTTCGGCGAGCAGTTGCTGGACGGCAAGATTGATGTCGTCCTGTTTATGACTGGCGTGGGTGCCACGGCACTGCTGGAAGTTCTCGAATCGCGTTACAAACGAGCCGATCTCTATGCCGCGCTGGGCCGGACCGTTGTTGTGGTGCGTGGGCCGAAACCGACAGTCGTGTTGCGCAATTGGGGCGTGCGAATCGATCATCGCGCGGCCGAGCCAAACACGTGGCGCGAAGTTCTGCAACTATTCGACGCGTCGATCCCGCTCAAAGGTCGCACAGTCGCAGTGCAGGAGTATGGTTTGCCGAGCGTCGAGTTGTACGGCGAATTCTCTGCGCGAGGGGCGCAAGTCTTGCCGGTGCCTGTCTACCGCTGGGCGCTCCCGGTTGACACCGGACCATTGCAGACCGCTATTCGGCAGACGATCGCGGGTGAACACGACCTCCTGATGTTTACCAGTGCACAGCAATTGACGAACCTGCTGCAGGTCGCCGAACAACTTGGACTGCGAGAACAGTGGCTCGACGCTGCCAACGGAAAATGCGCGGTGGCTTCGATCGGGCCCACGGCGACAGCAGCCTTGAAGGCCGGCGGACTGCGAGTAGACCTGGAACCAACGCACCCGAACATGGGGACGCTGGTCAAAGAATCGCTTGAGAATGCCGCAAGAATTTGTAGCACATAGGGTTGTGGCAGATTCTGCTGGTTCCCGGTAAGTGATTTCTGTCCTACGCTGATGTGTTTGCAACTGAGTGATTCCAGTCTGGACGCCGTCGGCCGTTTCTTCTGTAATATGGCGGCAGAAGCCGACGCTTTCGCGGACGGGATGTGCGCGAATCAATTGCAGGGATGTGAGTTACGTGAAAACATGGACCAGGTTGTGGTCGTTTGTCTGGCCCTACCGGCGGAAGCTATTGCTTTCGATCGGGTTCGGCGTCTGCGCCGCCCTGCTCTGGAGTTTCGAGCTCCTTCTGACGTTTCCGATCACAGTGATGTTCGGTGAACATCGAACCTTGGCGAACTACGTTCAGTTCCAGATCAACGAAGCGTCTGACGAAATCGACTTCCGCAATGGCATACTCAAGCAGGTCGATGCCCAATTGCAACAATTGCCCGAAGACGGAACGCGGCGAAGGCTCAGTGAACGCGTCGTTGTGATTGATTCCCAGCGCCGTGCTCGGCTGGAGCTAGAGGTTTATACCTCCAAATTGTGGATGCTCAGTTGGGTGCAGTCGCGAATCATTCGCAATCTGCCTGTCGATCAGTTTCAGTTGTTCGCGGCGATCTTTGCATTGATTCTGGTTGTGACATTCGCCAAAGGGGTACTTGGATTCTGCCAGGACTTGTTGGCAGGCGGGGTGGCCGAATCGATCGTGATTGACCTGCGCAAAGAATTATTTCGTCGCGCCCTTCAATTGGATTCGCAAACGGTCGCGATGTCGGGAGCACCCGCCTGGCTGACCGATCTGACGTACACGCTGCAGAATCTGGCGAATGGCCTGACCGAACTGGGCGGACGAGTTATCCGCGAACCCCTTAAAGCGTCCGCGTGTCTGTTTGCGCTTCTGTATTTGAATTGGCAATTGACGCTCGTCTTTTTGCTGTTCATGCCAGTGCTCGGGACGTTGTTTCATTGGTTGGGGCAGCGTCTGAAGCGTGCTGCCAATCGCGTCATTGACAGCATGAGCCGCCTTTACAAGGGACTCGAAGAAACGTTCTGCAACGCCAAGGCTGTCATTGCGTTCGATCGTGCCGGCTGGCATCGACGTAATTTTCATCGCGAGAACAAGAACTTTTATCAGCAGGCGATGAAGCTGGTGCAGATCGACGCCATGGGTGGTCCGATTGCGGAATTGTTGGGAATGCTGGCGGCAAGCGCCGTGTTGCTGCCGGCCGCGTTCCTCGTACTGCGCAACACAACGACGATCGGGGGAATTCCTTTGGCGAGTTCCCCACCAACTTTTGCGGAGTTGGCGTTGTTCTATGTGTTGCTGGCCGGAGTGTTGGAGCCGATGCGCAAGTTTTCGAAGTTTTATACAACGATCCGTCAGTCGACTGCGATCGCCGAACGGTTGTTCAATCGGATGGATACCCCGTCACTCATCAGCACACCATCGGCCGCACAGATTCTCCCAGCACTCAGCCAGAAGATTGAGTTCCGTGACGTCCATTTTCGCTATGCCAGCGAAGCCCGCGAAACATCGGATCGTGGGCCGGTCCTGAGAGGACTCGATCTGACGGTGCAAGCCGGTGAAACGGTTGCGATTGTCGGACCAAATGGCTCGGGCAAATCGACGCTGGTGAACCTGTTGCCTCGCTTTTACGACCCGAACCAAGGCGATGTGTTGATTGACTCGATCAATCTGAAGAATGCACGACTGCGTGATATCCGCGAACAGATGACCTTAATCGCTCAAGAGACATTGCTGTTCGACGATACGATCCTCGAAAACATCCGCTATGGACGTCCGACAGCCAACGACGCCGAAGTAATTGATGCCGCACGGCGGGCACGGGTGCTGGCCTTTACTGATTCGCTGCCCCAGGGACTGGCGACGCCGGCGGGTGAGCAGGGGAATCAGTTGTCTGGTGGGCAGCGACAGCGAATCGCGTTGGCTCGAGCGATCCTGCGAGACTCGCGCGTACTGATCATGGACGAACCGACATCGGCGGTCGATGCGCAAAGCGAACAGTTGATTCATGAATCGTTGCAGGAGTTCGTCCGGGGTCGCACGACGATCCTGATCACTCATTGCCTGACGCCAATTCTGCTGCAGTTTTTGACTCGCATCGTGGTGATGGACCAGGGGCGTGTCATCGCTACGGGCAGTCATCACGATCTGCTCGAAACATGTCCCATCTATCAGCGGTTGTGGGAATCGCAAACTCAACGAGCAGCTGCCTGATTCCGAATCTCTTCAAAAAAACTCGTTCACATGTGTGACGGCGCAAGATTCCCTCTTCAGGGAAAAAAATGCACCGAGAAAGGAAATTGTGTCGAAATAGGGGCAATCAAACGCCACTTTGCAGGCAAGACATGGGGTCATTCCAACGGAATCGCGGAGCCAATCGCGAACCGACCGGAGAACACTCGCCGCCAATCGGCCGATTTGGCCGAACCTGCGATCACAATTGATTGCGCTTGGCACGAGCGGTGTGAGTGACGAATGAGGTTAGCAGAACGATCGCCAATTCGGCATTCGTCATCGGATTTAGAAACGGTCGACAGAAGTCGCCGTTTGGCAGAGGTCATCGTGAAACGGGCTTGGATTTCGTCGAGGCTGGGGCTGGTGATGATGGCCATCGCTGTGATAGCGGTGGTGTTCATCCCTCGCAGCGGCGTGCGCGAAATTCGTAATTCCAACCAGTTGTCCAACTTCGTCATGGTCGATCCTCGGCCACGTCCGGGTGATTGGCCGGCGTGGCGCGGTACGGACAGCCGCAACGTCGCCGTATCGACGCAGATCCCATTGCAGTGGCAGACCAGCGATGACGATGGGTGGCAAGTCAGCGTCCCGGGGCGCGGTCATGCTACACCAATCGTGTGGGGTGAGCAGGTCTTTTTGATGACTGCCGACCATGCCTCGCAGCGCATCTCGTTATTCAGTTACGACCGCGTGTCAGGACGCACAATCTGGCATCGTGAGCTGCATCAGGGCGGCCTGCCCACCCTGCCAGACAAGCAGACTCATGCCTCGTCGACACCGGCCTGCGATGGGCAATTTATCTATACGACCGCTGCCGTGCACGACGCACTGTGGATCACCTCGGTTGATTTGACGGGACGAATCGTCTGGCAGCGCGCGGCCGGGCCGTTCTCGTCAAAATCCGGACATCGCTCGTCGCCAATCCTGCATAAGTCGTTGGTGATCGTTGCCGCCGACCAGCATCGTCAGGGCTACCTGTCCGCCTTGCATCGCCAGACGGGCGAAATTGTGTGGCGCATCAAGCGGCCGCACGGTGAAAGTCACGGTTCGCCTGTCATTGCGACCCTCGGTGGGCGAACCCAACTGGTTCTCGGCGGAAAGGGAGCAGTGACAAGTTACGATCCAACCACCGGCGACGAGCTTTGGACATTCAAGTGGTCTGCCGATCGCGTTGCCAACTCGATCGCTTTCGATGACGAACATGTCTTCGCAACCAGCAACTATCCTTCAGGCGAGGTGGTCTGTATCAAGGCCGATGGCACAGGCGATGTGACCAAATCGAAGCTCGTCTGGCGGCATGCCAATCTGGGCAGCGACACGCCATCACCTGTGCAACGTGCGGGCTTGCTGTATGTCTTGTCGGACGACGGACGATTGGCCTGTTTCGAAGCGGTCAGCGGCAAGGTTCTGTGGCGTAAACAACTGACAGGGACGTTCACTTCGTCACCGGTATTGGCCGGCGAACATCTGGTTTGCAGTAACGAGTCGGGCGTGCACACCATTTTGCAGACTGGAACGACGACATCGATCGTCGCCGAAAATAGTTTGCCGGATGGCATCGTGGGTTCGCCGATTGTGGTCGACAATTCGATTTTCATTCGTACACTTGGCAAGCTGCGTTGCATCGTCTCACCGTCGAGTGAATCGGTCGCCGACAAACCAGAAACGGTCAAACGCCGCCTGTGACGATGGAAGCCCAGTTGGAATCAAATTCGACGATGATCGTGGAAGGGCTCGTGACTTCGCTCAATTCTGATGGCGAAGTGAATGTGGCACCGATGGGACCGATTGTCGATGATTCGATGACGCAACTCGTGCTGCGCCCTTTTCAAACGTCGACCACGTATCGCAACTTGAAAGCCAAGCCCTATGGAGTCTTCCACGTCACCGACGATGTGCTGTTGATTGCCCAGGCCGCTCTGGATCGGCTCGAGTCAGATCCGGCCACCATCGCAGCCGATCGAGTTGACGGAAAAGTGCTCGCCAACTGTTGTCGGTGGTACGAGTTTGAAGTCGTCCAGTTCAACGATGCCACTGAGCGGACAGAATTGACGGCGCGCGTGGTGCATACCGGTTGGCGCCGCGATATGGGAGCATTTAACCGTGCACGTCATGCAGTACTGGAAGCGACTATCGTCGCGACACGGCTGCATTTAATCAGTGAAGAAGACGTCCGTCGGCAATTGGCAGCACTGGAAAGTCCCGTCAAGAAGACCGCTGGACCGCGCGAGCAGGCGGCATTCGAACAGGTCGTCAACTATGTCGACGAGTGGTATCGCTCACATGGTCCCAGCGAGTCTCATTGATCTGTCGCTTTGCCTTTCCGCAGTGACCTCCCGGCTCGCTGCTCGATCGGAATGCCCTTGTCGAGTGCCAGCTTTCCGTTCACAACCACGTAGTTGACGCCTTCGGGATATTGGAACGGTTCGGTGTAGGTGGCGCGATCGATGATATCCGTTGGATTGAAGACGGTGACGTCGGCCATCATGCCTGGCCTCAGGATTCCCCGATCCTGTAGTCCGAGTTTGGCGGCGTTCAGCGAAGTCATTTTGCGGATGGCGTCTTCCAGTCTGAGCAACTTGTTTTCTCGCACGTAGACCCCCAACACTCGGGGAAATGTGCCAAAGCTGCGCGGGTGCGGATTGCCGCGACGCAACGAACCTTCGATCGCCAGGGCCGATCCGTCGGAACCAATCGAACACCAGGTTTGGACCAGCGCCAGATTCATGTCCTCTTCGGTATGGTGAGCGTAAACCGTGCCAACACTGCCGCCTTCGGCATCGAGGTAATCGAGGAATTCGTCGAGCGGATCAGGGGTGGGTGTTTTACCGCTGCTGCGAGCTGCCAGGACTCGGTCCATGGTCAGTCCTTTGAAGGTGGTCTCCTTGCTGATCAACATGCGGCTCCAATCACCTCCGACGGCGGTGTAGTGGTTGTACCAACCCGTCAGCCCGTCGCGGATGTCGCGTTTGATCCGTTCGCGGGCCTGGGGATCTTTAAGTCGCTCACGTAGCTTCGCCACACCGCCTTCGTGCGCCCACGGTGGCACGATGCTGGCCAGATCGTTATTGCCGCGCGTATAGGGATAGACGTTGGCCTGGACGTTCAGTCCGCGTGCCCGCGCCGCCTCGATCAAGGCGATGATTTCAGGCATGCGGCTCCAATATTTCTGGTCAGCGATTTTCAGGTGGATGATGTCGACGGGTACTTTCGCCTGCTCACCAATGGCGATCGCCTCTTTGATCGCGTCGAAGACGCCGGTTCCTTCGTTTCGGATATGAGTCGAATAAATGCCGCCCGCCTTCGCGACTTCCGCACACAGATCCACCAGATCATCGGTTGTCATGAGCGAGCCCGGCGGCATCGCCAGCATGCTCGACAGCCCCATCGCTCCGTCGGACATCGCGTTCCGAACTAACTCGCGCATCTGCTGTCGTTGCTGATCCGTGGGTCGATCGAATGAATCTCCCATGACACAACGCCAGATCGTTCCTGAACCAACATACGACGCGACGTTCACGGCAGTTCCGGCGTGATCGATCGTGCCGAAATACTCACCCAAAGTGCTCCACTGCCATGACTGACCACGTGACGTCAGCTTTTTACTGGGTAATTTTCCAAGCGACGGTGCGACCGAATCACCTTCACCCAGAACTTCCGTTGTGACGCCTTGTCGCAGTTTGCTGTTAGCCGCACCGTCTTCGAGCAGCAGCGTGTCCGAGTGCGAATGAATGTCGATAAATCCTGGAGCGATCACGGCTCCGTCAACGTTGATCTCGACGCGCCCTCGTTGCAAGACTTGTCCAATGGCCACGATCCGGTCGCCCTTGATGCCGATATCTCCCAGGAACCAGGGATTACCAGTGCCGTCGACAATTCGCCCTGATCGCAACACCAGATCCAACGGGGCGTCCTGGCCGAATGATACGTTCGACAACGCACTCAGGCTGATGGCCAAGCACAAAAATGGCGCAAGAAGACGCGTAGGAATAGGCATCAAGAAGTCTCGCAGACTGACAATTCAAAATGGTGACCGCACACGATCACCCGCGACAAAATCGGGACTTGACCAGCGTACACGGAAGGAGAGGACGTTGACACTGAGAGCCTCGGCCCCGACGTTTGCTGAGCCAGCTATTTCATGTTAATGAGCATCGGCCTCAAGTAGACTTCAAATGTGATCCAAAACATGATGTTGGCGGTCAAGGCCAATACGCTGACGGTTCTTGGCCACGATCGATACTTCCGATTGGCCGTGATTGCGATGACAGCCATTGCCGTTCCAACGAACGGCAATACGAACAACAATCCGGCGAGGACGGCGAGTGATTTGGAAACGAAACTCGCCTGATGGCTGAGGTATTCGGAAATATCAACCGAAGGTCGGCCTTCCAACTCGCTGACCGCGACACTTGATACAAGCACTGTTTGACACGCTTCGCAACGGACATGTGATCGTCGGACGCGATTCACGGCGATCCATCCGTAAACACGTTCTTTGATTTCCACTTCAAAACTGGTCGCATTGACGTCGGTCTGTAAACATACCGGACAATTGATGACCAGATCCGGCCCCGGTTCGAATGTTTCCTCCGACGTCAGATGGATCATCACGATGTGATCACCTTTGATTGGGACAACAATGAACCAGCCCGCAATCCAGCGAACGCGGGCTGGAAACGAGAAGATCCGCTCTGTGAAGCGATTACGCCAGGCAATTCGGCATTTCAAGCAATTCGGCATTTTATGTGCAATGGACTTGTGTCCAAGCCCGTTTTCGCTGCAATGCGTCGTGTGCACTGACAACAGACCTTACCGCGAGACATCAGGATCAAGTGAAGTCGATGTTGACCGTTGACCAGGCAATGAATTCGCTGCTGACAACAGTGAGGCCTTTTGAAGTGACGACATCACCACTGGCTCAAGCCATCGGGCTGACGTTAGCAGAGGACGTACTGAGCCCCATCGATCTGCCGCCATTTGACAAGGCGTTGATGGATGGTTACGCCGTCAGGTCGGCCGACATCGCATCGGGTCGTGCGACGTTGCGAGTGGTGGAAGTCGTCACCGCAGGCAAGGTTCCTCAGCACGTCGTGAACGCGGGAGAAGCCACACAGATCATGACGGGAGCCCCCTTGCCTCAGGGGATCGATACCGTCATTAAGATCGAAGAGACTCGGCGTGACGGCGAACGAGTCACGATCGAAACCAGTCCCCAAACGACAGGCACGCATTTCATCCGTCAAGGGACCTCGATTCGAGCCGGGGGCTGTGTTCTGTCTGCAGGTTTGACATTGACGGGCCCCCGGATCGGAGCGTTGGCCGAGATTGGCCAGGCGACAGTCAAGATTCGCCGTCGCCCTCGCGTGGCCGTGCTGGCGACGGGTGACGAATTGACTCCTTTCGAGCAACTTCCTGGACCGGGGCAGATTCGCAACTCGAACGAACTGATGCTGGTCACACAACTGCTGAACGCGGGTGCCGAACCGGTGCCGCTGGGGATTGCTCGCGACGATGCCGACGACCTTCGGACTAAGATCATCGAAGGTCTTCGATGCGATATTCTGGTTCTGTCCGGCGGAGTATCCGCGGGGACCTTGGACCTGGTGCCCAGCACGCTGGTATCCGCGGCAGTTCGCAAGGTCTTCCACAAGGTCGAGATGAAACCGGGCAAGCCAATCTGGTTCGGCGCGACGGACGCGACACGCGAAAACTCGACGAAACACGACAACCCCCATTGCTACGTCTTCGGTCTACCGGGAAACCCGGTCAGCAGTCTGGTCTGTTGCGAACTGTTCGTCCGTACCGCCATTCGCCGCATGATGGGAATTGAACCTGCGATTCCGCAGCCACAATCAGCCGTCTTGGAACATGCATACTCGACCAGCAACGACCGACCGACGTATCATCCTGCGCGAATCAGCCACACTCCGCTGGGACTGGTCGTGACGCTGGTTCCGTGGCACGGTTCGTCGGACCTGTGTGGGACCGTGACTGCGAATGGAATGGCGTTCCTGCCGGGTGAGGCCCGGCAGTATCAGATTGGCGATCGCCTCGACACTTTTGCGTGGTAATGACGATGCTTTGTAAATTGATGCTTCCCGAGATTCGCGAACTGATTGAAACTCGCGATCGCCAGACGCTGAGCGAAGCGTTGGACATGTGGCAGCCCGCCGATATCGCCGAGCTGTTTTCGGACCTGGACGACGACGACGAACGTACCGCGTTTCAACTGCTGCATGGCCCGCAGCGCACACTGATTTTCGAGTATCTAGATCGATCCACTCAGCATAAGCTTTTGGAAAGCTTGGAACCGACGGATGCGGGCGCTCTGTTCAATGACATGGCGGCTGATGATCGGACCGCGCTACTGGAAGAGCTCGACGACGCTGATCGCGAGAAACATTTGCGAACGCTCTCCGATCAGCAACAGGCGATCGCTCGTTCGTTGTTGCAGTTCCCAGAAGACAGCGTCGGGCGACTGATGTCACCCGATTTCGTGGCGATCCGGTCCAATTGGACGATCGAACACGCCCTCGATCATATTCGCCGACATGGCCAAGACAGCGAAACTTTGAACGTGTTGTACGTCGTCGATATCGATATGCACCTGATCGACGATCTGAGGATCCGCCAGGTGTTGCTGGCTCCGATCCACACCACGATCGAGCGGTTGATGAACGACAATTTCGTCAGCCTGAAGGCGACCGATTCCAAGCGATCGGCCATTGATGTCTTTCGGAAATACGATCGCACCGCCTTGCCAGTCGTCGACGATGACAACAAGCTGATTGGTGTCGTGACGATTGACGACGTTTTGGACGTGGCCGAACAAGCCGCGACAGAAGACGCTCAGAAGTTCGGAGGGTTGGAAGCACTGAGCGAACCGTACGCGACCACGCCGTTGTTAACGATGGTTCAGAAGCGCGCGACGTGGCTGGTCATTCTGTTTCTGGGTGAATTGCTGACCGCGACGGCGATGGGATATTTCGAGCACGAGATCAACAAGGCCGTCGTCCTGGCACTCTTCATTCCGTTGATCATTTCGAGCGGCGGAAATTCCGGCTCGCAAGCGGCAACCCTGATCGTCCGCGCACTCGCAGTGAGTGAGATTCAGTTGCGAGACTGGTTCAAAGTCTTCCGACGCGAACTCATTTCTGGAGCCATTCTGGGTTTGATCCTGGGTTCCATCGGATTTTTGCGGATCGCACTGTGGAGTGCGTTCTCAAATGTCTACGGCGAACATTGGTTTCTCGTGGGCGTGGCCGTCAGCCTTTCGCTGGTGGCCATTGTCTTGTGGGGATCGTTGATCGGATCGATGTTGCCTTTTGGACTAAAAAGAGTCGGCTTTGACCCTGCGACGTCATCCGCGCCCTTCGTCGCAACGTTTGTCGATGTGACGGGACTGGTCATCTATTTCTCCGTCTCGATGATGGTTCTGCGGGGCACACTGCTGTAGGACTAACTTTCGCGAAAAGCTGAAATGGTAATGGTTTAAGACATTCAACTATTGAATGCTGTGCTTGTGGATGCCACAATCAGTCTACGTCGAAGACGATCCCCTTCCCCCAAGGATATCCGATGTCATCGTCGTCTTTCGCAAGCACGTTTGAATCGCTGAAGCAGCGTTTGCTGGCCGTGGGCGGCGCCATGGGTGTCGCCTGTGGCACGTGTGCGACCGTTGCCGTCGTCGGCGCCGCGGTCTGGTTGGATCTGGTGTGGGAATTATCATCAGCCGCCCGTGTCGCCGCCGTCTGTGTTTCGATCGGCGCCGGATTGGTACTGGCCACCCGTATTCTGACGGCAATGCGTACGACCGATGCGCTACTGGCACGGCGACTGGACGAGACTGGACAGACCGGCGGGCAAATTGTGTCCGGGTTGGATCTGGACTTGTCCCGCGCGACGGGCGGTGCAACTACATTGACTTTGGGGTTGGCTGAACTGGCAGTAGACCGAGCCGCGTCATTGGCCGCTCAAATTCCGCAGACGCTGGCCGTTCCCTTCAAGCCTGCTCGTCAGGCATTAACGGCTGCGGGCGTCATGCTGTTGGCAGCGGGATTACTGTTTGTCTTCGTGCCTGAAGTTATTGCGGCAGAATGGAGGCGGTTTGTTGATCCGTATGGAGATCATCCGCCCTTCTCGTACACCAGCTTTCAGATTGAGCCGGGCGATACTCGTGTCCTCTACGGCGACCGCATGGACGTCGCCGTTACGACGAGTGGTCCACCGCTCGAAGAATTAGAGTTGATTCTGATTGGGGATGAACCGGGCAGCCGTGAAGAGAAACTGCCGATGTTTCCCGAATCGCAGGACCACTGGAAGGCGACGGTTTCGTCAATCACCCGTTCGGGACACTATTTCGTCCGCGCGAAGAAAGCTCGGAGTGAGCGGCATCACTATGAAGTCATCACGGTTCCTCAACTTGAGAAAGTTCGGTTTCGGATCACCCCGCCCGAATACACACGCGATGCGGTCTACGAAGGCGTATTGCCTCAGAATGGCATCAGCGGACTGAAGGGAACAACCGTCGAGGTCACCGCGACCAGCAATCGACCGCTGTCAGGGGGAACGATCGACTTAATCTTGAATGGCGACCGCCAGACCATCCGCCTCGAACCAGTCGTCTCGGACGGGACAAGCCATCAAGTCTCAGGTCGCTGGACGATCTCTCAGGCCGGTGTATTTCATCTACGTGTTACTGACGTCGCCGGCCAGCATTCTCGCGGTGAACTGACTGGCCCGATCAATCTGCTCCAGGACCAATCGCCGTTTGTGCGACTGATGGAACCAGCTCCTCAATCGCTGGCGACACCGTCCGTTTCGTTGCCAATCGTCATTGGAGCGGAAGATGATTTTGGGGTCAGCCGATTGCAGTTGTTCCGCAGCCTGAACGATTCGCGTGCCATACCGATCCAACTGCAAGTCGAATCACCGCCATCGCGTCGCCAGGAGGTCAGGACCAGCCTGCCCCTTTTGGAGTATGGTCTCTCACCCGGCGACGTCATCAAGCTGTTCGCGCGGGTTGAAGACAATGACCCGGCAGGACCAAAGGGGGCCGAAAGCCCCGTCGTCGTCGTCCAGATCGTGGCCGATTCTGATTTTGAACGGATGCTGCGTGCGCGCGAAGGTCTGGACGTTCTGATGTCCAAATACCAGGAAGCCGAGCGACGGCTGGAATCGCTGATGAACGAGATGGAACAGCTTCAGAAGCAACTCGAAAAACGCGATGCCGAGGGGGATCTGAGTGACTCGGAACGAGAGCAACTGGAACAGTTATCGAAACGAATTGAAGAAGAGGCCAACGCCATTCGTGAATCGAGCAAGCACGTTTTGCCGTACGATTTGGATGAATCGTTGACTCCTGAACTGCAGAAGCTGGCCGAACAATTGGATCAGGTGGCCGAGCAGGCCGCACAAACCGCCTCCCAGCCGAATGCCAAGGCGGGCGACGCCGCCAAACGCCTGGCCGAAATGAAAAAGCAGCTTGGTTCGAAAAAAGAGCAGTTCGAGCAAGGTGTGACGGAGCCGATGGATCGTCTGTCGAAAGTCTATCCATTGATGGAAGATCAAAGCCGGTTCGTCGAACTGTACCATCGACAGCGTGATCTGTCCGAGCGGTTGGCGTCACTGACGCAGCATGAGAATCCCGACGATCCGGCAATCAAAGTTCGCATGCGAGAGTTGGAGGCTGAACAGCGAAAGAACCGCGAAGATCTGGAGCAGTTACTGGATCAGATCGAATCGCATGCGAATCAGGTTCCGGATGATGATCCGAAATTGAAAGAACTGGCCGATTCGGCACGTGAATTCGTCGAAGTGGTGCGGGGCAGCGGCGCGAATCAGACGATGTCAGACGCCGAAACCGGTCTCGCCGAATTCTCGGGCAAACGCAGTCACGAACAGGCATCTGACGCAGCGGATATTCTGGAAAAATTCATCTCGCGCTGCCAAGGACAAGGCGAAGCGGCCGGTGAAGCCTGCAAGAATATGAAGTTCTCTCCGGGTGAAGGTTGTCTGGGCGACACTCTCAGTCAATTGTTGTCCGACGCCGGCATGAAGCCGGGGATGAAACCTGGCAGCAAGCCTGGTCAGGCGGAAGGTAACGGCGGAGGTTATAGCGCTCGCCGCAGTACCTTGAACAATATCGGACTGTACGGACATTTTCCGACTCGAGGCAACCCTACTCAATCAAAGAGTGGTGGCGGACACAAGAGTGGCGGAATCGGAGGCAGCTTCCGTACCGACCCGCAGGGAGCACAAATGAGTCGCCTGGATCCCCATGGAACGCTCAAAGGTTCGGGAGTCAGCGAGACCGCCATTCCTGTGCGATATCGAGGTCGGGTTGAAGAATATTTCCGGCGTATTGCGGAAGAGACGAGTGGCAAGAAATAAGCCAGCGGCAGACTCGTTCAGGAGAGTTCGAGATGAAATCGATTGATCGCATCGCGGTGGTCTGTGTCACAGGCCTGTTCCTGCTAACGACTGTCGCGCTGGCACAAACCACCACCGGACGCTCGGCCAACGCCAGCAAGACCGTTGCGTCGTTGACCGTTCCTGAGCCCCAGCAACCGGGCGGTGAGCCACAGAGTATTGTCCAGGTCGCTAATCTGGTTTATGCTTCGACAAAGAGCAGTAAATGCTTCTCGGATCACTTCCTGGTCAAGGCGGAAAATGAGTCGGCCATCTCGACCAGTCGCCGCTTTCACACCGTCAAGCTGGCCTCTGACGAACTGTACGCCTTTCCGCTGGTGATCATGACCGGCGAAGGGGATTTCACATTACCAGACAAAGAACGCGAAAACCTGCGTCGTTTCGTGGATCGCGGAGGAATGTTGCTGGCGTCGGCTGGTTGCTCGTCATCGGAATGGGATCGTTCGTTCCGTCGCGAGATGGCTTCGATTTTTCCCGAAAGCCAGATTCAGCCATTGGGCATGGATCACCCTGTCTTCCACACAGTCTATGACATCGCGGAGTTGCAGGCGAAACACGGCAAGCCCAAACCGCTCGAGGGTGTGTCCATCGGTGGACGTTTGGGTGTGATTTACTCGCAGGACGGACTCAACGACACGCAACATGCACAAGGCTGCTGCTGCTGCGGTGGTAACGAAATCACCAATTGCCTGGACGTGAATGTCAACATTCTGGGTTATGCGCTGATGTACTGAAATCTGTCGTCGTTTCGACCCTGATGCGAATTGATTCTTGCGTTCGACTTCCTGTACTTCGATGACGGGTTCCGATGTTCTCTGCACGGAAGTCATATGAGCGAACCAGGCAGCGCGTACCAGATTGCGCCTCGCTTCGACGACTTCGAGCGGTTGGAATATGGATGGGGCTGGTCTCGCTGGTTGTGACAGAGATCGGTTGCAGTCCAGGTTCATCAAGCTCGGCCAGTCGACCACTGTCAGTCATTGTCAGTTGTGATACGGCAGGTTGGATCGTCCCGTGCGGCTGCTCATCCAAACAGGCGGGCGGTTTGCTGCGGCGCGCGACTTTCATACAGCAGGTCCGTGAACAGGCCGACGTGTTGGTTGCGGACGCGGGTGGGGCTCCGGGCGGGTCGTCGCTATACGATCGTTCCAAATTTGAAGCGGTGCTACAGGGTGAATTGGAAATGGGAACGGTTGCCCACAACATTGGTGCTTCCGAAGCCGAATTGGGTCTCGACTATCTCAAGGCGTTAGACCCCAGACAACGCGATCTTTTAATCAGCACGAACGTGCATGATGACCAGGCCGTCCAGGTTGTCGCATCGCATCGCACCGCCAAGGTCGGGGCAAAACGGATCGCCATCCTGGGTGTGTTGTCGACACGTTACTCCGGCCCCGGATTGAAAGTCGATGATCCACATGCAGCGGTGATGAAACTGCTTCCGGACTTAAAGGGGAAATACGACATCTTGTTGCTGCTGGCATATCTGCCCGAAGACGAATTGGAAGCACTCGCCGCGCGGCTTCCCGAAGCGGACTTGGTCATCGGTGGTCCGACTCGTCAGAGCATCGCACCGCGTCGGACGGGCCCAACCGTCTGGGCCGCCGCAACGAACAAAGGCAAGTTCGTGATTCGCATGGACAATTCATTGAAGCCCAAAGCCAATTGGCAAGGATCGATTGTCGAACTGGGTACCGATTTCGCCGATGATTCGAAGCAAACCGCCAATCTCACGCGGTTCCGTGAGCTGTTGGCGCAACGTGATTTCTCGTCCGAGCAGACCAGTTTCTCACCTCTACTGCCTGCCGATTTACCACGGGACTACCAGATTTCCGGGTCAGAATCGTGTCGCAAATGTCATTTGAACGATTGCCAGGAATGGAGTGACACTCGACACGGACGCGCGTGGCAAACATTGCTGGAGAAGAGATCGCATGTCGATCCCTATTGCCAGCATTGCCATACGACGGGCTACGGACTGCCAGGCGGGTTTCACTCTGTGGCGAGTGGACCAGAACGGACGAACGTCGGTTGCGAAAGTTGTCACGGACCATCATTGGCGCACGCCAAACAGCCATCCAAGCACACCATCTACGATGCACGCGATCGGTGCAGTACGTGTCATGATCATGAGAACAGCCCCGAATTCGCGTACGAAGCGTATTGGAAGCAGATCGTCCATGGTGCGCTCGCAGAGGAGAATTGACATGAGCAAATCTGTCCTGAAGCTGACGGTGCTGATCCTGTCACTGGTCTCGTTGCGGGGTACCTCAATCGCCGTCGAAAAGCCAGATCGGGGACCGGCCTTCGATAAAGCTGACAAGAACTTGGTTTGGCATCAGCACTTGGACGCCGCCTTCGAAGAAGCGCGACAACGGAAGAAATCGATCCTCGTTCGCGCGGGGGCCGATTGGTGCCACTGGTGTCATAAGCTTCAGGCAGAATTGGAAGATCCGGATGTTCAGCAGGAACTTGCGAACTGGGTCCTGGTCTACATCGATACCGATGAGAATCCCGATGACGCGCGCCGCCTGAATATCGGTCCGATTCCAGCGCTCCGCATCTTGAGTGCTGGTGGTCGCACCCGTTCGTCGCGCGATGGATTTGTTCCCGCAGAGAAGTTACTCGATTGGCTCAAGCAATCTGCGGACACGGGTGCGAATGACATTGATGAGGAACTGACGTCGACTCGTAAGTTGACCTCCGATGTCGTGACTCGTTTGGTCAAGCACCTGGGAAATCGAGAAACGGTCGTGCGCGAAGCCGTGATCCGCCGACTCGCCAGCGACCAGCAGTTGGCACGCAACGAGGTGATCCGGGCTCTGGGTCAAGGAAACCTTGCCACGCGTCTGTCCTCGCTGGAAATCCTGGCATCATGGAAAGCGCCAGTGGCAGAGTTGGATCCGTGGCAACCAGAAACGTTCACCGCTGATCGGCTGAAAGTCCTCGATGAGTGGTCTGCTGCACTCCCAGCAGATTCGCCCGACGAATCGGCAGCGGTGGAACCCCTTTCCCCTGAGCGGATCGACCAGGTGCGTGCCGAGATCTCGAAGTTGGGTACGGCTGATCTGGACGAGGCTGAGGCGATCATTTCGCGCCTGTCTCGTCTCTCGCGTTCCCTGATGCCCGAAGTCCGTGATCAGTCGCGACAGGCCGCCACCGACAAGCTGCGCGAGCGACTCGACTGGCTGCGCTTTCGGCTGGCCAGTGCTGACGCGCTCGATCTCAAATGGCCGGGTGGATTGATGCGATTGGCTTCGACCGATGCACGAGTGCGCCGCGCGGCGACTCAGGAACTCGCGAAGCTCGCCTCCAAAGGGGATGAATCGCTGCTGGCAGAGTTGCTGCTGCATCCGGATTCCCTCATGCGCGAAACCAGCTTGCGAGCATTGCACGCAGTCGGCGGTTCGCGCGCGAATGACGAGCTTGCCCGGTTGCTGGACGATCCAGAACCGAACATACGGGCGGCCGTCCTGAAGTTGTGGAGTGAGAAGCCGTCTTTGAAAGTCACAGGGCGGATCGCGGATTATGTGGCAACGGAGCAGGATGCGGACCTGGTTGTTCACGCCGTACGATTGCTGCGAGCGATTCGCGGTCAAGACGCCGTCGATTGTCTGATCGGCCAATTGTCTCATTCCAGTTGGCAAGTTCGCGCGGAAGCAATCGAGGCCATTGGCGAGATCGTCTCGGATGACACGCGGCACCAGAGTAATCCGTCCGGTGCCAGCCCCGCCGACAAGCGAACCGCATACGCGGCGATTACAAAAACGCTGGCCGATGCCGACGGTTACGTTGTCAGCCGCGCGATCCAGGCACTGAACTACTCCGTCGACGAACAGGCGGTGCAGCCGCTGTTGTCGGCCGTCGACCAGCATCCTGATCTGGCTGAAAAGATCGGTGAGGCCTTGATCACGGCCGACTATGCGCGCGGTTCCGCGGCCCTGCGAACATGGCTGCGGCATCAGGACGAACGGCTTCGCGCCGCAGGCCTGAAGACCTTGGCGCATCGCAACGCATTTATGGATGACGACGATATCGCCGCCCTGTTTCGAGACGCCAGCGAGTTTGTCCGCATCGCCGCCGCAGAGACAGTTTGGAAACACTGTGATGATCAACGTTTACAAGCCGCGCAATCGGACTGGCACAAAGTCGTCGAAGATGAGTTGATCCAGGAGCCTCGACCAGCGACCGGATTCTTTGGTGGATTGGTTGGATTGTTTGGTGGCAGGCGGCCTGCACCGAAACAGGTGACACCGAAAAGGAACGAAACCGATGAGTCGGAACAAGCGACCTCACCGCAGGACAAATGGCTGGCGGACTTTCGACAAGGTGCACATCGCCCGAAGTGGCTACAGTCGGTGATCGACCCCTTAAAAGAGATGCTGACCGCTCCCTCACAGCGTGAACGAGTGACAGCGGGACTGGCACTGGTACCGTTGGGCCACGACGACGATGCGATTCCGGTGTTGTTGGACGTCGCGAAAACGAATCGCGGTTTGTCGACAGAACTGTCGAAGGTTCTGCGTTGGTTACCCTTTGAACAACGTGCGAAGCATTTTGACGAACTTTATGCACTCAGCCGAGATCCTCAAGAACGATCCACCCTGTTTGAAGAATTGACGGTCTACAAAGACTCGCGAACTACCGAGCTGTTGTGGGGAATGTTGAAGGGACAAAATGTCGATGGGCCACTGGCCCAGACGATCGTGAAAGCCATGGCCGGCAATCCGCAAGACCGCATGCAGCAAGATCTCGAGTCTGCGACGGAAGAAGACCCGAAAGAGGGATTGCTGAAGCGGATTCGTGAAGGGTCTGAATGGCAACAACGTGCGGCGATGGCGTTCTTGCTCTCGAACGAAGCGACAGCCGCGGTCGATGCCGCGCAGTCAATTTACGAAAATGATGCATTGAGCCCCGGCTTGCGTCGAGACGCTTTCCGCGTCGTCCTATCGGGGTCGCCGCCACGAGAGGCTGCGGAACGGGCGGCCAAGGCACTGATGTCGCACGATGCGATCGCGGCCCTGCCGTCCCTAACGTACCTGGCGCTCGGCGAAGACCACGTTCTGAAGAATGATGACGGGACTTTTCACATGAAAGTCGAGGCCGACGTCATTCATCTCCGTCAGTTCTCGCAGGAATCGCCTCCCTGGATTCCCACAAAATTGAAGGCCGCTGATATTCGACCTTTTTTGCAGCACGAATTCGTTGATGTGCGGGCTCAGGCGGCATCGGTGCTGGCGATGCTGGGGGACACCAGCCAGATCGAGTTGATTGTTCAACGCTGGCGTCGAGCGGACCAAAACAATTCAGCGGCCTGGAGGAAACTGGTCTACTACGCCATTGCCGACGCTGACGACGCGAAGTATTTCCCGATACTCGATGAGATCTATCAGGCCATCAGTCAGCAATCGAACGACCTGCGCGAATTCTATTGGACGATTCGATCGATGCATGGCCCCGATGTTCTTCAATTGCGCAAGCGAATACGCGACGATGTCGGAATGTCGCAGTTGTTGCAAAGGCAATTCTGACCTCACCCACGAACTCGTTGAGTAGTGCCATGAACAAGATTTGGCTGCCGCTGGCGTTCGGCATCGTTCTGTTGCTGGAAACGAGTCCGACGAATGCCGCTGATGGTGACGGCGGACTCAGTGCATCGGGCGATTCAGTCGTCGAGGTTGATCCGGAACGAATGCGATTGAAGATCGAGATCAAGTTCAAAGGCAAAGATCTTGCTGAAGCACTGACAAAGCTGAAGGCACGTCAGCCTCAGTTGGAGAAGCAACTGAATTCGCTGGGGGCGACTAAAGATTCTATAAAACTGGGAGACCCGCATATTGACGAATCGCAGGGACAGGATCAGACACAGATCTTCCGTGCGATGAATCGAATGTCCGGTCGGCGAGGACGAAAACCGGCAGAAGACCTCTTCACGATAGCGGTAGCAAAAGTTCGCACAGAACTGACGGCCGAATGGCCACTGAAGTTCTCCGACCGCGCCGATCTGTTGATTCAAATTGCGAAACTGCAGGACGCAATCAAAGCGGCTGATTTGGGTGGGTTGCGGGCGAAGGACGACGACTCTCCAGAAGAGGAAGAGCTAATAGATGAAATGGAAGGCATTCAAGAAATGTACGGGAACCAGAACCGTCCCAAACCGGGCGAACCCTCATTTCTATTTGTCGCTGCAATCTCTGTGGCCCAGCGTGAAAAGGCCCTGGCGGAAGCCTTTCGCAGGGCCAGGGACCAGGCAACTCACCTGTCCAAAGCGGCCGACCTGGAACTGGGTGCAGTCCGAAATCTCACCAGTCAGGCAGCCGACGGGATGGATGATGACGAAGGGCCCTATGCAACGTCTTCATACTATCGCAATCGATCTGATGGTCACGACGACGAAGCAATTGCGCCGGTCGCGGGAACATTGAAAAAACGATTTCATGTCCAGGCTGTCTTTTTGATCACTCCCAGGAAGGTCGCCTCGGGGCCGGCCGGAAGTTCGCAGCCTTGAGCGATGTCCTCAGGGAAGAAGCTCACAACAAACGTCGCCTGCCTGTGAACTTCCGAGCTTCTGATCACTCCTTCTCGTTGGCGCAACAACTTTGAATGACCATACGCCTTGATCCCAAAGGTCTTCCAATGCTCTTGTTTTCATTCGACTTTCGCACAACGATCGAAGTCATCTGCATTCGCTTGACTGTCTTCATCATTGCAGCGAATGTTCTCAATGCCGCGGACAAGGAACCAGTCGCGCCGAAGCGCCCTGTGCTGCAACTGAGCCGCAGTACTAAACTTGATCCAAAGCAGACTTACGGATCGATCGTCGTTACCGCGTCAGACGTGGAGATCGATGGGCAAGGTGCCTGGCTGATCGGCCACGAAGAAGGTGTCGCTAAGGAATTCAAAGGGACGGCGATCACGGTGGCCGGGGTCGCCAATGTCACTCTCAAGAACATCAATGCCAAAGGGTGGGAAACAGGCCTGCGGCTGACGGATGGCAGTGGTTGCACAATCGAG
>Ga0105238_10000980_pt1 | contig 29183 bp, 21 predicted proteins | sample KBSC34metaG_FD_81526 | JGI IMG/M metagenome (GOLD analysis project Ga0105238, IMG submission 81526) | Corn rhizosphere microbial communities from Kellogg Biological Station, Michigan, USA - KBS C3-4 metaG | ecosystem: Host-associated > Plants > Roots > Rhizosphere > Soil | place: Michigan, USA...
GGGCGGCGCCTTCAATGACGGTAAAGGGCAGCCTGCACAGTCCAATGCCGTTAGCCATGGCAGCTCGACAGCCCGCTTTAACGGTGTCAATGTCATCAACACCGCCCGGAAGATCTAATCAACCTTTAACTACACAAGTAATTTATCATATGGCAATTTTAAGCAAAGAAGAAGCACAGCAGCTATTAAAGAAAGTGCTCAGCTATTCAAAAGCCGAGGAATGCGAGGTCGCCCTTACCGGCTCCGATGGAGGCAATATCCGTTATGCCCGTAATTCCGTGTCTACAGCCGGCGAGATCAGCCAGCAGACCCTTGTCGTCAGCTCGACCTTTGGCAAGAAGACGGGTGTGGCCACCATCGATGAATTTGATGACGCCTCCCTGGAAAAAGTAGTACGCAGGGCCGAAGAGCTTGCACAACTGGCGCCGGAAAATCCCGAGCACATGCCGTTATTGGGACCGCAGGATTTTCCTGAATCGATCACCTATATACCTGCCACGGCGGCCATTACGCCGGATACCCGTGCAGAAGCAGTGGCAAAAAGCATACAGGTGACGAAGGATGCCAAGTTGCAGGCGGCGGGTTATTTGGAATATACAACTGGTTTTAGCGCCATCATGAATTCTAAAGGACTTTTTGCCTATAATAAGAGCACGGATGTAGTTTTCTCCGTCACCACCCGCAACGAAGAGGGAACAGGGTCCGGCTATGCAGCGAGGGGCTTTCATGACGTCAGCAAGCTGGATACATTTGCCGCTACAAAGATCGCTGCCACCAAGGCAAATGGGTCTATCGGCGCCAAGGCCATCGAGCCCGGTAAATACACCGTGATCCTGGAGCCCGTAGCCGTGGCCTACCTGTTGGAAAACCTCTTCTTCGGTCTCGACGCCCGCAATGCCGACGAAGGCAGGAGCTTTATGAGCAAGGCCGGCGGTGGCAATCGCCTGGGTGAGCAGTTGATGGACACCAAGGTGAATATCTATTCCGATCCATTTAACCCCGAGCTGCCTTCCTCCACCTGGAGCAGGGAAGGACAGCTGCTGCAGAAAAGAAGCTGGATCGAGAAAGGGGTGGTGAAGAATCTCAGCTATTCCCGTTTTTGGGCGGATAAGAAAAAAGTAGAGCCTGTACCTCCTCCTGCCAATGTCATCATGGATGGGGGAACAGCTTCGCTGGAAGAGCTGATCAAGAGCACGGAAAAAGGGATATTGGTATCGCGCCTCTGGTATATCCGGATGGTGGACCCGCAGACCTTGCTGCTGACAGGACTTACCCGTGACGGTACATTTTACATCGAGAATGGAGAGGTGAAGTTTCCCATTAAAAACTTCCGGTTCAACGAAAGCCCCGTCATTATGCTGAATAACGTAGAGGCGTTGGGTAAACCGGAGAGGAGCATCAGCGTGGAATCTTACAGGAGCTACCTGGTGCCGCCGATAAAGGCGAGGGACTTTACGTTCACTTCGCTGTCGGATGCGGTGTAGGAGAAAATTGCCGGATACAGCGTAGGGAAGTTCTTGGATGCGGCGCCGGGTGTTTAATAAGTGAAGTCGGCCAATACATTGATATTCGGGTCCGGAACGATCGTTGTGGGTTCAGCCACCAGCGGTATCCGGACCTGATTCGTTTTAGCGGTTATTTCCATGGTGTGGAGGGCGCCGTCGATGGATAGTTCCAGCGAGAATGTATAGGGTATGGGTTGAAGCTGGGTAGAAGTTATATATAGCGCAGCGTTGGCCGTATCGTAATGCCATTCAAGTTTTATGGAAGGATGACCGGGCGTATACAGCCATTGCTGGAAAAAGGTATGCAGGTCCTGTCCGCTGACGGTGGTCATTATTGTTTCGAGGTCTTCCGTGGAGGCGTTGCTGTTCCTGTAGGTGGTGTAATAGGTGGAAATGCCTTTCCAGAAAAGCGAATCGCCTATCTTTCTCCGCAGCATATGGAGCACCCAGCTTCCTTTCTGGTAGCTGTTGGGGTTGAGCAGCTGCATATAGTCTTTTCTGACGGTGGTGTCTACCACCGGCGTCAGTTTCTTTTTTTCAAAGCTGATGACCTGTTGCCTGTCTTCTTTCATTCCGGCTTTTAATGTGTCTGCTCCGTATTTATTTTCAAGATAACAGTGGGTCATATAGGTGGCAAAACCTTCGCTGAGCCAGAGGTGCTGCCATGCCGTCTCTGTAGCCGCGTCGCCAAACCATTGATGGGCGATCTCATGGGCCATCAGGGATTCTATACGGGGTGAGCTGACGGAGTTTTCGTAGTAAAAAATAGCGCTGGCGTTTTCCAGGCCGCCAAAGCGCGTCTTTGACTGCACGTTGCCGCATTTTTCGAAGGGGTAGGGACCGATGTGATGGATATAAAAGGGAAGGATCTGTAATGCATGTGCATAGCTGTGGAAACCAGCCTCTTTGTTCTCAGGATAGACGTAGTTATAAACGGGAATGCCTTCCGCATCTCCCGGATGATCTATGGCGAAATCGGCTATGCCTATCACCATGATCTTGGGAGAGAGGGGGACTGATTCCTGCCAATGGGTTGTCTTTTGATGGTTGGGCGATGGCTTTTCATTTTGCAGCGCACCGTTGGCGACGACGGTGTAATGGTCAGGAGCAGTAATATGCCAATCTACTGTTGCCTTATCCGAGGGGTCGTCGACACAGGGCAACCAGTTATGGGCGCGGTTGGGCCAGTTGTCCCCAAAGAAGCCGCGGTGTCCGAATTTATTTTTGGAGATGATAAGACCGTCGGGGGGGATGCCGCTGTAGCGAATGGTGCAGGTGGTTTGTTCGCCTGGTTTTGTATGGGTATGGATGATGAGAAGGTCTTTTGTCTGGGTAAATTTTACGGGCTTATTGTTTTTTTTCACGGAAGAAACGTGCATGGCTCCGGACAGATCGAGATGGAAGCTGTCGGACGGGGTTTTGAATTGTACCGTGACAATGGCTTCACCAATGATCCTGTCACTCGTGTCGCTTACCTGCAGGGAAAAGTCATAATGCTGTACGTCGATCCCGGGGTTATAGGATTGACCGAGGATGCGGGTGCAAACTAAGACGGGAAAGAGTAAGGTCCAGAAAAGTTTCTTCATATTTTGTTCATGTCGAAGGGCAGGCGGCGGATCCTTTTTCCTGTGGCAGCAAAGATGGCGTTGCAGAGGGCGGGTGCTACGGGCGGCAGACCCGGTTCTCCCACACCTTTGATCTTTTCGCCTCCTTCTGCAAGTATATGTACTTCCACCGGCGGCATTTCATTGATGCGCAGCATACGGTTGTTATGAAAATTGGAGGCCACGGACTGGCCTTTTTCAAACCGGATGGAGTCTTTAGCTGCCGCCGTAATGGCCATAACGATAGCCCCTTCGACCTGTGCTTCTACCATCGAGGGATTGACGACAGTACCCAGATCGATGACCGAGTAGACCTTTTCTATCTTAATTCCTCCAGTGGCGGTCGCGGATACTTCCACCACGTTGCCGGCCAGCCCTGCAAAAAATTCATATTGGGCGACCCCTCTTCCCCATCCTTCGGGCAGGGGTTTATCCCAGCCGGATACTTCTTTTAATTTGAGGAGCACTCTTTTTGTATCGGATTCCTTTGTCAGCATATCCAGCCGGAAGGCCATAGGGTCTTTGCCCGCAGCAACCGCCATTTCATCGATAAAGCATTCGTGGGCATAGGCCAGGGTCGAGCTGGTGACCGAACGCCAGGCCTGCATCGGAATATGGATGTCCGCAAACACATAAGCGTTCTTCATATTCGGGATCTCATACTTTTGATCGCTGATGCCTTCGGTCATGCTCCTGTCCGGCTTCGTCTTGTCGTACTTGTCGTTCTTGGTGGCGCTGATGGAAGGAGAGATAACCTTGTGCTGGAAAGCCAATGGCGTTCCGTCTGCGGACAGGGCTCCCCGCATAGCCGAGAAGGTCATGGGCCTGAAGGGGCCGAGCCGGGTGTCGTCCTCCCTCGTCCAGATCACTTTTACGGGACGGCCTACCGCCTTTGAGATAAAGGCCGCCTCGGATGCGAAGTCGGATGCCAGCCGGCGTCCAAAACCCCCACCCAAAAAGCTGATGTGAGGCGTGATATTATCTTCCGGGATACCCAGGGTTTGCGCCAGCTCCCTTTTTATCAGCGATGCACCCTGGGAAGAAGCATATATGTCTACCTTATCGCCTTCCTGCCAGTGGGCCAGGCAATTCATGGGCTCCATGGTGGAATGAGCGACGACGGGTGTTTCGTAAAAGGCTTCCAGCTTGTGCGGCGCCTCCTGCATGGCTTTGTCGAAGTCCCCGCTGTTGTGTGCGATAAGCCCTTCTGTCTTTGCCAGCTCGCGGAGGTGCTGTTCATATTCCGCTGTGCTGAACTTGTCGTAACCCTGGTGATCCCATTGGACCTTCAGGGCCTTTCTGCCGTTGAACGCCGACCAATAATTGGTGGCTATCACCGCGATACCCTCATCTTTGTGCATGCCTTGCACCCGAAGGGCTTTTACCACCTGGAGCACGCCCGGCACTTTTAATGTGGCGCTGTCATCATAGCTCACCAATTTGCTGCCCAGGACAGGACAGCGTTCCACCGATGCATAGACCATGCCTGGTAAGGTCATGTCGATGCCGAATATGGCTTTGCCGTTGGTCTTCAGGGGCACGTCGAGTCTGGGGACGGATTTGCCCAGTATCTTGAAATCTTTTGGATCCTTTAAAGTGGGATTGGCAGGCACTTCCAACATAGCCGCAGCCTCCACTAGCTGACCGTAGCCCAGGCTTTTGCCTGTAGGTTGGTGGATGATCGTGGCATTGCCGCCCGCGGTGCATTCTGTCATGGGAACGTTCCATTGTTTGGCTGCTGCCGTTCTCAGCATTTCTTTTGCAGCGGCGCCGACCTTGCGCAGGTTGTTATATCCGCCCCTGATAGAGGAGCTGCCTCCGGCAGATTGGGAGGCGATGCCTTTTTGACCGGAGCTGGTGACGACATGGATCATATCCAAAGGCACTTCCAGCTCTTCCGCTACCAGTGCCGTTACGGATTGATAAGTGCCCTGGCCCATTTCCGGTTTGGGATTGAAGAAGGTGATCTTACCGGACCTTTCGATAGAAAGATAGGAGGTAAGCCCGAAAGGCTCCGAGGGATCGGGGCCTGGGAAACCGCTGAAGTTTTTGAGCTGTGCCGTTCCGGCTGCGTCAACGGCGGTGAACCCTAATAAGAGGGAAAGACCGGCCAGGCCGGTGTTTTTGAGAAATTCTCTGCGCGGCATCGGTTGTGTGACGGACATAGCGGAAAATTTACTTAAATATACCGATTTTTGGGGTATGAGTGAATACATCAAGGCCCCTCATTGGTTCTATCGTATCAAGGCCATCTATAAGTTATTGATCTGTCTCTGCGTGGCGACACTGAGTTTTCTTTTTTTATTGCCTGTGAGGATGGAAGGCACTACGCGTACTATGATCAGCTGGGATATATTCAGCCTTTGTGACATAGCAATTTACCTCGCTGTTTTTTCGTCTGTTTGTCCCAAGCAGCTGCGGGTGCTGGCCAGCCGGGAAGATGCCAGCAGACCCGTGGTGTTCTTCATCGTGATCACAGCCATCCTCGGGAGCCTGGGTGGTGTGCTGCTGTTGTTGAAGAACAAGGAAGGATGGATGCTCAGCAAGGGGATGGAGACATTTATTTACATCATTGGAGTGACCTTTTCCTGGATATTGCTGCATATGTTGTTTACGGGCAGGTATGCCCATCTTTATTATGGGGATCATCCTACCAGGAAGGGGCAGATCGCAAAGGGATTAGATATACCGGGCGATGAGCCGCCCGATTACCTGGACTTTGCCTATTTTGCTTTTGTCATAGGGATGACCTTCCAGGTGTCGGATATCGAGATCAGCTCGCGTCGCATCCGGCGGCTGGTGTTGATCCATGGACTTTTGTCCTTTCTTTTCAATACCGTGATCGTGGCGCTTACGATCAATGTGGTGGTGGATCTGCAGGCGTAGACCGGAAAAATTTATTTTTTTAGTACAAGAGAATATTTATATTTGAAAATGATTACGTATTCATGGAGAAAAAAGAAACCAGAACTGGCGTAAAGAAGAGCTACACCTCCGAGGATGTAGCGGCTATCGCGGGCGTTTCACAGTCCACGGTCTCACGGGTCTTTGCCGGCAGCACCAATGTGTCGGAGAAGAAGCGGAAGAAGATCCTGGCTGCGGCGGCCAAGCTGGACTATAAGCCCAATGCCCATGCCAGGAGCCTGATCACACGTAAATCCATGATGGTGGGGATCGTGATGCGTAATATCCGTAACCCCTTCTATTCCGCAGTCCTTGAGATCTTCCACAACAGGTTGTCGGCCAGGGGGTACCATCTTATCTTTATCAATTCGGAGAATGAGGAGATCCAGGAGAGCGAGATCACGCAGCTGTTGGAGTACAATGTCGAGGGTGTCATTATCACCGATGCGTTGTTATCTTCTTCCGCCAGCCAGAAATTCAAGCGTTATGGCATTTCAGTGGTCCTGTTCAACCGGTACACCGAACAGCTGGAAAGCAGCGCCGTATTCTGTGACAATTACCTGGCGGCCAAGCAGATCGCAACTTATCTTGTGGAGATGGGGCACAAGTCTTTTGCTTTTATATCCGGTCCTTCGGATACCTCCACTACAATCGACAGGCTGAAGGGTTTTAAGGAAGTGCTGGATGAAAGGAAGATAAAGGACCTGACTATCGAGCCCGGTAATTACACTTTTGAAAGCGGCTTTAGAGCTGCGCAGGAGCTGTTGACAAAGAACAAGAACATCGACTGTATCTTTTGCGGGAATGATATCATCGCCCTGGGTGTGATGGATGCCATCCGGCTCGTCGGACTGAGGATCCCTGAAGATGTATCAGTGGTAGGGTTTGATAATATCCGTATGTCGGAATGGCCTTCCTATGCCCTTACCACGTGGGAGCAACCCCTGGAGGAGATGACGACTGCCGCTGTTGAGCTGTTATTAAAGGAGATTGGGGAAAGGGATGCTGCGCCGCAGGTGGTAATGATGAAGGGGCACCTGGTCGTACGAAATACGGTGCGGGCGAAGAAGTGATTTTTTTTGCGTTGACTTTTTTTGAATACGTATTCAAAAATGAAAGAATAGAAAAGTTAAGGCTTGATTTGAAGGATTCTACGATTGCTGGCCGGCTTGATTGGGATTGGTAAAGAAGGAAATTATTTTTCACCCAATAACTATCAGTTTTATGAGAATTGCTGTTTTTTTTCGGTATTTCATTTCGCTGCTGCTATGCTGTTGCATATTGCCGGCGGTAAGGGCAAACACGATCTCATTCGTGCTTTCCGGAACTATTGTAAACGAACGGAGCGAACCTATGCCTGGTGCGAACATCAAGGTTATCGGATCTTCCAATAAGGGAGCCACTGCGGATGTCTATGGGAAGTTCCTGCTGGAAGTGGATGATGAAAGCGACTCTATCCTTGTCACTTTTGTAGGCTACAAACCCTTGCGGCAGCGGGTGAGCAACCTGGGCGGCAGAAAGGAGGTCCTTCTCAAAATGGAGCCGGACCATGAAGGACAGAAGCTAAATGAAACGGTAGTCGTTGGGTTCGGGTCGCAGAAAAAGAACTCTGTGACGGGAGCGATAGCGACGGTGAGAGTGAGCGATCTGCAACAGGTGGCCACCCCTTCGCTGTCCAATGCCATCGGCGGCAGGCTACCGGGTGTGATCACACGGCAGACATCGGGCGAGCCCGGTTATGATGCAGCCAACGTTTTTATAAGAGGGCTGGGCACGTTCACCGGCAGCCAAAGCCCATTGATCCTTGTAGATGGTGTGGAAAGGGATATGAACCAGCTGAACGTCCAGGAAGTTGAAAGCTTTTCCATATTGAAAGATGCCTCCGCCACTGCCGTATATGGCATCAGGGGCGCGAATGGAGTGATATTGATCAATACCAAGCGCGGTAAGGAGGGCAAGCCGCAAGTAAGCTTCCGGACGGAGAATGCCCAGCTGTCTCCTTTGCGTCTGCCGAGATTTATCAACAGCTATGAATATGCGACACTTGCCAATGAGGCCATGACCCGTGGCGGTGCGCCGCAACCCTTCTATACACCAGAGCAGGTGGAGGGATACAGGAACCATTCAAACCCCTACCTCTATCCTGATGTCGACTGGGTAAGCGTGGTGCTGAGAAAGCATACTTTCCAGACCATCAATAACCTGAGCATGACAGGCGGCAATCAAACGTTCAAGTATTACACCAACGTGGGCTATACCGTACAACAGGGTCTTTATAATGAGGATAAAACCATACCGTATCCTACCAACACCAGCTATAAGCGATATAACTTCAGGAGCAATGTGGATGTCAACCTTAGCAAGAGCCTGTCCATGTCCCTGAACCTGGGCGGTATCACTTCCAATGGGAACTACCCGGGCAATACGGCGTTCATTATCATGGAGGCTATCAACCTCACGCCGAACAATGCATATCCTGTGCGGAACCCTAATGGCTCCATCCCAGGGTCCGGTACCTTCCTTGGGATGAGCCCTTTTTCCAAGACCACCCAGTCGGGATATACAAAAGAGTTCAGGAGCACCATACAAAGCTCCCTGGGAACCAAGTGGGACCTTTCTTCCCTTGTTACAAAGGGGTTATATCTGAGAGGACTCTTTGCCTATGACTTTTACGATGTACAGGGCAACGGCAGGGGCAAGCAGCCGCAGACCTATCAGTATCTCGGCAAGGATGCCAATGGCGTGGATCAGTATAAGCTGATACTTACGGAGACGGCCCTGGGATATGGCCATTACAATGTCAGCAACAGAGCATATTACCTGGAAGCTTCGGTGAATTATGACAGAACTTTTGGCAAGCATACAGTGAATGGCTTGTTACTGGGTAACAGGAGGGAATATGTGAACCTAACTGCGGACTCTTCCATCAACAATATACCTTACAGGAGACAAGGCGTGGCCGCCAGGGTGACCTATGACTATGCCTCCCGCTACCTGGTGCAGTTTGACATGGGTTATAATGGGAGCGAAAACTTTCCTCCAGGCAAGCGGTACGGTTTCTTCCCCGCGGTGTCGGCGGGCTGGGTGCCTTCCAAGGAAAAGTTCTGGAATATAAATGTCATCAATTATTTAAAGATCAGGGGTTCTTATGGCAAGTCCGGGAATGACCAGATCAGCAATGCAAGGTTCCTCTACCTGACAACCATCAACAAGAACGCTGCGAACTATCTTTTTGGTCAAAGCCAAACCACCGTTACTTCGAATGGTTTTGCCGAATCAAGGATCGGAAACAGTGACATTTCATGGGAAGTATCCGAGAAGGCCAATATCGGTGCAGATATGGAACTTTTCAATGGCCGGGTCACGCTGACAGTGGATGCATTCCGGGAACATCGCACCGGCATTCTTTTGCAACTGCAGCAGATACCCATCTCCGCCGGTTATCCCAGCAATAACATTCCGTATGCCAACCTTGGCGTAGTCAACAATCATGGTATCGAGGGCAATATCGAAGTGCGTAACCGGACCAGCGGAGGGTTTTATTATTCCTTCCAGGGCAATTTCACTTTTGCGCGGAATAAGATCGTAGAGGATAATACGCCGTTGAAGCCATATGCCTATCAGAATTCAAGGGGACAAAGCATCAATCGCAATTATGGTTTTATCTCAGAGGGGTTGTACAAGGACCAGGCGGATGTAGACAAGGGACCTGACCAGACCTATCTCCAGACGGTGATCCGTCCGGGAGATATCAAATACAAGGACCTGAATGGGGACGGGAAGATCGATGCGAATGACCAGACCTTTATCGGATTTGCCCGCACGCCTGAGATCATGTTTGGCTTTGGCGGTACTGTGGCATATAAAGGTGTTGACCTCAGCATTTTCTTTGCGGGAGCCGCCCGGACGAGCATGTATATGAGCGGACGCAGCACCTGGGCCTTTGCGGACGGTGTAGGTGTATACAATGTGACCAGAGAATATTTTGATCATCGTTGGGTAGCGGGCTCGGCGAACAATTCGAAGGCTGAATACCCGGCCATATTGAATGTGCGATCCACCAATAATTTTGTCAGCAGCACGCAATGGTTGAGGAACGGCAATTACCTGCGGGTCAAATCGGCGGAGATAGGTTATAATTTCCCCAGGAGCCTGACACAGAGGGTGAAGATCAATAGCTTCCGGCTGTTTATCAACGGCGCCAACCTTGGTCTTTGGGACCATATCAAGATCGTGAACCCCGAGGACAATGGGCCGAATGAGAATTATCCTTTACAGCGCAGCATCAATTTTGGCGCACAAGTGACATTCTAGCGGAACCCCAGTTACACAAAAAAACAATAAAATCATACAACGTGAACTCCATTATAAAAACAACACTAGGCATATTGCTGCTGTCGCTGGCGGCTGGGTGTAAAAAAGATTACCTGGATAAGGCGCCGGATGACGATCTTACGCTGAATAAAGTATTTGGGAACAGGGATTATGCCATGAGCTTTCTTAACAATATCTATTCCGCAGAGCCTGTGGAGCGGAGAATGGTGGACAACGATCCCAACGGCAATCCCTTTGTAGGTGCTTCCGACGAGATGGAACAGATGTATGCGGGGAGCTTCAGCAATTCCATAAACGCGGGATCCTGGGGACCGTCTACCTATACTATCGATCCCTGGACGGCCAATTATGTTGGGATCCGCAAGGCCAATCTTTTTATAGAGAATGTCGACAAGGTGCCGCTGGATGACTTCTTTACATCCGGCCTCCGGTCGAAGCTAAAAGGGGAGGCCATGTTTCTCCGTGCTTATTTCCATTTCCTGCTGATGCGGGTATATGGTCCCGTGCCAATCTCGGATCACAGCATTCCCTTTACCGAAGATATGAAAGCCATCCGCAGGGACCCTATCGACAAATGTGCGGCTTTTGTGGCGGCCGAATGTGACAAGGCAGCCGCGTTGCTGCCACCGAATATTACGAATGTGACGGACTATGGAAGACCCACCAAGGCTGTTTGTCTTGCGTTGAAGGCGCGGGTATTGCTCTATATGGCCAGTCCGTTGTGGAACGGCAACCCGGATTATAAGGATATAAAGAATGACAATGGCACCCGGCTTTTCCCGGATGCGGATGCCGGCAGGTGGCAGGCTGCTGCGGATGCTGCAAAAGCCTGTATCGACCAGGCAGAATCGGCTGGATACGGACTGTACCGCAGCGCCAGTAACGATCCTGTATTGAATTACCAGGAGATATTCTTTGTCAACAACAACAAGGAAGTGCTGTTTGCCAATAACCCTGGATTTTTTAACGACAACGATGTGTACAGCGATCCTCGCAGCACCTATCAGGGGTTTACGCTCAACAGCATTACGCAGAACATGGTAGACGACTATGAGATGGCTGATGGCACCCGGCCGATACTGGGTTATAATGCGGACTATACGCCTATCCTCAATCCCGCCTCCAGCTATACGGAAACAGGGTTTGCGGCGGCGGACGATCCCAAAGGCAACTATATAGCCGGCACCAGCAATATGTATGTCAACCGCGAACCCCGATTCTATGCCAGCATCCATTTCTCCGGTCAGCCCTGGAAGAACAGTCATGGGTTGCAATTCTGGTATAAGGGTGTCGATGGCAAGCTGGCGGGCGGCGCCGGCAACTACACAAAGACGGGCTATCTGCCAAAGAAATGCTCCGACCCCAGCTTTACCTGGGTACCATTGCATTCCGTATTACGTACCTGGATACTTTTCCGGCTGGGGGAGCAATACCTGAATTATGCGGAGGCATTGAACGAAGCGCAGGGACCTGTCGGAGATGTATATAAGTATATTAACCTGATCCGGGACCGCAGCGGGCTCCCCGGTCTGCCCACGGGTTTGTCGAAGGACGATATGCGGGAGCGCATACATCACGAGCGCCGTATCGAACTCTTTTATGAGACACAACGCTATTTCGATGCGCACCGGTGGATGATAGCGGAACAGGAAGAGGGGGCCAATATCCTTGGTCTGGATATTTTCTCCGGGGCCAGCGCCACCGACCCTGCTTTTTTCAAAAGGGTCCTGGTGGAAAAAAGGGTCTTCGAGAAGAAGCATTACTTATGGCCTATACAGCAACGGGAAAGAGATAAGAACCCCAACCTGGTGCAGAATTATGGATGGTAGCTTTTAACAATCGATAGTATATGATATTAAGAACAGCTGTTTTGTTGCTTTGGGTGTTGCCATTGGGCACGTGTGCGCAACAATTGTATGAATTGCCCAGGGATGTCGACAGCCGGTGGATCAGCTTCGAGAATCCCACAGGTGAAAAAGGAAAGGGGGGTATGGAGAACAAGGGTGCTAAGGGCAATGCGAGCCAGTGGATCAAGTCGGGTACCAGCAGGGTGCTGGCCGATCTTCATGGCGCTGGCATCATCAACAGGATATGGATGACCATTATCGACAGGAACCCGAAGGCTTTAAGGTCTATTGTACTGGAGATCTATTGGGATGGGGCTAAAAAGCCTGCCGTCTCGGCGCCGCTGGGAGATTTCTTTGGTATCGGTCTTGGACGGATGACCGCTTTTCAAAGCGCGTTGTTTTCCGATCCTGAGGGAAAGTCCTTCAACTGTTATGTCCCCATGCCTTTTAAGAAGGGGGCCAAGGTCGTCTTCATCAATGAATCGCGGCAAGACCAGCTGTTGTTCTATGACATCGATTATTCCGAGCTGAAGGCTGAGCCCAAGAATACCGGCTATTTCCACGCTTACTGGAGCAATAATGATGGAGCAAAGCTGGGTGAGGATTTTCAGATATTGCCCCGGGTCAATGGGAGTGGGAGGTTCCTTGGCGCCAATATCAGCGTGATGGCCGACAGTATCTATGGCAATACCTGGTTTGGTGAAGGCGAGGTAAAGACCTACCTGGATAATGATGGTGCATTTCCCACGCTGGTGGGGTCAGGGACGGAGGATTATATCGGCTCGGCCTGGAACCTGGGGGCCTTCAATAATTTGTACCAGGGCGCTACGATCGTCGACAAGATGAAGAGGCAGTATGCTTTTTACAGATATCATATACCGGACCCTATTTATTTCCATGAAAATTGTAAGGTTACTATACAACAGATGGGCGGCGCGGGCAGGGATCTTATCCGGGGTATTGCAAAAGCGGGCGGCAGGGTAAAGCCTGTCAGCGTGATGACCTCCAAGGGGCTGATAAAGCTCCTGGAGGCACCGGATTACCCTGATCTGTCAGATGATAAATTCCCTTCCGATGAGTGGGTAAATTTTTACAGGGTGGATGATTATTCAGCGACAGCTTATTTTTATCTTGATAGACCTGAAAGCAATTTACCGGCCCTGGCGTCCCTGGCCGGCAGACTAAAAGGATTGTAGCTATATGAACTGGAATCAACCGGACATTTGGATCGTAGTGGCCTATCTGCTGATGATGTTGGGTATGTCGCTCTGGCATAAGCGATTTGCATCCGCCAACCTTGAAAACTTTTTTCTTGGCGGACGGAAGATCCCGGGGTGGCTGAATGGTATTTCCTATACTGCTGCGCTGGTGAGTCCTGATGCCGCGACAGGATATGGGGGGCTGGGGGTAGTGACAGGAGCTTTTATCTCCTGGTGGTACCTGAGCAGGTTTGGCCTGGCGCTTTTTATAGGGGGGGTGCTTTTCTCCGGTTTTTGGCGGCGGCTAAATCTTTTTACATCGCTGGAGTTCTATGATCTGCGATTTCCTTCCCGTGCTGCATCCGCCATGCGTATCTGGATAGCCGTGCGTACTTCGTTTATCGCCATGCCGGCATGGACGGGTATTACGTTGTTGGCGGCATACAAGATCATGGGGCCTGCATTTGGAATTACAAAAGTGCAGACCATGTTCCTGGTGGTGCCGGTGTCCTTTCTTTTTGTCTTTTTCTCGGGATATAAGGGGGTGGTGATCTCCAACCTTATCCAGATGAGCATTTTTTTTATCGGCGCCGTTACGCTGGCCTGTCTTACGCTCTCGCATTTTGGGGGGCCGGCAGCCATGAGCGCTGCATTGGGTCACGTGTTTGGAGAGACGCATCCGGAGGTATTACAGATGACGCCGCCTGTCAGGCATGATGTCTTTCCGATGGCGGCTGCTATGGCCTGGCTGTTGGGTCAAAGCATCGGTTATGGCGGTGATGCCGCCCCGATGGGGGGCGCCATGGAGGGGCAGCGTATCCTCTCGACCCGCACACCGTCGGAAGCGCTGACCATGTATGTCGTGGCTGCGATCACCATGTTCGTATTGCTGCTGCTGGTGACCCTTCCCAGCATATCGGCTGCCGTCCTTTGGCCCGAGCTGCGGAATGCGGATGCGGACAGGGAGCTGGTGTATGGGAGGCTTATGAAAGAGATGCTGCCCCATGGTGCGATGGGTCTACTGATCGCTGCTATGATGGCTGCCACCATGTCGGTGGTGGGCGATAACCTGAACTTCGGAAGCCAGGTGATGGTGAGTGATATTTACCGCCGCTGGTTTGTGCGCCGTGCAAGTGAGAAACATTACCTGTTGATGGGAAAGGCCGCCATGGGTGTCATTGTAAGTCTTGCTATTGCCGTTGTTTTTAATGTAAGCATCATTACCAATGTGGCCATTTTTATGCTGCAGCTGAGCGCCGCGGAGCTGCCTGCCAACTGGGCTCAATGGTGGTGGTGGCGATTTAACGGTCCTGCCCGTGTGGCGGCATCTTTTGGGGGCGCTGTTATCTTCTGCCTGGTGGTGCTGGGGCCGCAATTGCTGACATTTTTGGGAATGGGTTGGGCGGAGCAGCTCATGCTGCCCTGGTATTGGTCCACCCTGCTGGTGATGGCGCTGACCACTGTGCTATGGGTATCCGTGGCATTGCTGACGAAGCCTGATCCGGACAAGATGCTCAGTGCGTTTTATGAGCGGGTGCGGCCATTGGGCTGGTGGGGGCCGTATAAACGCGGAGGAGGTAATGTGAGACCTATTATAAGAGGGTTGCTGGTGGCGATCGTTGGTTTTGCCGCTACATGTATGCTGATACAGGGGTTAACCGAGATGTGGTTTGGAAGATATTGGAGAGGGGGAATAGAGATGGTGGCTTGTTTGGGAATGTTTATTGTTTTTAGAAAGACCTCACGGTCATTCCTAAACTTTTTAGAACAACGTACAAATTAAATATTTATGAGAGCAAAAAGTCAAGTAAGGTCGAAAGAAGAGCATGTACTGTATCTGGGGGACTGGGTATTTCATGTGGGGCCTACATTCATTGAAACGCCGTTTGGTACTGAAACCAAGGATGCCGATCTGCATTTTTACGGTGAGCGGCTGACGGAGGCATTGGAGCACCAGGCGGATGTAACGCCTCTTGCCAACTGGGAGCTGTATCGCCTGGAGCCGGGTAAGCTGGAGGCATACCTGGAGCAATCGGCGTGTCTGATCATCAGCGACGTGGAGGCGAAGTGCTTTCATTTATATCCCAGCTTTTTTGACAGGGCGAGGCGTGAGCGCCGGATCGTTACTTTTCCTGACAGGCTGGATGTCATCAAGGATTGGATCCGCGATGGCGGGGGAATGATGATGCTGGGAGGTTGGTTGTCTTTCAGCGGTGTGCAGGGGAAATCCGGCTGGGGCAGGAGCAGGCTTCATGACGTATTGCCCGTGGAATGTCTGCAAGTGGAAGACTTAGTGGAATCTTCCGCGGGGTTTACTGCCGAGGTAGTAGCGCCCGACCATCCGGTGGTCAAAGGACTTCCCTGGCATACGTTCCCGCCCATATTTGGATATAATGAGGTAGGAGGTAAGACGGAAGGCGAGGTGCTGGTGCGTGTAAAGGAAACGGGTCATCCACTGGTGGTCACCGGAGAATATGGAAAGGGAAGACTGTTGACCTATATGTCCGATCCGGCGCCGCACTGGGGCATCAACTTTGAATTATGGGAGGCATACGATGCTTTCTGGCAACAATCTTTTAACTGGGTAAAAAAGAAAAACTAAGCGATGCATTCTTTATCGGCAGGAGCATGTGTGAGGGATATCACGCCGCCCCTGGAAGTAGGGCTTCTTACCTCATCTGTGAAAGGAGAATATGATGCCTTTGAATCGGTGAGACTTCCACTAAAAGCCAGGGTGCTGGTGTTACGATCAGCTCATGAGATGGTGGCAATAGTTTCGTTGGACCTGCTGGCTTTGAACGATACTTCTGTCGGTGGGTGGCAGGACTTCAAAAAAGGCATGTCGGATATGATTGCCGCCGACAAGATCGTTCTTACCTGTACGCATACTCACAGTGCGCCGGAGTCCGTGGCGTTGTCGGGCCTCTATCTTACCGGGGAATACCGGACGTGGCTGTCGAGGGTACAGCGGGTCGTCAAGGAGGGTATCGGGCAGGCTGTAAAGGGACTGAGGCCATGCACAATTTCATTTGCTGCTGCGTTGCTGAACGGCTATTCCTTGCAGAGACGTATACCTGTAGCGGGCGGTGTTGTCATGTCCGATGCTGTGCAGCCCATCTCCAAAGAGCTGATGGACAGAGGGCCTGTGGATAGAAGGGTACATACGGTGCGGCTGAAAGAGCTCGGCGGAGAGGGTATTGCCACGCTGGTGCATGCCATCTGTCATCCTGTACATGAGATGTGTTTGCCGCATATATCTTCCGAGTTTCCTGGTGAGATGTGTCTGGAGCTGGAAAGGTCGTTAGGGAATGGGTTGCCTTTATTTTTGAATGGTGCGGCCGGTGATACCAATCCTCCCACCGTTTCTCTGGGGCCAGGCTATGCACGAAAGCATGGACAGGCGCTGGCGCGAATAGCGGAGATGGCGGACGGCGATGCAGCGGTAGATACGGCTGTCTTTAAGTTCGCTCATCAGGAAATTCAGCTTTTGGTGAGGAAGGAAGCGGGAGTTACTAATAAATTCGATGCGTTGGCCAGGCTTAGCGCTATCCGCATAGGTTCTCTGGCTGTTCTATTTCTTCCCGGCGAGCCTTTTGTGGAGACAGCGTTGGCGATAGAAAGATCATCTCCATTTGAACATACCATCGTAGTGGGCTTTTGCGAGAACAATATCGGCTATATACCTACTGATGCTGCATTTGAGCAAGGGGGCTATGAGGCCGGTCCGGGCAAATGGTCTTTTCTGGAAAAAGGCGCCGATGAGACCATCTATGTCAGCGCGTTAAAACTTTTGGAGGAGCTTTTATGATAAGATATTTTCTGGGATTGGCGCTGGTCCTTTTGACAGGTGTCGTTCAGGCGCAGACGGTGTATTGTTACGCGAATGAGCAGAACGATCTTTTGCGGATGCTGCGACGGGAGGGGTTTGCTGTGAGGAGGTTTGATTCGCCGGATGAGGCTGTGAAAGCGGCCAGGCCGGGGTCGGGTGTGTTTATTATGGCTTATGACTATCCAAGGATAGATCCGAAAAATATTATTACGCAATCGTTGCTGGATGCAGCCGGCAAAAAAAGGTTAAGGCTCTATATCGAATATCCCGCGCGATACCCCGGATTGTCTGTCCCTGATTCGGTAGTGGATACGCAACTGGAGCGAGGTGTGGTTACCAGCAATGTTTTTGGGAAGCAGCTGCCTTCCATGGGGCTTCTGGGCATCCATAATGCGCATGTATTGCCTGTGGAGGTGGACAGTCCGTTGATCGTGCTGGCAAAAGTGGTGGGGGTGGACAGGGCCGAGTATGGGTTGGCCGATACAAAGACCTGGCCGCTGCTGTTCCAGCGGGGGAATGCTCTCGTCAGTATGACCGGGCTGAGCAATTTTGAAACGGGCAGGTATGGGCCGGGAGTGCGGGTGAAAGCTTTGTGGACTTATATTATTCGATGGGCGACGGGGAATAAAAGTTTTTATGTTAAGCATTGGAAAGAGGATGTGCGGCCTATGTATGGCAGGACCGCGGTGCTGCCGGCCACTGCCCATGTGAACAGTATAAAAAAAGGTGTGCAATGGTTTGACAATGGCCGGTTTTTTATAGATCCCAGCTGGAAGCCGGATTGGGAAAAATATGGGAGCAATGGGTTAAAGCCTGTAGGGCCTCCGGTGAGTCCGGACAAGACCGTCGGAGATGGTAGTCTGGGTATCCTGGAGGGACATACGTCGACTGTGCTGTTTGATGGAAGTCAACTTTACCGGTATTGGATGCGTGCTGATGTGCAGGGTGAGGCGAGCATGACACTGGCGGCCGCGGGAAGGTTGTTGAATAACGAAGGATACAAAAAGAAGTCGGAGAATATATTGAACTATTTGTTCAGGACATCCAACATGCGTGCCGGTGCGAAGAATGATCCGGCGAGCCCGGCCTATGGGCTTATCGGCTGGGCTACCACCAATGCGGGAACATTTTATGGGGATGATAATTCCAGGGCTATCCTGGGCGCCATTGCCGCCTCGGCCTATCTGCATACGAACAAATGGGATAAAGAACTGGCGGAAGCCATCATGGGCAATTTCAGGACGACGGGTAAACAGGGGTTCAGGGGTGAGCGACTGGAAGAAGGCGATATCATCCGGAATGGATGGCCGTATTATTACAACCGGGACTTCACGCATCTTTCGCCGCATTTTGAATCGTGGATGTGGGCATGTTATCTCTGGCTGTACAGCAAGACGGGGTATGAGCCTTTATTGGCCAGGACGAAAGAGGCCATCAGGATCACGATGGATGGTTATCCTGAGAAATGGCGTTGGGGCAGCAGTCTGCAAACGCAGCGTGCGCGGATGATACTTCCTCTTGCGTGGCTGGTGCGTATCGAGAATACGGAAGAGCATCGCCGCTGGCTGGACAAGATGGTGTCGGAGATGCTACGCTACCAGGATCCCTGTGGCGCTATCCAGGAAGAGATCGGCAAAGGGAAAGGGATGTTCAAAGAGCTGAGAAAGAACTCCGACTATGGTTCCGACGAAGGGTCGTTGATCTTCAGGAACGGGGAAAAAATATCGTGCATGCTGTATACGAACAATTTCGCTCTTTTTAGTCTGAATGAGGCGGCCAGGGCAACGGGGGATCGACGATATGTGGATGCTACCCGCCGGCTGTCGGATTTTTTGACGAGGATACAGGTGCAGAGCGTGAAGCATAAAGACCTGGATGGGGCCTGGTTCAGGGCCTTCGATTATGGTAAATGGGACTATTGGGCTTCCAATTCGGATGCCGGATGGGGCGCCTGGTGCACGTTGACCGGCTGGATACAGAGCTGGATCGTCACCACGCAGGTGCAGATAGTGCAGGGGCAGAGTTTTTGGGAGGTGACGAAGGGGGCGAATATGGAGGCGGCGAAGGCAGTGATCGATCAGATGATGAAATAGGTTATGTCGAGCAACGATGGGGAAATTAGTTCATTAAAACATACAGTAATGGCAAGGTTTTTAAAAAAGGGAAAGAGTGCGTCTGAGATCAAGGCGGCAGATATGAAAGTTAGAGATACGGTAGAGAATATTATCAAAGATATAGAGGACAATGGGGATCTGGCGGTGAGGCAGTATTCGGCGACTTTTGACAAATGGAGCCCCGAGTCATTCCGGCTTACGGATGAAGAGATATGCGGGATAGTGGCCCGTACGCCGCGGCAGGTGAAAGATGATATCTTATTTGCTCAGCAACAGATAAGGTACTTTGCGGAGCAGCAGCTGGCTTCTATTTCCGATATCGAGGTAGAGACGCTGCCGGGTATATTTTTAGGTCATAAGAATATACCTGTGAACAGTGCCGGATGTTATATTCCCGGCGGGCGATATCCTATGGTAGCTTCTTCCCATATGAGTGTTCTGACGGCCAAGGTGGCTGGTGTCCGGCGGGTGATCGCCTGTACGCCGCCTATCAATGGACGGATACCTGATGCCACTGTCTGCGCCATGCATTTTGCGGGGGCGGATGAAATATATATTCTTGGAGGTGTACAGGCTTTGTGCGCCATGGCGATCGGTACGGATTCCATAGCGCCCGTGGATATGATCATCGGGCCGGGGAATGCTTATGTAGCCGAAGCCAAGCGGCAATTGTTCGGCAGGGTGGGCATAGATCTGGTGGCCGGTCCAACCGAAATACTGGTCATTGCCGATGAGACGGCCGATGCGGAAATGGTTGCCTGTGATCTTTTGGGACAGGCGGAGCATGGACCTACCTCCCCGGCAGCGCTGATCACTATGTCGGAAGCGCTGGCGCGGCAAACGCTGGTGGAGATCGACCGGCAATTACGGGCGCTGTCGACTGCCGATGTTGCCCGTGCTGCATGGGAGGATTATGGGACGATCATCCTTGTGGAAGATGAGGAGGAAGCCATAAGGCAGGCGGATGCCCTGGCATATGAGCATGTAGAAGTGCTGACCCGGGACCCACAGGTCTTTTTGCAAAATATGACCAATTACGGAGCGTTGTTCCTCGGGCCTGAAACCAATGTGGCGTACGGGGACAAGGTGATCGGTACGAATCATACTCTGCCTACCATGGGTGCTGCCCGGTATACCGGCGGTCTTTGGGTCGGTAAATTTATCAAGAACTGTACGTATCAGCGGTGTACGCCTGAGGCAAGCGCCATGATCGGAGAATATGCCATGCGGCTATGTGAGCTGGAGGGCTTTGCGGCGCATAAAGAGCAGGCTGCGCTGCGTGTAAGAAGATATACATCTGAATTAAAGATTGGTAAGCAATGATATTTCGCTGGTTATTGATCATATGTTTTCCGGTGGCGCTGTATGCGCAGCAATCACCTGCCGGACTGGATGCTTACCGGCGATGGGACCTCCTGCCGCAGCAGCGCATCGGGGTCCGGGCCTATATGCGCAGTACGTATGACCGTATGAGCCGGGGCGGAGATGCGGGTCATTTCCTTTTTATGAATGGAGAGGATGAGAATGTGACATTAGATGTAAAAGGCAAGGGGGTATTATACTTCTTCAGGGCCAATCATTGGCATGGCAGCCCCTGGCATTTTACTATCGACGGCCGGGATAATATTGTAAAAGAGACCGCTACGGATAGCCCAGTAAATGCGGTAAGGACTGTTGCGAAGGCAAGTTTTATCTCCGGAAATGTTTTGCGGGAGCCCATGGACTGGACATGGACGACGACCAAAGGCGCCGACCTCATCTGGACGCCCATGCCCTTTCAGGATTCGATGAGGATCGCTTATTCGAGGACATTCTATGGTACGGGCTATTATATTTATCATCTTTTTACGGAGGGAAGCACCGGAAAAGGTCCTGATGAGGATGTGGCTGCATTGATGGGTCATGCGGGTACGGACATTGCGCCAAAGAATATAACCACTGTGCGTGGGAAGGCGGGGCTGAAGGATGGAATGGTTTTGCTGGCTTCGGTAGCAAAGAGATCGTCCGTTGTACGTGCATTCAAACTGAGGTTCCCGCTGCATCAGGCGATAGACCTCGAGCGTTTGCGGCTGCGTATAACCTGGGATGATGCTGCTTTTCCGTCGGTGGATGCGCCTTTATGTTTGTTCTTTGGGGCGGGGACTTTTTTTAACCGGGAGAAGAAGGAGTACCTGGTAAAGGGGCTGCCTATCAATGTGCGATATGATTATCCGAATGACAAGATCGAGCTGTCCTGCTATTATCCCATGCCATTCTTCCGGCATGCCAGATTTGAGATAGCGGGCAGTGTGTCTGACAGCGTTCAGTTGGAATATGAGATAAGGTATGAACCTTTGAAAATACGCCCTCAGCTATGCAGTTATTTTCATGCAACCTATGTGGACATACCCGAACCTGTGCTGGGGCAGGACATGGTATGCCTCGATACAAGGGGTGTGGAAGGGCGCCGGGACTGGTCAGGCAGTTTTTTGGGCACTTCCTTTATCTTTAGTCATAACGCCGACTTGTATACGCTGGAAGGCGATCCCCGTTTCTTTTTTGACGACAGCCAGACACCGCAGGCATATGGTACAGGTACGGAAGAATGGGGCGGGGGCGGTGATTATTGGGGTGGAGAGAATATGACCTTACCGCTTGCGGGTCATCCCTGCGGATCGAAGGACCGGCAGTCGGCTGTCAATGGAAAGGACCTGATCCAGTCTGCTTACAGATTCCTGATAGCGGACCTGATGCCGTTTGGCCAGCGTGCCGTGATCAGGTTTGAACACAGCGAGAACGTAAGTCGTGAGCATTATGAGGCTGTTACCTATTGGTATGGGTTGCCGGCGCCTTCGCTGGTGAAAACGGATTCGCTGGATATAGGAGCCTTGGCAGATGAGGAGAGGCATGGTTATCATTCTCCGGATGCTTCGGCTGTGGAGAAGATATCTTCCAGGTATGAGTGGGGGCCGGATGTTTTGCCAAAGGGTGCATGGGGTATCGATGTCAGCAAGATACCGGGGTATAAGGCAGGAGCCGAACTGTATCCTGCACATGAAGAGGATGGAAGGCATACGAACGGAATAACTGAATTCAGGGTTAAGCTCGATCCGGGGAATGTAGGAGCGTTGCTGCGAAGAACGCTGGATTACAGCTATCCCAATCAAACGGCGGAAGTGTATGTACAGACTGGAGAAAAATGGGAGCGTGCGGGTTTGTGGTACCTGGCAGGCGCCAATACATGCATGTATTCCGGGCCCCGTGATGAGCTGGGGCTGAGAGGGTACAATGTGCAGACGTCCAACCGGCAATTCCGGGATGATGAATTCCTGATCCCGGCCCGGCTGACAAAGGGGCGTGCATTTATCAGGGTGCGTATCAAGTGTATACCCGACTCTCAATTGTTGTATCCAGGAAGGGCTTTTCCAAAGCCCAGCAGCTGGAGCGAATTAAAATACGATGTATATAGTTATGTCATACCCAATTTTTCGATGCGTGGCCGGTAGGAGCTGCCGGATCGCGTGGTTGTTGCTTATGTATATTTCCTCTTATGGTAATGTACGGCTGCCTGCCGTGCTGGGGAGCGATATGGTCTTACAGCAGCGCAGCGAGGTAAAGCTGTGGGGTTGGGGTGAGCCCAATGAGAAGGTGACGGTGACCACCTCCTGGGACAATAAGACGTATCCTGCCGTGACGGTAACGGGGAACGCGGATTGGATGGTAATGATCGAGACGCCTGCTGCGGGCGGCCCGTATAGTATCAGGGTAAATGATCTTTTGTTGTCCGGTGTTTTGATCGGGGAGGTTTGGATATGCGGCGGGCAGAGTAACATGGAGATGTGCGGGAAATGGGGTTTACAGGATGTCAGGGCTGAATATGCTACGGCTCATTTGAACAGGCTACGATTTTTTCATGTTGCCAAGGCTTCCGCTGCCGGGCCGCAACGGGATTGTGCAGGTTCGTGGGAGGTGTGTGATAGTACAAGCTTACCGGCTTTTAGCGCGGTGGCTTATTTTTTTGGGAAGCAGCTGTATGCGTCGCTGCATGTTCCCATTGGGTTGATACAATCCTGCTGGAGCGGCTCTTCCGCAGAAGTATGGACTCCCGACAGCGTGATCAGCAGCGATCCTGTGTTAGCGCAGGCTGCTGAAAAAGTATTGCCCAACGGACAGGTGCCGCATCTGCCGGGGTATGCTTATAACGCCATGATCGCTCCCATCACGAACTATTCCCTGGCGGGTGCGATATGGTACCAGGGGGAGAACAATACCATGACAGCCGGGGTCTATCCTCGCGTATTTGCCGCCATGACGGACAGCTGGCGCAAGGCATGGGGCCGGGATCTTCCTTTTTATTATGTACAGGTGGCGCCTTTCCGGTATCAACTGGCAAATGTAGGCGCGCTGATGCGGGAGGAACAGACGAAGTGCCTGGCGATCCGCAATACAGGTATGGTGGTTACTACCGATCTTGTGACGGATGTGGGGAATGTCCATCCTTCGGACAAGCATGATGTCGGCCAGCGATTGGCGAATTGGGCGTTGGCGGAGACGTATCACCGGCCGGGGATGGTTTACAGGAGCCCTTTGTTTAAGCGGTTTAGGATTGACGGGGATCGGGTGATTGTCTATGTGGATAATGCCGGAGGAGGATTGGAGATCCGGGGTAAAGAGGCGGTCGAGCTGTATGTAGCTGGGGAGGATAGGATATTTCATCCGGCCCGGGCTACTGTGGACCATGACAGGGTTATAGTCCGGAGTGCGGAAGTTCCCCGGCCTGTGGCTGTCCGTTATGGTTTCAGCAATGCCGCCATCGGCAATGTCTTTAGCAGGGAGGGGCTTCCCCTGGGGCCGTTCCGTACGGATGACTGGCCTGTGGAAAATGAGTATCCTCCGGCTATGGCGCGGCAGCCGGAAGTGCCCGTCATTACGGGAAAGTTTACACATATTTTTGACCCGAATGAAACAAGACGTGCCGAGGACACTACCTGGTACACCAACGATCATACTTTTGTCCGGGGTAAGGATGGGGTCTGGCATGCGTATGGAATCATCGGTCATCATCCTGTAAGGCCCTGGGGCGGCGAGACAAAATTCTTTCATATCACCGCGGGTTCGCTGCGCCAGGAGAAGTGGGAGGATCATGACTATGCGTTGACAGCCAAGGAAGGCGTTGAGCGGGTATTGTGGGCGCCCTATGTACGGCAGGACAAGGATCAATTCTATATGTTCTATAACATTGGCAACATGCAAAAGGATGCGCCGAATTATGCTTCCTGGGGACAGCTGTGTATGGCGACGAGCACTGACCTGAACAACTGGCAGCGGCATCCGTTGAATCCTTTGTTCAGCGATCCCGGGCATGCGCGGGATTCTTATGTCATGAAGTATAATGGCAAGTATTACTATTACTATTGCCGGACTTATAACGAGGTCGATCACCGGAGTGTGGTGGCCGTTAGGACGGGGCCTGACATGATGCATTGGAGCGGGCCTAAAGTTGTGCATGTGGAACCGTATGGACTGGACTGGGGTGGGGATACGGAAAGCCCGTTTGTCGTCCAACGAAAAGTGCTGTTCTATCTTTTTATTTGTCGGGCGATAACGAATTACAACCAGACAGATGTGTATTGGTCGGCAGACCCTGAGAACTTTCCCAAAGAGAACCTTGTCTGTACGTTGCCTGTCCATGCAGCGGAAGTGGTCTATGACGAGAAGGAGGGATGGTTTATATCCAACACCGGCTGGGATAAAAAGGGGCTGTATCTGGCGCCGCTGGAATGGAAGGCGGGGAAGGCTGCGGATAGCCTGGGGCATGGCATTGTGAACCCGGTGTTAAATCACGATTTTCCAGATCCCACCGTCATACGCGCAGGAAATAAATATTATGGGTATGCCACTAACAGTGTGGTGGGCGGCAAGTATGTGCATATTCAGCTGGCCGGCTCTACCGACCTGGCCCATTGGGAGGATGAGGGGGATGCATTGCCCGCGGGTGCAGCCTGGGCAAGCAAGGATTACTGGGCGCCCCATGTCATCTATGATCCTCAGGTGAAGAAGTATGTCATGTATTATTCGGCCGAGAGCAAGGCGGATAGCACGGGTAAGTGTATTGGTGTGGCTTTTGCGGACAGCGCTCAGGGGCCTTTTGTGGATATGGGCGCGCCGCTTATCAGCGGCAAGGCTTTTGAGGACATCGATCCATGTGCGATCATCGATCCGAAGAGCGGGAAGAAACTGTTGTATTGGGGATCGGACCATCATCCCATCCAGGTGCAGGAGCTCAGCGACGATTGGAAAAGCTTTAAGCCTGGCTCGGCGGCCAAGCCTGTGCTTTATCCCCGGCAGGAGGGAAAGTATGATAAGCTGGTAGAAGGGACATGGATCGATTATGCCAACGGTTACTATTATATGTATTATTCCGGTGATAACTGTTGCGGCCCGGTGAATTATGCCGTCATGGTGGCACGGTCAAAGGATCCCTTTGGGCCTTTCGAGCGGCTGGGGCAGACGAATGCCAGCAGCAGCAGCGTAATATTGGAGAAGAACGCCGATTGGACGGGCCCCGGTCATAATTCCATTTTTCGGGATGAGAAGGGGCGGGTGTATATCGCTTATCATGCTTTTCGTACAGAGAAGCCTGCAGGGAGAGTGCTGATGATCAGCCCTGTGGTGTATGAGAAGGGCTGGCCTGTTGTGAAGTATTGAGACCTACCGGAATCGATCTGAGAGTGTATAGCATACTTTGTCATTGATGCGGCGGAAGACCTCGGCGTTGATCTTTCGGATACGGCGAAGCCTGCGACCCATCAGCAGATTGCCTTCGCTGTCGAAATATTGCGGCTGCTGGAAATAAGTGAGGATATAATATTTTTTCTTGACAAAGGGAAAGTTGAAGGCGCGGGGCCAGAGCGTGACGTAGGTAAGGGAATGTTTACGCTCTTCCGTATAATAATCGAGACTATTGATCCAGGTACAATCCACCGAACGCATGTTGGTAATGAGGTTATCGACTGCATGGGTGTCGAATCCATATTTTCTCAATGTGTCCTTCATACGGTCTTCCCACCCAGAATTTTTAGATATAGGTGAGGGGGTCTGTTGTTTATTTGAGAGAGAGACTATAGAGTTTGCGATCTGTGAATTTTATCGAGAAGGGCTTTTGTTTATATGCCTGGGCATACACCTGCCCGATGCTGTCCAGGACGGATTGGTGGGTGTGGTAGTAACGGGATATGTTCAGTGTCTTGCATGAGCACATATACAAGATGACGATCGTCGACAGCACGATATGGGTTTGTTTATTCCTCATGGGTATCTTTTAAACAGCAGGTAACGCCAAAGATTATCTTTTTAAGGAATTGGGGTGTCACCTGCCGGAGGGTCCTGCCGCCGTAATCCCAATATATGATCTGAAAGATATCGCCGATCTTTTGGATCTCCGTCAGCACAAGGTAATGGGTAGGGAAGCTGAACCGTGATTTATCATGATTTTTTACGTGCAGGTAGGTGTTGTTGACATACAGATAGGTAGTGCCTGTCTGTATAGCATTTTGCAGATAGGCGTATACATCGGCTATGCCGGGCCGGATCAGATCGGACCCAATGGCTTTTAGCTTATAGCCCATCAGCTGTCTGATCATACGATTGAATTTTCCCAAATTACAGGCTGCCCAAAAAGTATCTTCCGAGCCCATATGGAACTTCCGGTGGAAGAGATTCAGATAGCTTCTAAAGTGATCTGCCAGCACCAGGAACCACATTTGATCGGCCGGATGGATATCCAATATCCCTTTGAACCGGAGGGTACCGGCGGCGAGCATCACTTCCGGGGAGGGGGTGAATTTAATTTTGTTCCAGGTTGCCTGGCCTTCCTCATAGAGGGTGAGCATAAACTTTACGTATTGAAGGGGGTCGTAGTTCAATGGCAGGTAAGAGAGGGCTGCATAGCCGCAGAAATTCGTATTGCTGCCCTGGTACATGCTGAGCGGGTGTTGCACGTTGGCCCGCAGATTTTCCATAAACAGGTGGCCGCGGGCGTTGGGCCAGTGAATGCTCGAGTCAGGCAAGTGGATCGTCTGAAGGTAAGCCAGTGCCTCCTGTTGGGTGGAGCGGCCGGGTTCTCCCGTCGATGCGAGGGAGCGGGTTGATGAAAAGCATATCAGGAGAAGCAGCGGGAGGGTGCTAAATGCCCTGGGCATAATTGGTAGTCGAAAGTACTTGTTCAGGCGTGACGGAGGTATTTTGATACAAGATATATAAATTTATAGAGTGTGTCCCGCACCAGTGTGCAGGAAAAGAATTTTTTTAAAAATTTACTCTAATATTTTGAACGTACGTTTTTTTACGTACCTTAGGGATATGAAAAGATTTAAAAAGGAGGGAAGTGAGGGGCCGGAGCCGACAAAGGCGGAATTGGCGGTGCTGCAGATGTTATGGCAGTATGGTCCATCCACAGTGCGGCAGGTCCATGATGTTCTGAATGAGGGGAGGGAGGCTGCCCAGTATACTACTACCCTTAAGCTTATGCAGCTGATGACGGAGAAGGGGATGTTGTCCAGGGATGAGTCGAGCATGAAGCATGTTTATAGTGCGGCGTTGGAGGAAAAGGGGACGAAAGGGCATTTGTTGAACAGGTTCATCGACACCTTATACCAGGGTTCCGTAGGCAACATGATGGTAGCCTTGCTGGGAAATGAGAAGACGTCGGACGATGACCTGCAGCAATTGCGGGAGTTATTGAACAAGATGGAAAAAAAGAAATAATTATGATACAAGCCATCTGCTGGACGCTGATCCATTCCCTCTGGCAGGGTTTGCTCTTTGCCATGGCCGCCAGTGTTGTCATGCTCCTCACGAGAAGGACAAGCGCTGCTGCACGTTATAATTTATTATGCGGGCTGTTCTTTTTATTCCTGCTCATATGTGCGGGGACCAGTTTGTCCGGGCGCTGATCAATTTTAAGGAATATGATCTTCGGATGACGAGACTGGCTAATGCTTTCCCCGCGGGGAGGGGGCAACTGCTGAAAAGGGTCACCCGTATTGTGCACAGCACCAATAAGACCCTGGACCCCGCGGAGAAAATATTTCTCGTGGTGAGCTGCATCCTTGTCTCTTTGCTGGTGGTGGCCACTACCGGGATATCTCCCGAGGGATCTTCCTTGCCGGAACGGCACTTTTTATCTCCTGTGAAAATTTCGGGGAAGGTGCAAATTTCGCAGCAGCAGCAGATGGAGATGGATGCGCAGCTCATAAAAAACAAGGAGCAGACTGATCGGGATGTGCAGCAGGCAATAAGGGACAAACTACAGGCCGAGAGGGACGCCTCGCAGGCCATACGCGATAAACACCAGGCTGAACTAGACAAGCTCCAGGCAGACCGAGATGCGTATCAGGCACTTCTGGATAAGCTGCAGACAGAAAAAGATGCAGCCAATAGTAAACTAAAAAAGTAATCACTTATGCAAAAGAACATCGTATTCCGGGGCGCAATAGCCCTGGCGGCCCTCTCTTTTACTCTGGCGGGGCACGCACAGCAAAAGCCGAATAACCGGCAATCAGTTTTTATGTGTATGACGGGTTGATCAAACGTATGAAAGCCCAGATGGAAAGGGACAAGGAGCAGGCGGCACGCGACCGGGAACAGGCCGTCAGAGATAAAGCCCAGGCTGAACGGGATGCCGCCCAGGCTGTCAGAGACAAAGCCCAGGCCGAACGGGATATGCTGCGAGCGGAAAAGGACAAACGTCAGGCCGAACTGGATGCCGTCGGGGCAACCCGCGATAAAGTCCAGGCGGAAAAGGACAAGCAACAAGCCGAAGAGGATAAAGCCCTTGTAAAGAGCCTGATGGCTGAAGTGGTAAAA
>Ga0105238_10000982_pt1 | contig 29151 bp, 31 predicted proteins | sample KBSC34metaG_FD_81526 | JGI IMG/M metagenome (GOLD analysis project Ga0105238, IMG submission 81526) | Corn rhizosphere microbial communities from Kellogg Biological Station, Michigan, USA - KBS C3-4 metaG | ecosystem: Host-associated > Plants > Roots > Rhizosphere > Soil | place: Michigan, USA...
CGAACGGCCGCTCTCATCGACGAAATTGAACATGTCCGCGTCGATCGAGCACAAAGCCGCCAGATAGGTCTTATCGTTGGGGTGGCTCTTGACCAGGTTGCGCAGGAACGCCTCTTCGCCGGCGACGGGTGAATCGTTCAGGTTGATCAGCAGCGCGTCGCCGATGCGGGCAATCAGCACCGCGTCCTGATTGATATTGTCGAGGCACATGACCGAGACGGTCGGCGAGACCTGGAACCACTCCCGGTATTTGAGCACGGTGACGTCGAAGCCGCGCTCGGTCAGATGGTCCTTGATCTCGGAATGGTAATGGTCCGGCAGCAGCACCTTGCGGCCCGGCTGCATCAGGTCCAGCGACTCGTGATGCATATGGTCGGGATGGCCGTGCGAGATCCAGATATAATCCGAATTGACCGCGTTCGCGATCTGCTGGGGCGTCAGCGCATGGTCCAGCGCCCAGCTGCCGAAATAGCAGGTGCCGACCAGCCATGGATCGGTCGCCAGCACGGGGCGGCCGTCGGCGAAGAGCTGGATCGTGGCGTTGCCGAGCGTTTCGAAGCTTTCATTCATGACGCGGTCTCGTCGGCCGAAAAGCCAATCTTTGCGCTACCTTATAGCGCGCGGGCGTTATCGCAACCCTCCCGCCGGAACCGGCAGGCGAACACCCAGCCGCGCCAGCAGCGACGGAAGCGCCTTGGCCGCATGGTCCTCCGGCCCCTCGGGCCGGCCGCTGAGCCGCCATAGGCCGAGCAGCGCACCGATATAGAGCAGCCCGCCCAATGCGATGGCGATGATCAGCTGGGCCACCCGGCCGGGCGTGCTGTCGGCATAGGGCCAGGCGGCCAGGAAATAATAGACCCCGGCGCTCATCACGCCCGTCGCGGCGAAGGTCCGCCACACGGCGGCGACGGTCCGCTTCACCGACAGGCCGATCATGACGGTAAGCTGGCCGAACCAGATCGCCGACGAGAAAAAACTTGTGACCGCGAACATCGCCGCCGCCGCCAGCACGCCGTGGGTGAAGCCGGCCCAGACGACGAGGACGACGCGGATCGCCGTCGTCAGCCCCATGATGGCGACGAACCGGCGCTGGCGGTCCTTGACGACATAGAGGTTGTGGGTGAACTCGCCGATCCCCTCGAACAGGGCATAGAAGGCGCAGACCTGGATAAAGGCCGCAGCGCCCTTCCATTCCGGCCCCAGCGCCACCTGCTCGATCTGAAGCGCGGTCAGCGCGATGCCGATCGAGAGCGGCGTGATGATCATCAGGGTCAGCGCCAACCCGTCGACGACATGGCGGCACAGCCGCTCCTTGTCGTGCAGCACCTTGGCATAGCCGGCATACATCGGCCCGCGTACCGGCGCCGCGACCTCGCTGACCGGCAGGATGCCGATCTGCTCGGCGGTCCGGAACAGGCCGACCGAGCCGGCGCCGCCGATGCGGCCGATCAGGATGATGATCAGGTACTGGTTGATCAGGCTGAAGATGTTGGTGAAGAACAGCCACTTGGAGAAATTGAGCAGCTCGCCGCCGGCGCGGAACGAGAGGCGCGGCCGGTAGGGATGCATGATGTAGCTGGCCGGCACCTGCACGATTTTGGGCGCGATCGTGCCCAGCACCACGGCCCAGGCATTGTGCAGGATCAGCGCCGCCGGAATCACGGTGAGGAAACCGGCGACCTTGCCCAGCACGTCATAGAAGAACAGCCGGTCGAAGCGCAGGTCGCGCTGATAGTCGATCAGCCCGATATTCTCGAAGCCCCAGATGATCGGGTAGAGCGCCATCACCCGCGTGACATCGACCAGCCGTGGCTCATGCATCGCCTCCGCGATCCAGGGCGCGGTGACGATGATGGCGAGCCCGATCAGCAGGCCGCGCAGTACCGTCAAGGTCCAGGCCGAATCGTATTGCTCGCGGGTCGGGTTCTTCATCTTGACCAGCGCCAGGCTGAAGGACAGGTCGGAGATCGCGTTCAGCGTGTCGTAGGCGGTCGAGGCGATGGCGGCGAGGCCGAACGCGTCGGGCGCCAGCAGGCGGACCAGGATGAGGGTGCTGATGAGGCCGATGCCCTTGAAGGCCAGCCGTTTCAGCACCATCCAGGCCGCGCCCTTGGCCACGCGCTTTCCGAGCGACTGATCGACGATCGCCTCGGCGACCGCGCTGGGAAGAGTGGGTTCGGGAACTGCGTCCACGTCGGGCCTGGGATAATTATGCGCGCTGGGGGTGACTATAGCGCTTCAGGCCGCTTTTGCCTCCCCACGCCGCGTCTGGTGCGCTCAGTCCGACGTTCGGGCGCGCATCGCCGATTCTTCCGGATCGACCGTCACCTGCGGGCAGGCATAGCTGAGGCGCCGGTATTCCTGCGGGGAGTCCAGCTTGCGATGCCGGGACGAGCGGTCGTCGTTCAGCGAATCCGCCACCACCGCGATGACCGCGTTGATCTTCTCCTCGATCCGGGACCGTGCGGCATCGACATCCAGCCCGGCTTCGGGCGCGGCGGAGTTCATCGCATCCACCATCGCGCCGAGCCGCTGGCGGAAAATCGGCCCATAGGCTTCGATCACATTCCGGTCGATGCCGACATGCTCCATCTCGTGGTTCAATCCCACCTCGCGCGAGCAGATGCCGTGATCGGCCCCGACATAGACTGTCGGCGCAGTGGAGAGCGTTACGGTGACGACCGAAGGCCAGGCGCAGGTCGCCTCACCGGGCGCCGTTGCCGCGCTGCTGGCGATCCGGATTTCGGAGTCCACCGCGATGGCCGCGACCGTCAAGCCTGCCACACGGGTGAAACCCCGGTCCGAGGCCACCGGATCGGTGAATTTCATCGTTTCCAACTGGCTGGAGCGCTTGGAATAGTCGACACGCGGCTCCGCGACCTTTTTGGAGATGCGGACATCCGTATGTTCGCCCGGACAAGCGGGCAGCGCCGCCGCAGCGCCGCCGGCAAAGACGAGCGCCGCGAATGCCAAAACCGCCGATTTTCCCCATGCTACGGACATCGCTTATGACTCCGCCAATTCTTCCCGATGAATCACACGCGAGAATCAGCGAACGTGCAAGAGATTCCGTTACGAAATGCCGATGATTTGGCCGCTGCCGGACTGATTCCGGCCGCGGAGGCCGCGGCGCTCGAAGCCGTGACCCGCCGCTATGCCATGGCGATCACGCCGGACATGGTCCGGATCGTCGATCCCGCCGATCCGGACGACCCGATCGCCCGCCAGTTCGTGCCCAGCGCGCGCGAGCTGATCACGACGCCGGACGAGCTTGCCGATCCGATCGGCGACGGCGCCCATTCCCCGGTGAAGGGCATTGTCCACCGCTATCCCGACCGGGTGCTGCTGAAGCCGTTGCACGCCTGCCCGGTCTATTGCCGCTTCTGTTTCCGGCGGGAGCAGGTCGGCCCCGGCGGGGAGGCGCTGAGCGCGGAAGAGCTGGAGGCGGCGCTCGACTATATCCGCGCCAATCCGGCGATCTGGGAGGTGATCCTGACCGGCGGCGATCCGCTGATGCTGTCGCCCCGGCGGCTGGGCGCCATCCTGGATGCGCTGGAGGCGATCCCGCATGTGGCGACGTTGCGCGTCCACAGCCGCGTGCCGATCGTCGACCCTGGCCGGGTGAATGCGGACATCCTCGCCGTGCTCGACCGGCAGAAGCCGCTCTGGATCGCCGTCCACAGCAACCACCCGCGCGAGCTGACCGACGCGGCGAAAGCGGCCTGCCGGGCGCTGACCCGTGCCGGGGTGAGCCTGCTTGGCCAGACGGTGCTGCTGCGCGGGGTGAATGACGATCCGGCCGTTCTGGAGGCGCTGTTCCGCGCCATGGTGGCCGAGCGGATCAGGCCCTATTACTTGCACCATCCGGACCTCGCCCCCGGCACCGGGCACTTCCGCCTGTCGATCGCGGAAGGGCGCGGGATCGTGCGGGCCCTGCGCGGCAGGCTGTCCGGCCTGGCCCAGCCGACCTATGTCCTCGACATACCGGGCGGCGCCGGAAAGGTGCCGATCGGCCCCGACATGGTCGAGCCCGGCGGGGTTCGCGATCCCGCCGGGCGACTGCACCTTTATCCGCAAGATTGAACGGACACGGCAAAGCGACTACCTTCTCAAGAAATGCGACGAAACGACGCGACTTGAGGAGGAGACGCCCATGTCCGTAAGGCAAGTTCTTAAAACCAAGGGCCACAACGTCGTGACGGTCCGACAGGACGCCACCATACGCGATGTGGTGGCGACGCTGTCGCGTGAGCGCATCGGCGTGGTGGTGGTCAGTGACGACGGCAACACGGTGTCCGGCATCCTGTCGGAACGCGACATCATCAAAGGCCTGGCCGAAAACGGCGCCAAACTGCTCGATCTGCCGGCGCGGGACATCATGACCCGCTCGTTCACGCCGGCGAAGATCGACATGCCGATCCTGCACGTGCTCGACACGATGACCCAGGGCCGGTTCCGCCACATGCCGGTGATCGACAACGGCAAGCTGGCCGGGCTGGTCTCGATCGGCGACGCGGTCAAGCTGAGGCTGGACGCGCTGGAGGCCGAGGCGGAGTCGATGAAGGAATATATCGGCGGCCGCTGAGCCTACTGGTCCGCGACCGCCTGGCCCGACGAAAACTGATAGGCGCCGATATCGATCGGGCCCTTGCCGGCGATCGGCCGCCAGTGCAGCGGATGGACATATTCCGCCGCCGGAACCAGCGAGAAATTGTTCACGGCCCCCGGATCGATGCCGCCGCCGATGGCGGGCGAGTTCGCCGTCAGCCGGTAGTCGTAATTCCGCATATCGAGGAAACCCGGATCGACGGCGAAGCGCGTGCCCGCCTCCGTGATGCTGCCGGTGCGGAACAGCGGCTGCTCGACATGGGGTGAGCCGCCGGGGCCGGCGGCCAGCAGATTGTTCGTCAGCGTCCCCGACCCGACCAGCACGTTGCCGCCGCCGACGAAGATATTGTTGATCACATGCGCCGTCGTCGGCGCGCGGATGCGGATGAAATCGCCGCGGCCGAGATCGTTCACGAAGGTGTTGTTGACGACCCAGAGCTGCTGGATCGGGTTCCTGGGCCCCTCCAGCGCGTTTTCCAGCATGGTGCTGTTCTGGGTCAGCCCGCTCTGCTCGATCAGGTTGTTGATGACGATATTGAGCCCGCCGTTCGGCAGGTCGATCTCGTAGGAGGCGCTGCCGTCTGCCTCGTCGGTGATGCGGTTGGCGATGATCAGGTTCTGCTGCGCCCGCGACTTGATCAGATGCCCCACCCGGCCGTGATGGAAATAGCTGCCGCGCACGATCAGCTGGGCGATGTTGCTGATATAGATCTCGTGCGAATAGCCGCCGTTGCCGCCATTGCGCTCGAACTCGCTGTCCTCGATGACGATGCGGCTGGTCGTGGTGTTGAGCGCGCTGAGGATGCCTTCCTGATTGTCGTGGAAATAGCAGTCGCGGACCGTCAGGTTGATGCCCTCGGCCCGGATCCCGGCGCCGTTGCCATTGGTCGAGACCGCCTCGGCGAACTCGATATCCTCGACGACGGCGTTGCGGCCCTTGATCACCCAGGTCGCCTTGTTCTCCGCCGACTGGCCGGCGGCCAGCATCTTTGCCTTCCCGCCGGCGCCGCGAATGGTCAGATTGTCCGCGGTCCAGATCGCGACATCGCCGACGTAAGGTTCGGGATCGATCTCGATGACATCCCCCGTCCGCGCTATCGCCGCCACCTGGCTGGGCAGCTTGATCGGACGATCGGGCCCGACCTGCAGCACGCGGGTCCTGAACACCGGCTGCGGCATCATCTCAGGCGAGACCGGCAGGCCCGGCTCCATGGTCGGCTGCTCGATGATGGTCGCGTGGGCGGAGGGCACGGCGGCCAGGGCCGTCAAAAAGACCGCCCTGGCCGCGCGATCACGCAGCTTGGCTATCCAGCTCGGCCGCCTCGAGCTCGGTCGTGGCGTCCAGCCATTTCTGCTCGGCGGCGGCAAGGCGGGCGGCGGCGGCGGCGCGGGCGGTCTGGATTTCGGTGACCTTGGCGGCGGGGCCGGTATAGAGCTCGGGGTCGGCCAGCTTGGCGTCCAGCCTGGCGATCTCGCCGCCGATCTTCGTCATCTCCTGCTCTGCGGCGGCGATGGTCTTGCGCAAGGGGGCGATCGAGGCGCGCCGGTCCGCCGCCGCACGGCGGTCGGCCTCGCGCTGGGCGGCGGAGGCAGCCTTGCGATCCTCCTTGCCGTCGCGCCTGGCGCTGCGCCGCTTTTCGAGCAGCAGCTTGCGGTAATCGTCGAGGTCGCCGTCGTAGGAGCGGACCTTGCCGTCCTCCACCAGCCACAGCCGGTCGGCGACCAGCTCGACCAGATGCGGGTCGTGGGTGACGAGGATGACCGCGCCCTCATAATCGTTGAGCGCGGTGATCAGCGCCTCGCGGCTTTCGATGTCCAGATGGTTGGTCGGTTCGTCGAGCAGCAGGATGTTGGGCGCCTCGCGCGCCATCAGCGCGAACAGCAGCCGCGCTTTCTCGCCGCCCGACAGCGACCCGACCTTGGTGTTGCTGCGCTCCTGGCTGAAGCCGAAGCGGCCGAGATGGGCGCGCACCTTCTCCTCGACCACGCCGGGCATCGATTTCTTGGCCTGGGCCAGCGCGGTCAGCGACAGGTCGAACTCGTCGGCCTGATGCTGGGCGAAATAGCCGACCTTGAGCTTGCTGGACTTGGTGAGCTGCCCGGCCATCGTATTCAGCCGGCCGGCAAGCAGCTTGATCAGGGTCGACTTGCCGTTGCCGTTGGCGCCGAGCAGCGCGATGCGGTCGTCGCCGTCGATGCGCAGATTGAGGTTGCGCAGCACCGGCCGGCCGTCATAGCCGATATCGACCCCGTCGGTGGTGACCAAGGGCGGCGCCAGCTCGACCGGCTTGGGGAAATCGAAGCGGACGGTGCGGTCTTCGATCAGCGGCGCCAGCACCTCCATCTTGGCCAGCGCCTTCATGCGGCTCTGCGCCTGGCGGGCCTTGGTCGCCTTGGCGCGGAACCGGGCGACGAAGCTTTCCATATGTGCGCGCGCCGCCTGCTGCTTGGCGATTGCCGCGGCCTGGTTGGCCTGGCGTTCGGCGCGCTGGCGGCGGAACTGGTCGTAATTGCCGCGATAGGTGACGAGCTTGCCCTGGTCCAGATGCACAATCATGTCGGGGATCGCGTTCAGGAACTCGCGGTCGTGGCTGACCATCAGCAGGGTGCCGGGATAGGACTTGAGCCACGCCTCAAGCCAGATCGTCGCCTCGAGGTCGAGGTGGTTGGTCGGCTCGTCCAGCATCAATATGTCGGGGCCGGCGAACAGGGCGGCGGCGAGCGCCACGCGCATGCGCCAGCCGCCGGAGAATTCGCTGCAGGCCCGCTGCTGCGCGGCCTCATCGAAGCCGAGGCCGGAGAGGATTTCGGCCGCGCGCGCCGGGGCGCGGTGGGCGTCGATATCGGCAAGCCGCTGATGGACATGGGCGATGCGCATCGGATCGCCGTCATAGCTCGGCGATTCCAGCGCCTCGGCCTCCGCCAGCAGGGCGGCGCGCTCGGTGTCGGCGGCCAGCACGGTGTCGATCAGGCTGCGGCTGCCGCCGGGCGTCTCCTGCGCCACCGAGCCGATACGCGCCTCGACCGGCATGAACACCTCGCCGCCATCGACGCCGAGCACGCCGGTGAGCAGCTTCAGCAGGGTCGACTTGCCCGCGCCGTTGGGCCCGACGAGCCCGGCCTTGTGCCCGGTCGGGATCGTCGCGCTGGCCCCCTCGAGCAAGGTGCGGCCGGCGATTCGATATGTCACATCGGTGATTTGGAGCATGGGCGCCCTCTTATCACGTGAGCGTTCTAGCGCCAATCCGCCGGCCGGTGCAGCATGGGCGGATGACGACCGAACCTGCCGCCCCGCCGCCCGAAAGCGCCCCCATCGTCGCCTGCCTGCTGAGCCTGTCGGGCGGGTTCCTGGATGCCTTCACCTATATCGGCCATGGCGGGGTGTTCGCCAACGCGATGACCGGCAATGTGGTGCTGATGGGCGTGTCGGCCACGGCGGGGGATTGGGGCCAGGCTGTGAACCATATTCCGCCGCTGTTCGCCTTCCTGATCGGCGTGTTCGTCGCCCAGGCGATCCGGCTGCCGCGTATCGATGCGCGCTGGCCTGCCCTGCTGAGCCTGGCGCTGGAGATCGTCGTGCTGGCGGTGATCGCGTTCCTGCCGCGCGGCTTTCCCGATATCTGGATCGTGCTCAGCATCTCCTTCGCCGCGGCGGTACAGAATTCCAGCTTCACCAAGGTCCGGGGCTGGGCCTACAACTCGGTGGTGACGACCGGCAACCTGCGTAAGCTGGCCGAGACGGTGTTCGCCGGCACGGTGCCCCGGCACAATCCGGAGGCGCTGGCGCAGGCCGGCGTGTTCGGCGCGATCTGCCTGAGCTTCCTGGCCGGCGCGCTGATGGGCGGGCTGACCACCGGGCGGCTGCATAATGCGGCGCTGGCGATACCGGTGGTGGTCCTGGTCTATGTGCTCGTGCGCTGCCGGCGGCTCATCCCCATAGCGCCGAAGGCGGCGGAGACATGATCGCGCCGTCGTAGGCAATGCCGGGATCGCGGTCGCGGTCCAGCAGCAGCGGCCCGTCGAGATCGACGAAATCGGCACCCTGGGCCAGCAGGAAAGCCGGCGCCATCGACAGCGAGGTCGCCACCATGCAACCCACCATGACCCGCAAGCCGGCCGCCTCGGCCGCCGCCTTCATCGCCAGCGCGGCGGTGAGGCCGCCGGTCTTGTCCAGCTTGATGTTGACCACCTGATAGCGGTCCGTGAGTTCCGCCAGCCCGTCGATCCCATGGCAGGATTCGTCCGCCCCCAGCGGCACCGGCGAGCGGAAGGCGGCCAGCGCCCCGTCCTGCCCGGCCGGCAGCGGCTGCTCGATCAGCGCCACACCCAGCCCGGCCAGCTGCGGCGCCAGGGCGGCGAGCTGCTCGATCGTCCAGCCCTCGTTGGCGTCGACGATCAGGCGGGCGCCGGGCGCATTGGCCCGCACCTGCCGCACCCGCTCGACATCCTCCGCCCCGCCGCCGAGCTTGAGCTTCAGCAGCGGCATCGCCGCCGCGTCGCGCGCGGCCCGGCCCATCTCTGCCGGCGTGGCGAGGCTCAAGGTGAAGGCGGTGGCGACGGCCGCGGGCTGGCTCAGGCCTGCCAGACGCCAGGCCGGGCTGCCGGCCGCTTTGCACTCCAGGTCCCAGAAGGCGCAGTCGATCGCATTGCGCGCCGCCCCGGCCGGCATGGCCGATTGCAGCGCCCGCCGGTCCATGCCCGATGCGACCGCGGGGGCCTGGGCCTCGATCGCCGCGACCACGCCGTCGACGGTTTCGCCGTAGCGGCCATAGGGCACGCACTCGCCCAGACCACGGATTTCACGGCCGTCCGCGGTAGTGCCGACGAGTTCAACAACCGCGACCGCGGCCTCCTTCTTCGACCCGCGGGAGATGGTGAAGGCCCCGCGAATGGGGTACGTCTCCTGCCTAACCATCAGGGATAGCTGGGAAAATTCGAATTTCAACTTATACGCGTTAACCTCACGTTATCGACAACCCTGGGTAGGCTTGCGTCGGGACGCCGCAACCTTTTAAGGTCCGCCCCATTGAGCCATTACCCCTCCACGGGCGAGAGCAGGAGGGGCTTACGGGAGCCAATGCGCTTTGAGCGTCGCCCATAACAGTTCACGCATCACCATACCACAATTGGCAAGCCGAAAAGGCGGCGAACCGATCGTGGTGCTGACCGCCTATACCGCGCCGGTGGCCCGGCTGGTGGACCCGCATGTGGATGCGATCCTGGTGGGCGACAGCCTGGGCTCGGCGATCTACGGCATGACCTCGTCGCTGCCGGTGACGCTGGACATGATGATCGCGCACGGCCGCGCGGCGGTGGTTTCCAGCTCGCACGCGGCGGTGATCGTCGACATGCCGTTCGGCAGCTATCAGGCCTCGCCCGAGCAGGCGTTCCATTCGGCCGCCAAGGTCATGGTGGAGACCGGCTGCGACGCGGTGAAGCTCGAGGGCGGCGCCCATATGGCCGAGACGGTAGCCTTCCTGGTCGCGCGCGGCATTCCGGTGATGGGCCATGTCGGGCTGGTGCCGCAATCTGTTCATGTGCTGGGCGGATACCGCGCCCGCGGCCGCGACGCGCGTGAGGCCGAGGCGCTGATCGCCGGCGCCAAGGCGATCGCCGATGCCGGCGCCTTTTCCATCGTGATCGAGGGCACGATCGACCCCGTGTCCCGCGCCATTACCGAGGCCGTGCCGGTGCCCACCATCGGCATCGGCGCCTCGGCCGGCTGCGACGGCCAGGTGCTGGTGATCGACGACGTTCTGGGCCTGGCGGGGGATTTCAAACCCAAGCTGGCCCGCCGATATGTAGACCTGGGATCGCTGATCTCGGAGGCCGCCCAATCCTATTCAGCCGATGTACGCGCACGCCGCTTCCCCGGCCCGGAGAATGTCTATGGCTTACCCAAGAATAGCGCCTGACCGCCTCCTCGTTGAGGAGACCCCGGCGTCCTTGAGACGCTGGTCCACCGCGCGCCGCCGCGCCGGCGAGACGATCGGCCTGGTGCCGACGATGGGCGCGCTGCATGAGGGCCACCTGAACCTGGTGACCGAACTCTCCAAGGTCGTCGACCGCGTCGTCGTGTCGATCTTCGTCAACCCCACCCAGTTCGGCCCCAACGAGGATTACAGCCGCTATCCCCGCACCGAGGCGGAGGACCTGGCCAAGCTCTCCGGCCTGGGCGTGGTCGACGTCGTCTATATGCCGACGCCCGACGTGATGTATCCCAACGGCTTCACCACCGAAGTCTCGGTCGGCGGCCCGCTGACCCAGACCCTCGACGCCGTCGCCCGCCCCGGCCATTTCACCGGCGTGGCGACCGTGGTGTCCAAGCTGCTGATCCAGACGATGCCCGACGTCGCCGCCTTCGGCGAGAAGGATTACCAGCAGCTCCAGATCATCCGCCGCATGGTGACGGACCTGAACCTGCCCATCGAGATCATGCCCGTGCCCACGGTGCGCGACGCGCACGGCCTGGCGCTGTCCTCCCGCAACGCGTATCTCAGCCCCGAAGAGCTCGTGAGCGCCCGGCAGCTCAACAAGATCCTGGCCGCCGCCGCCCAGCGCCTGCGCAACGGCGCCACCGGCCCGGCCGCCTGCGCCCAGGCCGAGCAGGAGCTGCTGGCGGCAGGGTTCGCCAGCGTCGACTATGTCGCCTTCGCCGATCCGGACAATCTGGCCCCGCTCGAGACCTTCGAGGGACGTGGCCGCCTGCTCGCCGCCGCGCGGCTGGGCAAGACCCGCCTGATCGACAATATGGCGGTCTGATCCGCCTTTTCGGTATAAAGACGCACGCATAAGGGGAAGGAACCGGGGATGATCCGTGTCGTCCGCGCCAAGCTGCATTGCATCCGGGTGACCGGTGCCGACCTGAACTATCACGGCTCCATCACCCTGGACCCGGACCATTGCCGCCAGGCCGGCATCTATCCGCTGGAATTCGTCGAGATCTGGAACAAGCAGAGCGGTGCCCGCATCAGCACCTATGTCATCTATGGCGAGCCCGGCAGCCGCTGCTGCATCCTGAACGGCGCCGCAGCCCGCACCTGCCACGCCGGCGACGAGGTGATCATCGCCGCCTCGGACTATATCTCCCCGAAAGAACTGCCCGGGATGCGGCCCCGCGTTCTCACCTTCAAGCCCGATAACGAGGTGGCCGAGATGCTGGAATACCGGGTGGGGGAGACGGACGGGGTTTACGATTTTCATATCGATCGGGTTTGATCGGCCGGACTGCACCCTCTAATTTATTGACTATAAACAATTTTCCATTATATCACTCAGAACTGACTGATTTAATGGAAAATGCGCAAGTTCGTTCCCCTAACTGACAACCAGTCGCGCATGCTGACCGATACGCGGCAGCTGTTCGATGCGTATGCGCACGCGCTGCAAAACCGCGATCGGTTTCCAGGATCGATGACCTGGAAAAAATCCAATAATACGAAATACCTGATCAAGATTCTCGATTCACGTGGCTCCCAGAAATCGCTCGGCCGGGAATCCGATGAGACGACCGAGCGGTACCGTGCCTTCCAAGAGGGAAAAGCCGCTGCGGTCGATCGCCTCAAAACGATTGAGGCCCGGCTCGACGAGCAGGCGCGGTTCAACAAAGCCGCGCGGCTGGGACGCGTGCCGACCATCGCGGCCAAGGTGCTGCGCCGGCTCGAACGCGACAGGCTGCTGGGACGCGGGATAACCGTGGTTGGCACGAATGCGCTCTACGCCTATGAAGCGGAGGCCGCGGTTATGATCGATCGCGATCAGACCGCCACGACCGACATCGATCTGCTCTGGGACGTAAGGCAACGCTTGCAGCTCGCCGGCGACGTGGCGGAGGCAGGCGTGATCGGACTTCTCAAATCCGTCGATGCTACGTTCGAGAAGACCGCGTCTTATCGCGCGACCAACGCCGACGGCTATTTCGTCGACCTGATCAGGCCTACATCGACACCGGTCACTCAGGACGACGGCATCCACTCAATTGGCGGCAGCGAGGACCTGAAGGCGGCTGAGATCGAGGGGCTGTGGTGGCTGAAGAACGTGCCGACACTCGACTCGGTAGCGGTCGCCGAAGACGGTTACCCGGTGAGAATAACGGCACCGCACCCGATGGCCTTCGCGGCCCATAAGGCATGGCTCTCGGAGCGTCCCAATCGCGATATCGGGAAACGCCGGCGAGACGCCGCGCAAAGCCACCTGGTCCGCGAGCTTGTGGATGATTGCCTGCCCACTTGGCGGTATGATGAACAACAACTCCAGGCCGTGCCGAAACAATTGCGTGCCTTGGTATCGGGAGGGTAGACACCGCCCGCGAACCGCCTGGAGGCGCTTTTACGCGATCGTGAAGGGCGAGCGTTCAGTGACTGCCGATACGGCGTTGCGCCTTGTGCGTTTCTTCAGCACTAGCCCGGAATTCTGGGTCAACCTGCAGGCGATGCGCGATCTGACCAAGGCCAGGCAGGAAAGCGGGGAGACAATCGAGCGGGATGTTCATCCGCGGGCGGCTTAACGCCGCCGGCCGCACCTGCCACGCCGGCGGCGAGGTGATCATCGCCGCCTCAGACTATATCCACCCGCGCGAGTTGCCCGCTCGCTAGTCCCCCGAGCGGGACACACCGCGTCGGTTGAGACGGCAACAGAATTCGTCGGGCGCCACACCGATCGGGCGACTCCAGCCGATTTGAAGCGATTCTACGCACCGCGCCAGATGTGCGACTAATGCTTGGCGATGAGTTACCGTGAAGTCACCGATCGGCTCCCATTGGGATCACCGCTTAGACATTTAGCTCATTGGACGCGGCTATTAGCAGGCGGTCCAGGATATGCTCGGCACCGCGCTGCCATGCATGATCCGAACTTGGGATCTCGCCAACATTCCACAAATGTAATCATAATGTTGAATAATTGTGATTGACAAACCTTCAACATTCTCTAAATACACAGCACTTGCGAACCGGAGGTACCATGCGCGACAAGAGGGCAAAATTCGTGCAGCTGACCAACCAACGAGTAACAAAGGCACTTGAGCAAATACGGCTGATTGGCAATTTATCTAACAGATCCGCCTATGAGTTCACGGATGAAGATGTCAAAAAGATAATCAGGGCTCTCCAAAAAGCGGTTGATACAGCGAAGGCCCGCTTCTCAGACACCGGGGGTGCATCAGACCAAAGCTTCAGCCTCGACTGATCTCTTGGCTGACACCATTACCCCGGAGCGTCGCAGCGCGCTGATGTCTAAGGTCGGCCCACGAGACACGGCTCCTGAGTTGATCATTCGAAGGATGCTTCATGCTCGTGGATGGCGGTACCGGCTACATAGGAGGTCGCTTCCAGGTACACCCGACATCGTCTTTCCAAAAAAGCGAGTCGCAGTCTTCGTTCACGGCTGTTTTTGGCATGGGCATAACTGTCGGCGCGGCAGGCTGCCCACGACGCGTCCGGATTTCTGGCGGGAAAAAATAGAAGCCAATGGAAAACGAGATGCGCGTAAACTCGTCCAACTTGTCGAAGCTGGCTGGAGGGTCATGACGGTTTGGCAGTGCAGTTTAGATGATAGGGAAACCGCGCTAACTGATATCGAGAATTTTTTGCGTGGAGTCGAAACGCTCGGCGAGACGCAGCGAACCACAAAATAAGAGAAACGAATGCTGGATGTCGTCAAAAAGCCCGGTATCAAATCTGAAGTAGAGTGGGTGTTTGAGAACACTCTACCGATGGGCGGCACAACGGGGGAAGCTTTCACAAACACTCTTGCATCCTCGGGGATGCCCCCGGCAGCGGTGCTTTCGCGGGAGGCAATTCAGAATAGCGTGGATGCCCGCATAGATGGCGAGCAGAAGGTTGCCGTCGATTTTGTAATCAAAGCGCTGACGGGAGATAAAAAAGCTGCCTTCGTCGCGATGACGGGGCTTACTTCAATCAAAGAGCGTTCAAGCCAGATTGATCTTAAAGAACCGAATTGCCTGGTCGATCTTTCAGATGACGAAGCTCCATTGAATTTACTTTTTATTGACGATTACGGCACTAGCGGACTGGCTGGCGAGCCTACCGATCCGGCGTCGAAGTTCCATCGCTTTCTCCTGTCGCTTGGCGACGGCGGCAAAGAGCATGATGAACACGGAACTGGCGGATCATACGGCTTCGGAAAATCCGTCTACAGCTCAAACTCCGGAATACTGACTATTTTCGCGTACAGTCGCACGGTCGGCGAAGACGGCGAACCTCTCTCGCTTCTTTTCGGTTGCGGATATTACCGCAAGCACAAGTTTGCGAACGGGCAATTTACGGGTCGAGCATGGTTTGGTCGCGACGAGACGCCCGATCACCCTCACGCCCACCAGATCGTCACCCCCATGCGCGATGAAGAGGCCGATGCAATGGCTGGTGCACTCGGCTTCGCACATCGAGGAGACAAACAACTCGGCACTTCGGTCTTGATTGTTGATGCTTTGGTCGGAGCGGAAGGTATTCTTAGGGGGGTCGAAGATTGGTGGTGGCCCAGAATATTAGCGAGTCAACTTGATGTGCGCGTAATTGAGCACGACGGGACAGCTTCATTCCCACGCCCCCGGAAACGGGCCGATCTACAACCCTTTCTCGATGCCTATAACCTTGCCATCGGAAAATCGCCGTCGAACAACAAGACTGATTTTCGTCGCCCTTTCCAGAAAATGGATGGCACTTCAATCGGCAGTGCTGGCTTTAAGGTTCTTGAGAAGAACGAGAAGGATGAATTTATTGTCGACGAGGCGCGTGTAGACTCTGTTGCGTTGATTCGTAGTCCATTAATGGTGGTGGCCTATCATCGAACCTGGAATATCGCGACTCCGGCGATGGCCGGCGCATTCCTTGCCGACAGCGACATCGATGATGTGCTCCGTGCCGCAGAACCGCCTGCACATGATCGCTGGGATGTAGACGCTCGCCGTTTACAAGATCACACAGGTCGGAAAAAGCAAATCGTAAAACGTGTGCTTGATAACATCCGGCGCAATTTGAAAGGGTGTCAAAGCTTTGCATCCCCCCCGCCTCCAGCCAAACCCAAACGGCTAACCATGCTCGAGCGCACCCTTGCGAGCTTCTTGAGCCCCAATAAAAAGGGGACGAAGCCGGTCCCCGAACCTTCATCTGCCCCTATTCACCTTACCTACGATCGGGAACCTAGAGCCGAAGCCATCGGGGACCAACTACAGCTGACAGCGGTCTTCAGTGTGAGGATCAAATCAGACGAGAATGTCGAGGCAATGAAAGCGCGAGTACGTATTAGTTGAATTCGCTGCGATTATAGACACCGATGTTACTGCGCTTGAAATTCACCGCCACAATCTTGGGGCTCGCCGTCATATCAGCGCGAGCGCGGCTTCCCTCGTTGATTTCCATGTGCTGGGCCTAGGGCAGGATGCGACCTTTGGATACCCACCAGAGGTCGTTAATGTTGATCTCACAAAGGTGGGGCGTGTCGATATGTTTATCGCCGGTCCGCCGTGCCAAGGGCATTCCAATCTAAATAACCACACGCGTAGGCAAGACCCCCGGAATGAACTCTATGTAACCGCGATTGCCCTCGGCGTTGCAATCGGCTCCGAAATGATAGTCATAGAAAATGTTCCGACAGTGCAGAATTCCCACTCAGACGTCGTGGCCACAGCCGCAGGATTGCTGCGATCGGCGGGATACGGAATTTCGATGGCTGTCTTGAAAGCCGATGAACTCGGAGCAGCTCAACGGCGCACGCGACATTTTCTGGTGGCCGTCCTCAATCGAACGCTTGAGATGGACTACCTCGCCAAGTCAGCAGCTCTTTTGGCCGCGCCAGCAATGCCGTTGTCTTGGGCTATTGGAGATTTGCTGGACCGTGACTCTGGCGGAATCATGGATACTTCGCCAAATTTAACGCCGGTAAACTTGGACCGGATCAACTACCTATTCGACAAAGACATCCATGACCTACCGGATGAGCAACGCCCCGATTGCCATAAGAATGGGACAACATATACAGCCGTTTATGGCCGAATGCATTGGGATCGTCCTGCTCAAACGATCACAACGGGCTTCGGAACACCGGGTCAAGGGAGATACATCCACCCTACTCGGCGCCGGCTAATCACTCCCCACGAAGCCGCTCGGATACAAGGCTTTCCTGACTGGTTCGATTTTGGCCCCCCCCAATCTCCATTAAAGCGGAAAAATTTATCGAAATGGATTGGAGATGCTGTTCATCCTATCCTGGGATACACTGTGGGACTTGCGGTCCTTGCCGCCAGGAAAGAAGCCAAAAGAGCGGCACTGCAGGACGCAGCGTAACACGCCGCAAATTAAAGACTTTGATTGGAATTCCGTGCCGGTTGTGTGAGCGGCACGGCGATCCCAATATATAGCGGCGTCTGGGAGCCTTCCCACTCCCATCGCCCACCCTGCACCGCTCCCACCTCCGTCCAGTCGATGATCTCCTTCCGCTAGGCGATCCACCATCCGTCTGCGCCGCGCGCACAGCGGTCCTGACATAGGATGACCGTCGCTCCAACTGTTTTCGGCGTAACCACGTTCCTGCAGGCCCCCAACAAAAAAGCCCGGGATCTCTCCCGGGCCTCCCTGCACCTCAGCGCTGAGATATCAGTGCGTTTCCCAATACCGCTCGCGCTCGCGCCAGCCGCCTTCGCGGAAGTGGTTGTGGCGGTAGGCGTAGTAGTGGGCGCGGTTTTCCGCGCGCCAGGCGGCGGCGGCGCGGCGGTTTTCCCAGCGGTGCCAGGCGTGGGCGCGGTCCCAATAGCCGTCGGTGTAGCCGAAGGCGATGCCGCCCGCCGGCCCCACCGCAACGGTCACGTTGTCGGCCATGGCGGGCAGGCCGAGGCCGAGCGTGGAGGTGCCCAGGGCCAGTGCGATGAGCGCCATCTTCATGGAGCGTCTCATGATCGATCTTTCTGAGCGCGCGAACGCCCGTTTCAGAGCTGCCATACCGGATGGCGATACAGTATAATGTCACCCGGCGGCGGTACGTTCCCGCTGGCGTGGGCCGCCGGCCTATTCGCGCCTGCCGCCCTGCACCGTGCTCACCTCCGTCCAGTCGATGATCTCCTTCCGCCAGGCGATGCGCCAGCCATCGGGCCCGCGCACATAGCGGTCGTGATAGCGGATGATCATCGTCACCACCTGGTTTTCGGCATAGCCGCCTTTCTGCAGGTGGCGGCCGGCGCAATAGACCTCGCCGGCGGCCTCGTCGCGCGCCACGTCGCCGGTGAAATCGATCGTCTGCTGGTGGGTGGCGTGCCAGGAGGAGACGAACATGTCCTGCATCATGGGCAAGATGCCGCAGATCTGCTCGATCCCTTCGAAGCGCCAGCCGGGGCCCTCCAGCACGGCATCGGCGGTGAAGACGCGGCGGAGCATCGGTTCGTCCAGCCGGTCCACGGCTTGGGCGTAATCGGCGGCCAGGCGGCTTATCGAACGCTCGTCCAGTAACGCGCGCATGTCGTGGTCCATTTTCCGGCTCCTCCCCTTTTCGGCGCAAGCAGAGTGGCAGTTTATCCGGCGGCTGGATAGCGGCGCGGCGCCCTATTGTTACGGGAATTGTTGCCCGTGCGGCGGGCGGAATTCACGAAAGGGGCGGGTTGAACTTGGGGATCGCGCGATTGCATTCGCATCCTCATGTCCGGCCGCGGCGGAAAGCGGATTTGACCTCGGGTAAATACTGGGGCGTGCCGGGAATTAAGATTTCTATTATGAGCAATCTGGCGCCGGGGCCGGGAGAATTTTGTTTTCCTAACGGATATTTTACTGGCGGCGGTTAGGATATCCATGCTTACCTGAACCGGCCCGAACGGCGGGAACCCATTCCAGCCGCCCGGGTGAGCAGATGCCGCGCCCGGCGCCGAAGCCGACCGGGCGGGTGGGGACCGAGGATGGCCGACCAAGAAGCCTGGAAACAACTCTACGACTATTGGCTGTCGAAGCATGTCCGCGGCCGCCCCCCGACCCGGCTGGAGATCGACCCGCTGGTCGACGTGCCGCGCCTGGCCGCCAATATCCTGCTGATCGATGTCGTGGACGGGCTCCGCTTCCGCTATCGCCTGGCGGGCAGCGCCTATTGGGCCCGCTATGGCTTCGAGCTGACCGGGCGGTGGATCGAGGGGGCCGTGCCGGCCGAGGCCGCGTTCCGCGACACGCTGCAGGCGGTGCATGACGACGGCCTGTCGCGCCTGCTGACCGCCCCGGTCACCGACCATCCCGACCGGCTGCATGTCGGCATCGTCATGCCGCTGTCGGACGGCGCGGGCGGGACCGGCCATATTCTGGCGGGCACCTTCTTCGTGCAGGAGCTGGCGACCAGCCCCCGCATCGGCCGCCTGACCGTGCAGGAGATACTGGACGAGGCGAAGGCCCGGCAGCTGGGCGGCATGCCGGTGCGGATGGGGCGGTCGGGATAGGCCGGCAGGCCTTCAGAACTCGGTCGACACCGCGATGGTGGCGGATTTGCCTTCCGCCGGGGTGATGCTGTTGTTCAGGCTGATCACCTGCTGCCGCCCGGTCTGCAGCCCCGAGGCGGCGTCTTTCGGCCCATAGGATGAGATCGTGACCGTCTGCGTCGGCAGGTAATCGGTGTTGGGCCAGCTGAAAAAGACGCGGGCCGCGCAGCTGGCCTTGGCGCCGCTGCGGGTCGCCAGCACGGTCGCGTCGGTGGTGAAGGCGTCGCCGCTGCCCATGAAGCGGTAATGCGAGACATGGCAGAATATCTTCTGGCCGGCCGGGATCGCCGTCTTCAGGTCGATATCGATGTCGAACAGATAGGAACCGGTCCGGTTCGCGGCCCCGGCCGGCGCCGCTGCGGCCAGCATCGCCGCCAGGATTGGAAGGCTCAAGGAAAGCGCCGACCTCATGGAATTCTCCCCGATCTGTGTGGAATCGGGGCGTATATAGTTACGGCAGTCGCAGGGCCGTCAATGGAAATATGATCTTTGATCCACTGTATTCATAAATATTCGACGAATCGCGGGGCGGTCTCCATTCATATGATTTTATGAATATTTATCCGCAGATTACGCAGATTTGCGCAGATTACGAGTTCTCATGCAGAACCCTTTCATAATATCTGCGAAAATCTGCGTTAATCTGCGGATAACACTCTCATGCCTACCGCCCCTCGGGAGGCGTGCGGACCACTGGGGCTGCCGACCGTCTGGGCGAAGATCGTGCCCGCGCCCAGCGCCCACACCACGGCGGTAATCAGGATTGCCCTCATGTCGCGTCTCCTCAATCGTCGACGACGAGGGGCCAACGACAGCAAACGCCCAGATGTTCCTATCCCCGGGGTCGCAGTGTCATTCGCCGCGGGCCAGGGACCTGAAATGCGCGTAGGACGGATCCTCCGCATCCCGGCGCGACAGGGTGACCGGCGCGCCCTTGGCCCGCTCCGCCGGGAAGTCATAGGGCGTATAGCTGTCGAACACGACCTGGCGGTGATCGATCGCCCAGGTGCCGCCCCGCCGGGACCAGCGGTCGAGATATCGGCCGCGCCACAGATGCTCGGTCACCATGCCGTCGGCGGGTTCGGTCTGGAGGGAGGCGGTGAAATAGGCCTCGGACACGGCACGGTCATCCCGGGGAGCCTTCGCCAGCTCGATCAGGATGTTGGTGATCTGGTGGTTGTGGTTGGCGAAACCCTGGCGGGATCTGGTGCTGCCCGTCAGGTAATCGCGGAACAGCATGTCGGGGATGCCGGCGGTGCTGCTGTAGTTGCACGTGCCGTCCGGATGCCAGATGGCGAGCGTCGCCTCCCGGTCGATCCGGTCCATGGCGCGGCAATAGCGATAGAGCACCTCGGTGATCGCCTGCTTGTGCAGCAGGGCGGTGACGGCGGCGTCGGTCATGATGGCTCCATTCGCGGTTTCTCCTTGCCGATGCCAGCCGCCCAGATGACGACGGCGGCCGCCATCAGCGTCGCGCCCGTGCCGATGAAGGCGCCGTGGATGCCGAACGGGCCGCCGAGCAGGTCCCTGATGAAGGGGCACAGGAACTGGCCCAGGAAGATGCAGCTGAAATTGAGGCTCGCAGCTGTGGCGCGGACATCTGGCGGCGAGTTCGTCATCAGAATCGAGGCGGCGACAGGCGCCTTGAGGCCCGTGCCGAACCCGATCAACAGGAAGGTGGCCAGTAAGGCCAACCAGTCATAGAACGCAGGGGCGGCGATAAGGCCCAGCCCCATCAACGCGGGGATGAAAAAGAAGAGGCTCCAATCGCTGAACCAGCGGCGCACGAAGCCGTAAGCCGCGGCCGGTAAAATGGCCGCGTATCCCCCGACCGACAGGATAGAGCCCGCCTCCGTGGCGCTGGTGATGCCGTTGGCCTTCAGCAGGAACGGCCCCCCGGCGCTGGGCATGAAAGTGCCGATCGATGTGATCAGCAGCGCCAGATAGATCGGCCAGAACTGCGCGATCACCCGCATCTGGCCCGGGCTACCGGGCGCGCGCGCCGCCCGCGTCTGCTTGTGGAAAGGTCCGTGGACGGTGAGGTAGGCGACCGCCAGGGTCACGAAGCCCACGAGATACATCGCGAACGGCGCCCGCCACCCGCCCAGATCGACCAGTTTCCCGCCCAGCGCCAGCGCCACCGCGCCCACGATCGAGCTCGAGGCGACGGCGAAGCCCAGCACCTTTGCCCGCGCCGGCCCCTCGTACCAGGCGCTGGCCAGCGCCAGATAGACCGCCATCACCGCGCCCGCCGCCAGCCCCAGCACGATCCGGGAGGCGAAGAGCGGCACATATCCGTCTATCGCCAGGCCCGCCACGCCGGTGACGGAATAGATCAGCAGGGCGACCAGCATCGTCAGCCGATAGCCGAACCGCTCCGCCAGATATCCGCCCAACGGCGCGCCGACGATGATGGCGAGCGAGGGCGCGGTGAAGAGCGCCCCGGCCTGCAATGTCCCCCCGGCCCCGCCACCGAAATGCGCCGCCAGCTTGATCTGGTCCATCGCCAGCCCCAACGGCGCCAGCCCGCCGAGGCTGGGGCCCATGAAGATGACGAACAGCCTCCCGGCGACGACCGCCCAATGCGGCGGGGCGGCGGGCTGCGCGGAAACGGCGGCGTCGGTCATCGCGCAACCCCCTGCAGCGGCTGGGCCTTGCCGACGCCGGCGGCCCAGGCGAAGCCGGCGACCGCCAGCAGCACGCCGCCGACGATGCCGAGCACAGTCAGGGCTTCGAACTGCGGATCGAGCATCCCGGTTGCGAACGGCGCCAGGAAGCGGCCGAGGAAGAAGCAGCCGAACAGAAAACCCGCGGCCGTGGCGCGCAAAGCCTCCGGCGCCCGCGCCAGCACGATGGAGGCCGCCACCGGCGTCAGGAGGCCGGCGCCGAGCTGCAGGATGAAAATGTCCGCCGCCAGCACGGGCGGCGTCTGCTGCAGCACCATCGCGGCAACGCCACCCCCCATCAGGGCGGCGGCCAGGACCAGCAATATCCGGTCACCGGCCCAGCGGCACGCGAGACTATAGGCAAGGGCGCCGAGGATCGGCGCAATCGCTACCCCGGCCGTGAAAATCACGTCTTGCGCCGACACGCCGGTGATCTCCCCCTCTTTCAGCAGACCCCACGCCTCGCCGGCTGATATGAAAGCGCCGACCGCCAGCAGAAGCGCAACCAGGCAGATCGGCCAAAGCCGGCGGAAGGCGGCACTGGCGGCGGGGGCATCCAGCCCCTGGCCGCCATGAAAGGCCCCGCGCACCGCCATCCAGGCAATGGCCAGCGTCACAAGGCCCAACGCCAGGAACATCAGGAACGGCAGACGCCACATGAACGCCTGGCTCAGTGCGCCGGCCACGGCCAGCAACAGTGCCGAAACCGCCGCGCTGGCCGCGAGCGCGAAGCCCAGCACCGTCGACCGGGCCAAGCCCACGTACCAGGCGCCCACCAGGGCCAGGGCAACCGCCATCATCGCGCCGGCCGCCAGGCCCAGCACCAGCCGGCTGGCGAGCAGCAGCATGAACGCATCGGACATCGGGCCGGCCAGCGAGCCCAGGCTATAGACGAGAAGCGAGAGCAGCAGTGTGATGCGATAGCCGAACCGGTCGGCGAGAAAGCCGCCGAGCGGCGCGCCGGCCGCGATCGCCAGCATCGGCAGGTCGTACAGGGTCTCGGCAACCTGAAGATGGACGCCGTAATGGCCGGAAATGTGCGGCAGGACCATAAGGATGCTGGGCAGCACCAGCCCGCCGAGGCACAGCAGCATGGAGACGACGAAGAACCGCCCCGCCGCCACGGCCCAGCGCCGCGGGGCTGCAGGCGCGGCGAGGGCGGCGTCGGTCATCTGCCGACGGCCGTCTGGCCGCCGTCGATCGACAGGATCGTGCCGTTGACGAACCGGGCCTCGTCGCTGACCAGATAGGCGACCGCGCCGGCGACATCCTCAGGATCGCCCCAGGCGATCGACGCGAGGGGGGAGCCGGGGGGCGGCTTGATCGGGCGGATCAGCGGCGTGTCGATCGGGCCGGGGGCGACGGCGTTGACCCGCACCTTGCGGTCCTGGAATTCGCCCGCCAGCGACTTGGTGAGGCCCACCACCGCGTGCTTCGACGCGCTGTAGGCCGACGAGGTCGGCACGCCGCGGATGGCGGAGACCGAGGCCATGTTGACGATGCAGCCTTGCGTTGCCGTCAGGTGCGGCAGGGCCTGCTGGGTGACGTGGAAGAGCGCAGTGATATTGACCGCCAGCGTGGTGTCCCAGATTTCCGGCGTCATCTCGGCGAAGGGCCCGCGCTGCATCACGCCGGCGATGTTGCACAGGACATCGAGCCGGCCCAGCGCGTCGGCCACCCGGTCGACCAGGCCGCGGCAGGAGGCGCCGTTGGCGGCGTCGAACTGGAAGGGCAGCGCCTTGCCGCCGGCCGCCGCGATCTCCCGCGCCACCTCTTCGGCACCCTCCAGGTTGCGGTCGGCCAGCGCCACATGCGCCCCGTCCGCCGCCAGTCTGATCGCCGTCGCCCGGCCGATGCCGGATGCCGCGCCGGTGACCAGCGCCGCCTTCCCTTTGAGCCGCCCGTCGGCCATCGCTTCCCCGCTTTGTATCGTTTTGGATTTTCTATCTTATACAGGATCGCGATGGTACGAAGCGTAAAGTCGAACCGGGGAAGACGATGGAAAAAGTGATTTACGCGCTGTGGCGCGACCCACGCGACACGCGCGCCGAATTCAGCCGCAAGCTGCGCGAGGAGGCGGCGCCGAAATTGCTGGCGCTGGGCGCGCGCGGGCTGCAGGTCAATGTCTGCGACGACGTGGTTCTGGGCGCCAATACCTGGCGCGTCGCCACCCGCCCGCAGATGGAGGGCGTCGTCCATCTGTGGGTCGACAGCGCGATCAACATGTTCCGCAAGCCCTATGACGAGGTGCTGGAATCGGTCGCCGGCCGCATCGCCGGATATCTGGTCAGCGAATCCAACGGCGTGGTGATGCAGCCGGAAAACCGCTCCCCGCCCGGCGAGCGCACCTTCGGCTTTTCCCAATGCGTCTTCATCGTCCGGCCCAAGCGGACGACGCATGAGGAATGGATCGAGGAGTGGCACAACAAGACGACGCCGGTGGCGATCGAATGCCAGGCCAATTTCTTCTACGCCGCCAATGTGGTGATACGCGCCCTGACCCACGCCGCGCCGGCCTATGACGCGCTGGTCGAGGAATGCATGCAGCCCGAGGCGATGACCGACCCCACCGTCTTCTTCGACCACGGCCGCGACCCGGAAGTCGCCAGGCAGAAGGCCCAGCGCATGTATGAGGCCGCGGCCTACGTGACGGACGTGGACAAGATCGATGTGCTGGCGACCAGCCAGTACATCTTCAAGTGGCCGAGCTTGTGATCCTCCAGTCGTCGGCAGAATGATCGGCACCCCGGAATCGCAAGCCGATATCGCGGACAGGAGGAAGGTTTGGGATGCCTGGTCGGAGCTTTATCTCGACACTGAGATTACGTCGAAGTGGGAAGATGGCATCGCCGGCTTGCTGGCAAAATCTCCCTACGGACGAGACGCGCTGGAGATCATCCTATGGTCCGAGGTGCACCCCGCCTGCTTCCTGAACATCCTCTCCGTCGCTGGGGTGTGGGAAGGATTCGATTCCGATTGGCTTGCAGCACGGATTCTGCGGCGGCGCAGGCGGCTTTTTCGATTGCCGTACCGCCTTCTGCCGTTTCGCCGGCTGATAGCGCCGGCGGCAAGCCGGATACTGTCACAGGTCGAGGCGATAAGAGCCAGGCCGCCGGCAAGCCTCTGAAATGCGGAGGCCCTTCGACCCCTCCCAGGGGCGGGAAGGGTCGAAAGGGTTTCCTGCGAACTCACCAGCGGCGGTGCCAGCAGCAGCCGTAGCCGAAGCCGAACCCGACCACGGGGCCGTAATACGGACCGAAACCGGGATAGTAGGGGTACGGGTAGGGGTAGGCGGCCGGGTAATAGGCCGGCGCGGGCGGGCCGTAGGCGGCCTGGCTCTGCGGCACCTTGTTGCCGTGCGCCGCCATGCACTGGGCATAGGCGATGTTGTAGCGCTGCTGAACGCCATAGCCGGCCGCGCCCGAGAAGCTGGCCCCGCCGGCGGTGCCGACCGCCGCACCCGACGCAGCGCCGATGGCCGCGCCCACGCCACCACCCGCGGCAGCGCCGACGGCGGCGCCCAGCGCCGTGGTCAGCAGGGCGCCGCCCACCGCCTGGTTGTTGGCCTGCTGGGCCTGGCCGCCCACCTGCTGGCTGGCATAGCCGGTGCAGACCGACTGGTCCTGGGCGAACTGATCGAAATTCTTGGTCGGGGCGGGCATCACCGCGACGGTCGGCCCGAGCGGCGGCTGTGCGCAGCCGGCAAGCAGAACGAGCGCCGCCGAGGCGGCGACAACTCCCTTGGAACGCATCATCTCATCTATCCCTCTGATCGGCGGCAAGCGCATGTCTGGCGCGATTGCGGCATTGGATTCACGACCGTGCAAATCGAATCCTGCGACCGAGCGGCCGCGCCTCATTTCGTGGACAGGACCCGCGTAATGGTTCATGTTCCGCGCCGCATGATCGGCCCTCACTGAACGAGCTCGACACGATGACCCTGATCCGGACCGCCGCGGCCACTTTCGCCGCAATCTCCCTTTCCGCTGCCGCCTTCGCCGCCGCCCCGGCCGCGGACGTACCCGCGCCGGTCGGCGCCGAGCCGCAAAACACCTCAGCCACCTATGGCGACTGGATCCTGCGCTGCTCGCGCGGCACCGACGGCAAGCGCGCCTGCGAGATCGAGCAGCCGTTCCAGGTCAACGTGCAGGGGCAGCAGGCCCCGTTCGGACAGCTGGCGATGGGCCATCAGAACGGGACCGCGCCGATGCACATCACCTTCATCATGAGCCCGAATGTCTCCTTTCCCAGCGACGTCAAGCTGATGGTCGATGAGAAGGACACCCAGCCGATCACGCTCAGCTGGAGCAACTGCGTTCCGGCAGCCTGCCGGTCCGACGGGGAATTCAAGGACGATCAGCTGAAGCGCTGGAAGGCGCTGACCGCCAACGGACGCCTGGTCTTCAAGACCGCGGCCGGCCAGGCCTTCCCGATCACCATCTCGGTTCGCGGCCTGGCCCAGGCGATCGACGCGCTGGGCAAGGACTGATCAGGGTTTCAGTACCGAACTGTCTTCCGCCTGTTTGACGATCCGGTCGGCGTCGGCCTGCAGCAGCAGCCGTTCGCCGACCAGCCTCGCCGCTGCACCCTTCACTTTCGCCACATAGGCATCGTGCGTGCCGTAACGCTCCTCCAGCGAGGGGCGCGGGTCACCTGACGCCATGCGTTCGGCCTTGGTCTTCACGAAAGGGATATATCCGCCGGTGAAGCCGCAGCCCTGGCCTTTGTAGAAGCCACCCGCGGTCACGTTCCAGCCGAGATAGGTGCCCAGCGGCGCCTCGTGCAGCACCGAGGGCGCGCCCGCCTGCTCGTTGCCGTCGGCGTCGACCCTGGGCACCAGCGACGGCAGCACGCGCTTCTGCTTCGGCGGCTCGACCGTGATGACGCCGGAGAGGTCGCGGTAGTTGAAGCCGGGCCCGAAATCGAGGTCCAGGAATTCATTGATCATCCCGTCCGGCTGCGGCGCGTTCGGGATTTTCGGGAAGCCCATCGCCTTGGCGGTCGGCTGCACCAGATCGCCCTTCGCCAGGGTCGGATAGCGGCTGGGCGGCGGCTCGGTCCCCTTCACCACCCAATCGATCAGCGCGGCGGTCAGCGCCCGGATCGTGTCTGATGAGGGGTTGGGGTTGTCGGCCAGCACACACTGGCCGGTGACAGACATCGCCTTATGATCCGCCTCGACCGCAAAGCCGCCCTTGCCGCCACCATGGGTGACACCAGGGGAATAATAGCGGCGCACGTTGTCCGGCAGCGCGATGTCGGCCTTGGCGTCGGTGCCGACCAGATCGGGCGACATCCGCAGGCCCCAGAATTCCGCCGAACCGAACACGTCGAACACTTTGGGGCAGCTATGGGTGGCGTTGCAGCGGTCGAGCAGGCTGCCCTTGCCCCGGCCGCGCGCGGTGTCGTCGTACGTGCCCCACCACAGCACCGCCTCGCTGCCCGGCTCGGTCGCACCCGCCGCACCGCCCGGCGCGGCGAAGCGGATATTCATCGCCAGCTGTCGTCCGGCGATCTGCGATTCTATTCCGTCCCAGACGATGTGCTTCGCCTCGTCCTGGTTGAAACCGAGAGCCGTGAAAGTGCGCAGGAAATTGCCGGACTGCGAGCCGCCTATGGCGATGGCGGCTTTGATCGTGCCCGCGATGGGATTGGCAAAACCGGCATCGTCATGGCTCGCGTTTTTGAAGAAAGCGTTGATGTCGCGGGTCGCGGCAAACCCGATGCCCAGCACAAGCGGGTCCTTGGCGGTATAGGCCAGCTCATAGAGATACGCGGGGTCGAACCCGTCCTTGAGGCACAGGCTATGCGGATCGGGCTTGCCCGGGAACGGCGTCGTCGTGCAATCGGCGAAGGCCCATTTGTTGCCCGCGATCGCAACAGGTTTGCCGCCCTGGGTCCGTTTGGTCAGGTGCGCCGTCTTCGTGTCCAGGCTGACCGGCTCCGGCCGGGGAGTGCCGATACCGATGCCACCCGTCATCGGCAGCGAATTCTGCCCGGGCGGCATGTTCACGAAGCTGGCAAGGGCAACGCCGGTGACGGGCATCATCTGATTGGGGTAAATCCCCGGCCCAAGCACGTCTGAATGGAGTGCCACAGGCACCTTGATGGTCTGGAGCCCAGCGCGCGGTGGGATATCGCCTTGCCAACCGCTGGTCAGGATGACGCTGCCGACTGTAGGGCCGCTTGCATCGGGCGTCCCGAAATAAACGGCGCCGCGATTGGGCACCTGATAGATCATGACGCCGCTGGCTTTGCTCATATCGATCGGCTTGGTCAGCGTGAAGGTCGCCGAATATTCGACTGGCCCACTCTGGTTGGGCTTCGCCAGCTTGATGTCGGTGATGATCCCGTTGAGCGGGTCGTCGCGGTCGAGCTCGCCGAATATATGGCCGGATATCACCTCATACTGGCCGGCTGCGCCGAAGGATTTGCCGTCGAAGGCGGGGGATTTCGTCTCCTCGACCACCACCTTGGTGATCCGGGCCTGGGCCGGAAGCGACAGCGCGCAGACGGCCAGCACCCCGGCCGCAAAACTTCTCACCCGCATTTCCCCCGCTCCTGAATTCTTGTTGGACGCTCTGCCGGCCGATACTGTGCCGCCAATACAGTGTCCGGGGAAGAGCATCATGCTGGAGACACGACGGCTTGCAGCCTCATTCGGGGTTGAGGTGACGATGGACCTCGCCCGCCGCCCGGACGGCGCGGCGGAAACGGAACTGCGGGCGCTGATGACCGAACATGGCCTGCTCGTCTTCCGCGATCAGCGCCTGACCACAGACGCGCACCGCGAGGCCGTCGCCTGCTTCGGCCGGATCGCCTGCGGCGAGGACGGGCTCCCGAAGGAAATGTATGTCTCGAACCGCAGGCGCAGCGATGCGCCGGACGGCGAGCTGATCTTCCATTACGACTATGCCTACGACCGCAACCCGACCGAGTTCATCAGCCTCTACGGCCAGGAGATCGCCGAGGGCGCGACACCCACCCTGTTCGCCAGCTCGGCCGAAGTCCTGAACGCGCTTCCCGCCGATCTGAAGCAACGGATCGGGGGCCTGGACGCCCTGCATGCCTGCTTCCTGGACCGCGGTGCACCGGACGAGATCCGGGTGGCGATCGATGACGATGCCGTTCCACGCGGCCAGCCCGGCTGGGATGCCAGGGACTGGAAATGCAGCCATCCGTTGGTCTGGTCGAACAAGGCCGGCGTGCCGTCGCTGTTCGCCTGCATCCAGCACACGGTGCGCATTCTGGGCCTGCCCATCGCCGAGAGCGACGCACTGCTGGAGGAACTTTTCGCCTATCTCTATGCACCCGCCAACGTCTATGACCATCGCTGGCGCGCGGGCGACCTGATGATCTGGGACAACCGCACGGTCCAGCACTGCCGACCGACGCCGACCGAAGCGGCGCGCACGC